>OIZI01000892.1_pt1 | contig 13940 bp, 13 predicted proteins | sample 1588441 | NCBI WGS metagenome assembly OIZI01 (sample SAMN03283284) | human gut metagenome | biome: human-associated habitat; material: feces | host: Homo sapiens | place: Peru | collected 2012
AGGTGTAGCCCTCGGAGGAGTCGATGACCAGCACGTCCACACCGGCCTCCAGCAGGGCGGGAATTCTCTGCGCATAGTCCCGGGTGTTGATGCCCGCACCCACCAGATACCGCTTCTTTCCGTCCAGCAGCTCCAGGGGGTTTGCCTTGTGGGAGGCATAGTCCTTCCGGAAGACAAAGTACAGCAGGTGGTCATTTTCGTCTACGATGGGAAGGGAATTCAGCTTGTTTTCCCAGATAATGTCGTTGGCTTCCTTCAAGGTGGTCTCCGCGGGAGCGGTGATCAGCTTTTCCCGGGGAGTCATAAAGGAGGCAACCTTGTCCGTGGGCTCCATGCGGCTCACCCGGTAGTCCCGGCTGGAGACGATGCCGAGAAGCTTTCCGTTGGCGGTGCCGTCGTCGGTAATGGCCACGGTGGAGAAGCCATTCTGGGCCTTCAATGCCAGGACATCCGCCAGAGTGTTCTCCGGGGTCAGATTGGAAGCGGAGGTGACGAAGCCGGCCTTGTGGTGCTTGACCTTGGAGACCATGGCCGCCTGATTTTCAATGGACTGGGAGCCATAGATAAAGCTGATGCCGCCCTCCTTGGCCAGAGCGATTGCCAAAGTGTCATTGGACACGGACTGCATGACAGCGCTGGTCAAAGGAATGTTCAGGGAGATGGCGGGCTCCTCTTGACCCTTGCGGTACTTGACAAGGGGTGTGCGCAGACTCACCTTATCCGGGATGCAATCCTCAGACGTGTAGCCGGGCACCAACAGGTACTCGCTAAAGGTATGGCTGGGTTCGGGATAATAATAGGCCATTGTTCGTTCCTCCTTGAAGTTTTGTGATATATAAAAATAGTGTTGATAATAAAAACCTTCCCCTTGGGGAAGGGGGACCGCTTGCGGTGGATGAGGGCGGTACAGGCTTGCGGTACGAGAAAGCTTGGGCGAATACGTATAACCTGGAAGCCGTAGTCCCTAGCCTTCTCCTGCTGGAGAAGGTGGCCCGCAGGCCGGATGTGGAGGGGACACCTTGCGGGATTGCCGTGCCGAAACAGACGTTTGGGTTTCAAATTCCGTGTTGTGGCTGTGCCATCTAACGAACTCCGGCACTTGTTATAGGTGTCCCCTCCACATTCCCCCGCTGCGGCGGGGACCTTCTCCAGCAGGAGAAGGCTTTTTAGGCTTCCAACCGAGGGTATACGGATTCGCCCGGGCGTTCTGGTGCCGTCAGTCTGTACCGCCCCTCATCAGTCTCGGCTGCGCCGAGCCAGCTTCCCCAAAGGGGAAGCTTTTTTACACCGTCTTTCCGTCGCCTTGGTCCAGGACGGGGACGACCTCCTGGCCCTGCTTGGAGTAGTGCCGGAAGTTGCCCATGACCTCGTTGACCTGGCTCATGATGGCGAAGGTGTGGGGGTAGCGCTGGACAATCTGGGAAAGGGCCTCCATCTGGCTGTTGTTGACCACGCACATGACAATGTCCACTTCCTTGCCGTTGTACATGCCCTTGGCCGGGAAGACCGTGGCCGTATGGTGGAGCTTGTTGATAATCTCCTTGCTGATCTGCTCGGGGTAGTTGGTGACGATTTCAAACCGGACGGCGCTTCTTCCGTTTTTCAGGAATCGCTCAGCCATATTGGTGGAGGCAAAGGAATAGAGGATGCACAGCAGCACCGGCTCCATTTTGAAATCATAGACAAAGTAGCTGGAAACCGCCACCAGGGCGTTCATAAGGAAGCTCAGGCCGTAGACGCTCTTCTCGGGATTTTTGGCGTGGATAATGGCCGCCACAAAGTCGGTGCCGCCGGTATAGGCGCTGGCCTTCATCAGGATGGCGTAGATATAGCCCATAATGAGTCCCGCGGTCAGGGGTCCCAAAATATGGCTGGTGCCGTTGGCCGTGGAATAGGCAAAGGGGGTTAAATCCACCTTGTCCAAAATCAGCAGGCCCACGGAGAATACAATGACATACACCATGCTCCGCACCGCAATGGGCTTACTGACCTTAAAATAGACAATCAGCGCCAGCGGGATATTGATCAGCAGGCTTAAATAGCCCACGCTGACCCCGCTGACGTACTGGATCATGGTACAGATGCCGTTGAGCCCCGACGGGGCGAATGCGTTGGGAAACACGAACAGCTCATAGTTCAGCGCCGCCAGCATGGCTACGGCAGCGATGGCCAAATAGGTCCACACACGTTTCAGATTCCGCATTTTCAACCTCTATTATGTATTTTGATATAGGAAACGCCCGCTTCTAGGCTGTGGAAAACCAGCCGTTCCGTGATTTGACCGGGAAACCCCTTATTGATACAATACTATAGCATAGCCGCTTTTCCGGGTCAAGAGGCAATCTTTCCCCTGGGGGAAAAGAAAAGGGCGAAAGAGCGGCCGGATTTTGTTCATTCTTTCCATACACTGCCTGTGGAAAAGTGGTTGTAATCTGTGGAAAAATGTGCTACAATAGAGGATGAAATAGTATGCCCCAGAGATTTGAGCGCGGGCCATATGGCTTTCCCAAAGCCAATCAAGAAAGAGAGGAGCGCAATATGTATTCATCTGCCTACGTATGGGCAAAGATCCTCAGCCACATGGAAGAGCGGCTGGGCGCGGTGACCGTTTCGGCCTGGTTTGACGACGCGGAAGTGGTGGAGCTTAACGAGAACAACCTGATTCTCTACTCTCCCTCCGATTTTCGCCGGGAGATCATCCGCCGCCGCTGCACGGACTATGTGCAGGATGCCCTGAAAGAAATTTTTAATTCCGACGCGAAACTCCTGGTTTTTGGAGACGAAGAACGGGAAAACTATCTCAATAAAGGAAAAGCCGCGGCCCCCTCTATGGATTTTAACCCCCAGTTCACCTTCGATAATTTCGTAGTGGGCCCCTCCAACCGGTTTGCCCACTCTGCGGCCATCGCCGTTTCCAAAACCCCCGGACAGGTGTACAATCCTCTGTTTATCTATGGCCCCGCCGGTGTGGGCAAGACCCATCTGCTCTACGCCATCGCCAACGGCATCCGCAAGCAGAACCCCAACGCGAACATTGTCTACATCAAGGGCGACGAGTTCACCAATGAGCTGATCGCCGCCATTGCCAACGGCAAAAATATCGAATTTCGGAGCAAATACCGGGAAAGTGACCTGTTCCTCATTGATGATATTCAGTTCATCGCCGGTAAGGAATCCACACAGGAGGAGTTTTTCCATACCTTCAATAAGCTCTACGAGGAGCACAAGCAGATTGTTATGACCTCCGACCGAAAGCCCAGCGATATGCTGACCCTGGAAGACCGGCTGAGGACCCGTTTTGAATGGGGCCTGCTTGCCGACATCCAGCCCCCTGACTATGAAACCCGTATGGCCATCCTCAAAAACAAGGCCAAGAGCCTGGGGCTGACCCTCTCCGACGATGTGCTCAACTATATCGCCGTCAACGTCACCAACAACGTCCGGCAGCTGGAGGGCACGGTGAAGAAAATTCTGGCCTACCGGGACCTGAACAACATGCCCCTGGACCTGCCAAACGTTTCCAGGGCCATTGACGACATGTTCAAATCCGAGGGCAACGCCCTGCCAACCCCCAGCCTGATCATCGCCCAGGTATGCAAGTTCTACTCCGTGGACGAAAATGTCCTCCGGGGCACCCTGAAAAATAAGGGCGTGGCCGAGGCCCGGCAGATGGCCATGTACCTCATCCGAAAGCTCACCAATCTCAGCTTGCCCGACATCGGCAAAGAATTCGCCAAGGACCATTCAACGGTTCTCTATGCCATCCGCAAAGTGGAAGTTGCCCTCAAAAATGGGGACAAGACCATCCAGGAGAATATTCAGACCATCACGGCGAATATCAACGCGTGTTTGTAAGCAGAATAAAAGCTTCCCCTTGGGGAAGCTGGCAGGGCGAAGCCCTGACTGATGAGGGGCGGTACGCAGAACCGGTACGGAGAAGGCTTGGGCGAATTCGTGCCGTCTAAGGCTCACCTGAAAGGGGAGCTGGCAGCGTAGCTGACTGAAGGGTCTGGCTTGACCCTTGGTCAAGCCTTGCGCCGCAGGCGCAAACTGCCGGTTGTTCCGGACCTCCGGGCCAGATTCCGCCTGCGGCGGAGGCTTTTCTGTAGAAAAGCCGGACCCCTCAGACCCGGCTTTCGCCGGGCCAGCTCCCCTTTCAGGTGAGCCTTTGGCCGGTACGAATTCGCCCGCGCCTTCTCATTCCGTCAGTCTGTACCGCCCTCATCCACCGCTGCGGCGGTCCCCCTTCCCCAACGGGGAAGGTTATTGGTTTGCATCCGGGGGTATACGTATTCGCCCGGGGTTTCTTGTTCCGCCGGTCTGTACCGCCCTCATTCACCGCTGCGGCGGTCCCCCTTCCCCGGCGGGGAAGGTTATGGGTTTCCGTCCAAGGGGATACGTTCACCCGGGCACTCTATTCCATCCGTTTTCTGGCGGCTGACTTTTGTCTCTACAATGTTTTCCTGTAATTCCCATTTCCTAAAAAAGTCAGGTAGCCCTCATTTCTAAGCAATTGAAGCTGCTGCCTTATTTTGGCCCTGATATGATGGTTATTCGGGTATTTCCCTTGCAGTTCCTTTTCAAAAGCGTAAACATCGTCCAAGGAAAATTCATGATGCGGTATCCTGTTTACACAATCTCGAACATTCTCCAGCCAATCTTGATTCGTTATATGATTCATCATCGATTGCACTTCCTTCCAGCCGGTACGGCGGATTTTTATCTACAGCACTCCGCCTTCTCGGAGTTGTCTTTTCACACCACCTTCGGATAAATCGTCGGCAGGCTCCTGGGGATCTCCCGTTTTCGGGTGACGGCCCAGAGGATGGTGCCGAGGAGGAGGACGAGGGCCATGCACAAAGACATGACGCTGTAGGAGAAGGCGGCCTCGCCGCTGTGGCGCTGGACGTAGTATTCCATATAGCCCGCACCGGCCAGAAAGGCCAGGCAGGCAAGCCAGAAGACCAGAAGGCCTGTTTTCCAGCCGTCGGCCTTTTTATAGCGCAGGGAGAACACCAGCAGCACCCCCACCACCGCCAGCAGGCCGAAAATCTGGACCACGCTGACAAAGCCGTTGCTGCGGAAATACAGGGAGTCGTACCGGGTGGAATCCAGCACCGCCTGGGTGCCGCCGTAGTACAGGCAGAAGAGAAGGCTCAGGTCCCCATCCTTCCGGCGGTGCTCCTTCCGCTGCCAGAAAAACAGGGCGGCCAGCACCAGGAAGAGGAGTCCCGCCGTTATGGACTGCAGCAGGAAGGTGGCCAGGCGGCTCTCCCGGGTGCCGGTGGCGGGATTCAGAAGGATGCTGGAAAACAGGCTCCCGGGGACCACGGTCTGGCCACGGTCGGCGGAATTGCAGAAGCAGGAGAGTCTTCCCAGGCTCACGGCCCCGCACCCCGCCACGCTGACGGCATCCAGCAGCGCCCCCAGAGTTCTGCCCCTGTGGAGCAGGCTGGTGAGCACCACCGCCAGGAAAACCCCGAGGAAGGTCCCAATCAGGGCAAAGCCGCCCACAGAGTAGTCCGTCATGGCCGCATACAGGCTTTCGTAGCTGTCCGCCCGGAAATACCAGTGGGCCAGCCGCCCGCCCAAAATCCCCAGCACCAAACTCAGCGGCACCAGCAGGAAGGCCCCGGGGCGGTCCGTGCCGTCCCAGAGATAGAAGCACCAGAAGAGCAGCACGCCCACGGCGCTTGCCAGAGCAATCATAATGGTGCTCCAATAGATGCTGTAGGGGCCAATCAAAAAGGCGATGGTATCCATAGTCAACCTCCTGAGGGCTTCGCCGTGGCGAAGTAGAGAATGTCACTGATTTTCCGCTGATTGCCGTAATTGACGGTGTTGATAACCTGATTGTCCATAACCACCGTGGAGGTCTGGCCGCCGTCCAGGTTATAGGCCTGGGTGACCCCCATATCCAGCAGCATGGTGGTAAGCTCCCCGATATTGGGGGTATAGCCGTAGCCCGGCTCCTGGTTGCAGGCGGTATAGAGATAGTGCAGCGTCCCCAGCTGGCACAGGGCGGAACGGGCATAGTGCCGGTCCAGCTCCCCGATGGGATAGTCGTAGCGCTCACAGCGGACCCCGTCCTTGATGAGCACCGGGCCGAAGGAGAAGCTGAAGAGAATGTCGTTTTCGTCGGCAAACTGCTGGGCGTACTCCACGCTGGCAAAATCGTTGCCACGGTACAGGAGCATATCGCCGCTGCGCCTGATAAAGCACAGGTCCGGCAGCGCCCGGTTGGCCCGGAGGGCGGTGCCGTCCAGAATCATCACGCCGTCGGGGCGGAAGCCGTAAAAGTCCGCCGAGCAGGCGACCACGGCGTTGGCGCTTTCCGCCATCTCCGAAGAGAGCATCAGCTTTCCGGAGCCGAAGCGCTCCCCCGCCAGATATCGCCGGAACTGGGAGATATCCATAATCTTCACCTCGGCGCAGGTGACGGCCATGCCCTTGTGGGTCTCCTTCCAGGTGACGGCCAGAATGGTCTCGTCGCAGTAGTAGGTGATTTCGCTGCCGGGCAGGAGCTGGGTTTTTTCCGGGTCAAAATAGAAGCTCTGGCCCTCCAGAACGTCCCCGGCCTTTTCGAAAACAGGCTTTAGCTCCATGGGGTCCGTGGCGGTGCCGTAGCATTCCGGGTCCGGCTTTGGCGCGGACACCGCGTCGGAGGCAATCCAATAGCGCTTTTTCACCGAGGTAACGGAGGAAAGCGCGTCACTGAACAGGTTATTGAGGTCCGTTTCAAACCGTCCGGCCGTGTCCGGGGTTCTGGGGCTCTTGGCCCCCTCCTTCCCACTGGGCACCAGGGCAAACGCCCCCAAAATCAGGACGGCGGCGGAACAGCTGAGAAGCCAGCCTAAGACACTCCCCAGGCGGCGAAGCCATTTGTTTTTCATATCTCACCCTCCGCTCATATTTCCGCTGAGAAAGGCAATGAGCCCGCTTTCCGGCTGAATCTGCCACTGCCCGCCGCCGCAGACAAAGTGCAGGGTCACCCGGGTTTCCTTGGTCTGGGGGTTCTCCTCCAAGGCCTGCTCCAGCGAGAGCAGCAGCACCCTGTCGGTGAGTGTCTGCCGGTAGCCGCCCTCCGCATCGTAGAGCTCCGCCACATCCTTGGCGCTTGCAATCTGCCGTTCCAGGGTTTGGGGCACCAGCTCCCGGAGACGGGCACAGAGGCTGTCAATATCCAGAGCCTGCAAGGTTACATCCATGGCAGGGCCTTGATTGGTGCCGTAAACCGCCCCCTCCAGCCGGAAATCCATGGAGGCGATATAGGCCTCCCAGACCGTTTTCTGGGCCTCCCCCAATTCCTCCTTCGGTGCCAGATCCGGTGTGCCCACCAGATACGCCGAGGCCCCGTCCAGGTCCCCCCCGCGGAGGCTATCCAAAAAGCCCTGGGCCGATTGCGGAATCCCCTCATCCGTCTTCAGAAGCACCGGTGCCCGTTCCGGCGCGGAAAACGCCGTCTCCACACCGAATCCCCCCAGCACCAGAGCCGCCACACCGCACAGGGCGGCAAACACACGCTGCAATTTTCCCATTCCTCCACACCCGGCCCGGAAGGGCCTTCCTTTTCTTCTTTCTCCGCATTAGAAATGTGCGTAATGTTCTATTATTATACGCAGTTATGTTACCTTCGTCAAGAGATTCCCGGGTGGTTCTTTCGGCAAAAAGCGTAAGAAAGTATAAAGGCTCCCCTGAAAGGGGAGCTGGCAGCGAAGCTGACTGAGGGGTTTCGGCTTGGCCTATGGCCAAGCCTCGCCGAAGGCGAATATTCCGCTTTCAGCGGTGGCTTTCCATTCTGAAAAGCCGGACCCCTCAGACTCGGCTGGCGCCGAGCCAGCTCTGCTCTGCATTAAGAGTCCGTAAGCCGCAAGCGGCAACGGCCTCTATACCTTTCAGGGGAGCCAACAAGCAATTTTACTTTTTCAGCGCCGCGTCCTTTCCCCGTACCAGCTTCACCACGGTGCCGGACAGGAGGAACAGGCCGATGAGGTTGGGGATGACCATCATGCCGTTGAAGGTTTCGGAGATGTCCCAGAGGAGGCCTAAGTCCATGGTGGCACCGACGATGGCGACGAAGGAATAGACAATCATAAAGCCCCGGGTGGCCTTGCCGCCCACCAGAAATTCCAGGCACCGGGTGCCGTACAGGCCCCAGCCGATGATGGTGGAGAAGGCAAAGCAGCACATGGCCAGCGCCGCCAGCAGGGATGCCCCATTGCCGTATACCGCCGTAAAGCCGCCGATGGTCAGCTCCGCGCCCGCGGCCGCGCCGTAGGCGATGTTTTCGCCGGAGATGAGGATGACAAAGGCGGTCATGGAGCAGATGACGATGGTATCGGCGAAGACCTCAAAAATGCCGAAGTATCCCTGACGGATGGGGTCGTCCACATCGGAGGCCGCGTGGGCGATGGAGCCGGTGCCGAGGCCCGCCTCATTGGAGAAGATGCCCCGGGCCACGCCCTTTTTCATGCACAGGAACATGCTGCCCACCGCGCCGCCGGTGACGGCGGAGGGGGTAAAGGCACCACGGATGATGGAGACGAATACCTCCGGCACCCGGTTCAGCTTCAGCAGCAGCACACCCAGAGCCATAACCACATACACAAGGGCCATAAAGGGCACTAATTTTTCCGCCACATTGCCGATACGCTTCAGCCCGCCCACCAGCACCAGGGACACAAGCAGGGCGATGCCAATGCCTATCACCAGATTCAGGGTTCCCGTCTGCTGGGTGGCAATCAGGTTGAAGCTTAAAAGGGCCGTATCCACAGCGGTGATAATGGCATTGACCTGGGTGGCGTTGCCGGTGCCGAAGACCGTCAGAACGCCCAGAATGGCATAGAGCACCGCAAGGAAGTGCCACTTTTTCGGCAGGCCGTTTTGAATATAGTACATGGGGCCGCCCACCCAGTCTCCTTCCCGGTTCTTCTCCCGGAAGTGGACGGCCAGGGTCACCTCGGCAAACTTGGTGCACATGCCAAGCAATGCGCTGCACCACATCCAGAACACCGCCCCGGGGCCGCCGATGGCGATGGCACCGGCCACACCGGCGATATTGCCGGTGCCCACGGTGGCGGCCAGAGCGGTACACACCGCCTGGAAGGGGGTCACGGCACCCTGGGCGGCATCGGTACGATGAAACATCCGGCCAAAGGTCTCCCGCATGGAGGTGCCGAAGCGGCGGATCTGAATAAAATTCGTCCGGAAGCTGAGCCACAGGCCCACCCCGATAATACACACCATGGCGGGAACACCCCATACAAAGTTGTTCACCGCAGAATTAATCGCAGCAATGGTTTCCACAAAATTCTTCCTCTCTCTTTGCAAGTCGGGGACCATTGTACCACACAGGCGGTCATTTGTCCACAAAAAAGAAGGAAGCTGTCCCTTTGCCAATCGTCGGAAAAATTCTTCGCCAACCATCGGAAAAATATTCCGCCAAGTGTCGTTTTTTTCTTGATTCTCCGGACGCGCTACGCCTACCGCCGGTCGGATGGGGTTTATGTGGTGCCCGTTGGGTGCCTGCGGAATTAAAATCGTTTCGAGCGCCTGGCTTTTGTCAGGCGCTCGAAATGGTTGGTAGGTTTATTTTACCGGAATTTCGTAAAATTCCGCAACCGTGGGTTTGCCCTCCGCGTCCCGCTGCCAGTCCTTGAAAAACAGCAGGGATTCCACCTGGCTGGGGTCGAGGATGGTATCAAACATATCGGATTCCACGAAGTAAATCATCTTTTCCTGGTCCTCAAAGCCGCTGGTGCCCGCCACACAGGGAGATTGCGTACCGTCTTTCATGCGAACGCCATAGATGGCCTGGGGCAGCGTCACCAGCTGATCCCAGCCGTCCCACAGCGCCGGGACCTGATAGCGGGTGCGGATGGTCTTCTGCCCGATTTCGGCATCCAGGAGGATGACCCCGGTGTCGCCGATTTCGGCGTTGGGGGCGATGGAAAGGTTGTCCCCCGTTCCCGTCAGCGTCCATTTGAGGGTCCAGTTGCCCTGCACCACAGGATCATAGGGGGCGGCCTTCTGGGTGGAATCCAGGCCAATATCCGGGAATGTCACCTGAATTTCCTTACCAAAATATCTGCCGTCGGTTTTCTGGAAGGTGATGTACTCGGTATACTCAAGACTTCCGTCACTGCCCGCGTAGCGGAAAATGACACTGCCGTCCGCATCCTTCTGCACCGGCGTTCCGTCTGTATAAACCCGCTTTCCCTGGGCATTGCGGGTCGTTCCGTCAAAGAAGCTGCCGCTGCAGGAGCTGTAAAAGTGCTCGTCGGACCCATCCAGGGTGACCACCGGCCACACCGCGGGATACCGTCCCTCGGGCAGCTCAAAGCCCTGAATCCGGAAGGTGAGCTCCGCCCGGTAATTATCCACAATGGTCTGCACCAGGCTGATGGTGATGCCCTGGTCCGTGACGGAGAGCACCTGCCCGTCATTCTCCGCCCCCTTGGTCTCCTGCGCCACCATGGACAGCCCGCTGTCTGCCGCCTGCTTTTTGATCTCCTCCGTGGGCTTGTAGCGCAGCTGGGCGGTTTCCGACCAGCGGGTGTATACCGCCGCGCCGGTGAGGAACAGCATGGTGGCAACCAGGGCGGCAATGAGCCAGATTTTCAGGTGCCCCGTTTGGGGCTTGCCGGTGTCATGGGATAGGGCGGCAAATTCCGCTTCTTCAATATACTGGGGGCTGATAAAGGAGAGCCCCACCATCATTTTCCTGCCTTTCATATCTGAATTCCCTCCTGTTCTAAGTAGTCCTTCAGCTTCCCCCTCGTGCGGAGCAGCTGCATTTTGACCTTGCTTTCCGTCATTCCGTAGCGCTTGGCGATACCCGCCACGGAGTCGGCATACCAGTACCGCCGCAGGAAAATCACCCGGCTGTCTTTCGGAAGTCCCTTCAAGAACCCATCCAGTGCCTTCCCGATCTCCCGGCCCCGGAGGGTATTTTCCTGGCTGGAATCCGGAATGCACAGCTCCAGCTCCTCCGTAATGGGTACAATCTCCGCCTTTCGTTTGGAAGCCTGCTGCCAGTCCAGCAGATTCAGCGCCTGATTCCGGCAAATGGCCGCGAGATAGGCAAAGAAAAACTGGGGCCGGGCTTTGGGAATCGTATTCCAGGTTTTAAGATAGGTGTCGTTCACCACCTCCTCAGCATCCGATCCATTGCTCAAAATCCGCACGGCAAGGCCATTTAACCGTCTTCCGTAGGCCGCGTCGGTATAGCCAATGGCATCCTCACTGCGGCTCCAATATAAATCGATAATCTCTGTATCTGTCATAACGCACATCCTTTCTGTTTGGGCCCTTCACCCTTGTAGACAGGAAACAGGAACGGGAGGTCACATTTTAGTGCAGGAAGAATCAAAATATATTATAATACATATTATTGGACATCTCGTCAATTTGCTGCACGCCGCACCGGTCGGAAGGGGCTCCTAAAAAACTGCGTTGTTCCCGTCCGAATTTGAAATTTCCCCTTGTGAAGCATTGCCCTTCTGTGGTACAATTGAAAAATAAAAGCCCGCCGCAGAGGAGGCAGAAGTATCATGCATTATCCAGACAGATTTCACATGACCCCGGAGCAAAGTCTGTTCCTTGCCAAAAAGAAATGGGACGAAAATGTCTATTGCGGCATGCGAATGGAAAGCCGAAATATTACCTTTCCACAGACAAAGACCATTTTGCAGGGCATCAATGTCCCCAGTGTCCAGCTGGACGATATTCAGGCGGTTCTCAATATGCGCGATGCGTGGCGCTTTCTTCTTGGGAGTCTGAATGAACCCCTTACTTTTGCATATTGGTGCAAGCTGAATGAATACATCGCCAGGAACGAAGCTCTGGAGTGGGGAAAGCTGCGCACCGGTTCCGTTGGCATCTCCGGCACAGATTACCTGCCGCCCGTTCCTGCGGAAGCGCAAACACGCGCCGAATTTGAAGCGATCGTAACCGCCAATACGTCCGCCACCGAAAAAGCCCTGGATGCCTTCGTATGGGGCACACGCGGCCAATTCTTCTGGGACGGGAACAAGCGAACCAGCATGACCTTGGCAAATAAGATTCTCGTGTCCGCCGGTGCCGGTCTTCTCACCATTACGGATCGTCACATGGAGCAGTTCAACACACTTCTGCTGGATTATTATAATTCCGGTGAAAAAGAAGCCATCCAGGATTTCCTGTATCACAACGCCATCCAGGGCATTCAATAGCCATTGCATTTTTTCAGATATACCGCACCAGCCGGGAGCCGCCGCAGTGGAGGCTCCCGATTTCTGCATTATTTCCGGTGATGCACGCAATTTTTTGCAAAACAGGTGACCCGGAAGAAAATTTCTCGTACTACCACGGCGACCCGGTTTTCTCCAACCCCAAGGAGCAGAGCATTGTCCGCCTGAAAACATGTAAAGACGGCACCTGGTGGCGCACCTCCTCCACAGACCACTATGCTGAATTCGACACCGAGATCACCGAGGAAGAGGCCATGGAAATTCTGAACAGCTACAAGCCAGTGGAACTGCCAACCCGGCCCTTGACACAGTTCGAAGAGCCGTAAGGTCTGCCTGGCACTGGCGGGATTTGCAGATGATTTGCGCAAAACGCGGGCCACCGAAGTGACCCGCGTTTCATCGTATCATATTTACAAAGCAAACCGTCCATGCTATACTAAAGGCAATCAAAAGCAGATTTTCACAACAAGAACACAAAGCCAATCAAACGATAGGAGAACAGTATGGCCTTTGATTTTAAGAAAGAATACAAAGAATTCTACATGCCAAAGAGCAAGCCAGAGATTGTCAACGTGCCGAAGGCAAATTACATCGCCGTCAGAGGGCAAGGAGACCCCAATGAAGAAGGCGGGGCCTATCAGAGAGCAATCGGGGTTTTATACGCTATTGCGTATACCCTGAAAATGAGCTATAAAACGGATTATAAAATAGAAGGATTTTTTGAATATGTCGTTCCCCCGTTGGAGGGCTTCTGGTGGCAGGAGCATACCGTCGGTGTGGACTATTCGGACAAATCCTCCTTCCATTGGATTTCCGTCATCCGTCTGCCGGATTTTATTACCCGGAAGGATTTTGATTGGGCGGTGGAAACCGCGTCAAAAAAGAAAAAGCTGGACTGCTCCCCCGCGGAATTTCTGACCATCGACGAGGGCCTTTGCGTGCAGATCATGCACCTGGGACCTTTTGACGAGGAGCCCGCCTCCGTCGCCTTGATGGACGCATACCTGGCTGAACACGGATACGCAAACGATTTGAGCGAGACAAGGCTGCACCACGAAATCTATATGTCAGACGCGAGAAAGGTCCCGCCCGAAAAGTGGAAAACCGTCATTCGGCATCCAATCAAGAAACGTTGCGGAAGGGACGATACATAGTCTTTGCCCCCAATCGAAAGAGAGGGGCGGTGCGTCGCGCAGCGAATCTAATAAACGATTGCCGGTGGCAATCGCACCTCTATTTATGACGGTCATGGTTTGATGGAGTGAATTGTTTCAATTCTGCATGGTGCTTATTTCAGTCATTGCTCTGGTTCTCCAGAATAACAAAGAGAAGTAGCCGTCTAACCCTTCCAAAAGTTACGGTTACTTCTCTGTAACAAACGGGAGCCGTCCTACTGGTAGCCCCTTTGTGTCTTTACTATACCCCATTTTCAGGGCTTTGTCAATTGCTTCCCGCTTATACTGTTCAATGAGCTGGTGCTATCCGACCAGCTCTTTGAACATTGCGCCGAGATTGACGAAGCGGCACGAAACCGCATGGAACTGATCGTGCCAGAGCTGGCAAAGCAGTACGGCGTGACAGCGCAGCTGAAAGCCGAAAACCAAATGGAATGGGTACGGCAGATGAACGCTTGCAAGGCACAGGCAGAGGAAGTTGTGAAAGCGGAATTGATTTATGATTGAGCGAGGAAGTCCGGGCAGAAAACTGTTC
>OIZI01000895.1_pt1 | contig 13891 bp, 10 predicted proteins | sample 1588441 | NCBI WGS metagenome assembly OIZI01 (sample SAMN03283284) | human gut metagenome | biome: human-associated habitat; material: feces | host: Homo sapiens | place: Peru | collected 2012
CGCCGGGCAGCTGGGCACGGCCTACGTTTTCAGCAATGCCCAGCAAGTAAAGCTCTACAAAAACGATGTGTTTGTCACCGCCCTGCGCCGCAGCGAATGGACAGCCCTACCGCATCCGCCCTTTGTGATGGACGATACCATCGGCGAGCTGCTGGAAACGCAGGAGCATTTTGCGCCTGCAAAGGCGGCTCTGCTGCGGGACTGCCTGCTGGCAGCCGGAAAATACGGCCTGCCGGGGCTGCCGCTCTCCTATAAGCTGAAACTCGGCTGGTGTATGCTGCGCTACAAAATGACCTTTGAGGACGGCGTGGCGCTCTACGGAAAATATGTGGGCAACTGGGGCGGAGCCGCCACCCGCTGGCGGTTCGACGCCGTGCAGGGCGGCAAAGTAGTCCGCAGCGTGACCCTGTGCCCCGGAACGAAGCTTCATCTGGAAGTCCGCACCAGCCGCACGACTCTGCGGGAAGCTGACACCTATGATATGGCAGCGGTGCGGGTGCGGGTGCTGGACGAAAACGGCAACCCTGCAACGTATGCACAGTTGCCGGTGCGCTTTGCCGTGGAGGGCGACGCCGCACTGGTCGGCCCGGAAACAGCCGTGGCCGAGGGCGGCATGACCGGCACTTATCTGCGCACCGTGGGCAAAGCCGGGACCGCTATTCTGACCGTGTCCGCACCGCAGACGGAACCGGTTACCGTGCACTTTACGCTGGAAAAGGAGGAACCCGTATGGAACTGACATTGAAGCAGAAATCCGCATTCGGCATCGGTGCCGTAGGTAAGGATATGGTCTATGCCCTGTCGGCATCCTATGTCATGTACTATTATCAGGACGTGCTGGGGCTTTCGGCCAGCTTTGTGGGCCTTGTGCTGATGGCGGCCCGGCTGTTCGATGCCTTCAACGACCCCTTCATGGGCATTCTGGTGGCAAAGACCCGCACCCGCTGGGGCAGGTTCCGGCCGTGGATCGTTTCCGGCTCGGTGCTCAATGCGCTGGTGCTCTATGCCCTGTTTGCCGCCCCGGTCATGGGGCAGGCCGCGCTGATGGTCTACTTCAGCGTGGTGTACATCCTGTGGGGCGTCACCTACACCATGATGGATATTCCCTACTGGTCCATGATCCCGGCGGTCACCCAAACTCCCGCAGACCGTGAGAATCTTTCCATGGTGGGGCGCACCTGCGCCGGTGTCGGCTCGGCGCTCATCGCCATGTTCACCATGCTGCTGGTGGGCGCTCTGGGCGGCGACAGCGAAAAGGCCGGCTTCCGCTGGGTGGCGCTCATCGTGGCGGTGCTGTTTGTTGCGGCAGAGCTGCTGTGCTGCGCTTCTATGAAGGAAACAACGCCCTCCGAGATGAAGACCGCCACCGTGAAGGAGATGTTCTCGGCGCTGTTCCGCAACGATCAGGCCATGGTCGTTGTGGGCAGCATCGTGCTCATCAACTCGGCGCTGTACCTGACTTCCAACTTCATCATCTATTTTTTCAAATACGATTTCGGCGGCGAAGGCTGGAAAGCCACCTACACCCTGTTCTCCACCGTGGGCGGTGCGGCGCAGATCCTGGGCATGATGGTGCTTTACCCGCTTCTGCGCAAAAAGTTCAGCAGCACGCAGGTATTCCGGCTGAGCCTTGTGCTGGCGCTGTGCGGCTACGGCACCCTGCTGGTGTTCTGCCTGACCGGGCTGGCTCACAGTCTGGCGCTGCTGTGCATCCCGGGCGTGGTGGTGTTTGCCTGCAACGGTATGCTCAGCGTGCTGACCACTCTGTTCCTTTCCAACAGTGTGGACTACGGGCAGCTGCGAACCGGACGCCGGGAGGAAAGCGTCATCTTTTCCATGCAGACCTTCGTGGTCAAGGCAGCTTCCGGTGTGGCGGTGTTCCTCACCGGCATCGGACTGGATCTGATCGGCCTTGTGGGCAACACGGATGAGACCGGCCCGGCCGCCGCCCAGAGCGCGGGCACCCTGCTGGGTCTGCGTCTGATGATGACCATCCTGCCCATGCTGGTGCTGGCAGGCGCGCTGGTGCTCTTCCAGCACAAATTCGTGCTGACCGACGAGCGCGCGGCCGAGATCAGCGCACAGCTGCACGGGGAGGCGGCAAAGCATGAGTGAACTTCTTCACTGGTACGCACAGGCCGCCGGCGGCGAGCGGCAGGGCCGCGTGACGGTATCCGGCCGGGACGGTGCTTTGCATCTGGCGGCCGATCTGCCTGCCGGAACGCTGAAATCCGTCCGGGCCGAACTGCCCTGGAAGATGGACGCAGAAGAACGGCTGTTCATGAACGGCTACCAGACATGGACTTACAGCCCGGAGCTGGACCAGAGCGGGAAGCTGCGCGGCGTGGATCACATCCCCGGCTTTCTGCTGAAAAAATACTTCTTTGACCGCTACGGCGACTACCACTTTGTGCCCTATGGTCAGCACAAAGGGCAGAACCACGGCTTTTCCTACTGCTACTTCCGCAGCGGGAACCGGTTCCGGCTGGCGGCTTCGCTGGATGAACGGCCGGGCTACACCATTTTCCGGTACGACAGCGCAAAAAGCCTGCTGACGCTGGAACGGGACTGCGCTGGGGTGGAGCATCCCGGCGGGAAATTTGCGCTGTTTGACCTCTTTTTTGCCGAGGGCAGCGAGGACGATGTGTTTGACGGATGGTTCCGAGCCATGGACATCCGCCCGCGCACCGGAAAAAGGTTGGCAGGTTATTCCAGCTGGTATAACCACTACGAGAATATTACGGAAGAAAGCATCCGGGAGGATCTTGCAGGCTGCAAAACCCTGCTCGCGCCCGGCGATCTGTTTCAGGTGGATGACGGCTGGGAACCGAAGGTGGGCGACTGGCTGGAAGCTGACCATGACAAATTCCCGCAGGGCATGAAGCGGATGGCGGATGCCATCCATGAAAACGGGTTCTGCGCCGGATTATGGCTGGCGCCCTTTGTATGCGAAAAAGACTCGGCGGTTTATCAGCAGCATCCGGACTGGCTGCTGCAGGTGAATGGAAAACCATGGTGCTGCGGCGGCAACTGGAGCAGCTTCTACGCGCTGGATATCGACAAGCCGCAAGTGCTGGATCATCTGCACCGGGTGTTCGGCCGTGTACTGAACGAGTGGGGTTTTGATCTGGTCAAGCTGGATTTCCTCTACGGTGCAGCGCCCTTCGGCAATGCTCGGGAGAGCCGCGCCGCCCGGATGTACCGCGCCATGGAACTGCTGCGGGGCTGGTGCGGCGAAAAAGAGATCCTGGGCTGCGGTGTGCCTGTGATGCCCGCCTTCGGACTTGTGGACTACTGCCGGGTGGGCTGCGATGTCAGTCTGGACTGGGACGATGTGTGGTATATGCGTCTGTTCCACCGGGAGCGCGTTTCCACAAGGCAGGCACTGAACAATACCGTTTTCCGGCGGCAGCTCAACGGCCGCGCCTACGGCAGCGACCCGGATGTGTTCTTTCTCCGCGAAGAAAACTGCCGCCTGACCGCAGAGCAGAAAAAGACGCTCGCCGCTGTGAACGCACTGCTGGGGCAGGTGTTCCTGACATCCGATATGCCCGCCCGCTACACGGAACAGCAGCGGGCAGAGTACCGCCGCCTGCGGGCACTGGCTGAGCAGGCAGAACAGGTGCAGGTGGAGACGGCAGAAGACGGCGCATTCTGCATCCGGTACCGGATGGACGGAAAAGCCGAACAGCTCCGGTTCAGGCTGTAAAAGCGGCTGTCCGGATCATAATACAGAAAAGCAGACAGCGTCCGTTTTTTCCTTGAATGCTGCCTGCTTTTTATTCTTCACGCGGGATGTTCTTCCGCCGGACACACTGCGCGTCACGTCTCACCCAATTTTCCGCATCATGGCAGACCATCTGCCTCATTTCAGAATGCTCTTTACCAACTGCGCCCACTGCTCCGGGCAGCATGCCAGCAATTCTTCGTGCTGCAGGTCCTGCTCGTGAAAGACCGGATGGGCAAAATGCTGCTCATACCGGGCGCGGTATTTTTCGCCCATTTTCAGCGCATAGAAAACATGGATCTCCGTGCCAGGAACGTCGATTTTGTCCGGCAGCGGCGTAACAAGATCGGAATAAAACTGGTTTTTGCAGCTCCTCATCGTCACATAGGGCCGTGCACCGCCGAACATTCCCATGAACGCCTTCACGTAGCCGCCCATTTCCGCTTCCCGCTTTTTGAGGCGCTTTTGCAGAAACTTGCTTTTGAACTGCCCGTCCCGGATCAGCGGATAGATCAGCGGCAGCAGAAGATTTGCCTGCAATTTTGCTGCAAAGGGTGACGCCTGATCCAGATCGGAGCTGCCCAGAATGCCGTGATCCATGCGGATGTTCTGCCGTGCCGCCAATAGCCCTACAAATGAGCCGCCCAGCGAGCAGCCGTAGGCCGCCCGGATGTGCCCGCCGCAGTGTTCCTTGAGATACGCTTCGATTTTTTCCGTTTCTTCCAGCATGTCCGGGAACTCGGTCTGTTCCGTTTCGTCAAAGCCGTCGTAACTGACGCAGAGCACCCGGAAGGTATCCGACAGAAGCGGGATGACCCGTTCAAAATTGCTTTTCCAGTGGCAGCAGGTGCCGGGAAGCAGCAGAACGACCGGTGCATCTTCCGCACCAAATGAATAAACTTTCATCGTTATTTTCTCCTTTTTTCGATTCCGGCACACCGGTACGGCTTGTTTTTTCATCCGGGCACTTGATCCATCATGAATTTTCCCGTATTCGCCAAGGTCCCGCGTGCCGGTCAGCCCCATGCCAAGGCGGAGGCTGTTTCCGCTTTTCCTTATTATGAGCATTGCGAAAGTTAGCTTATTCTAACTTCAAATGCCGTGAAATGCCGCCTTTCAGCGGCCCTTCTTTCTGCTTCAAGAATACGACACCCAGCTCTGTCTGTCAAGAGACGAAAGCATTTTCGCTGCGTTGAAAATCGTTTCAGTTTGTCGTGCCAAGTGTACCATGCTGTTGTCTCTGAAGAAAAGTTCTCTACGCAAAAAGCTCCTGCGGGCAAATGCTCGCAGGGGCTTGGGTTATGCGCTGGCGTTTCTCTCACCGGCATGGGGTTCGCAGCTATAAACTCACATACAAATGGCGGTTATGTTGACATTCATATGACCAGGCTGTACAATGGTTCAAATACTTTCAATCACTTTTTCAGCACAAAAGTCAAGTCAATGATTGGTACAGCAGCGGCGGTTTTCACAACTCCAGCAGCGGCCCGTACATCAAGGGGAACACTGACCTGAATGAGGAATTTTTATGAGATTCTTTGATGCAGTCCCAAGCGATCTTTTTTCGCCTTTGGCTTCTCCGAACCGCGCACTGTATGCGGATGCGTTGGACGTACTCTATACGGCATACCGTGAAAATCTGAAGATCCGCGAAGATGCACTTTACTCCATGCTCCGCAGCCGTCTGGAACAGCAGCTGGCCGATGCGACATTTGACGGCGAAGATATTGACGAAGAGGAGCTGCGGGATATCTCCGGCCGTGCACGCTTTCTGATCCGGAAGCTCTGCAGCAAGGGTTGGTTTGAAAAAGAACGGGGCAATGACTTTGAAGAGTATATCACCGTACCCAGCTACAGCAGCCGCCTGCTGGAATTGTTCCATCAGCTCCGGGATGACAGCCCTGTCCGCGGATATTCTTATGTGTTCGGCACTTTCTCTGCCTTAAAGGTCGCGCACGAAAGCGGAAGTGTTTACGACAAAATGGCAGCCATTTACAGCGCCTACGATAACACCAGTGCTCTGATCAATTTGCTGCAGATGGTTTACCATAACGTAAAGCACTATTTTCAGATGCAGCTGGAAATGCAGGATGTGAATCAGGTGCTGGCTTCTCACTTCAATGATTTCGGGCAGAAAGTGATCGAGGCCTATATCCGGCCCCTGAAGATCAAGGATTCCGTTCCAAAATACCGCGTTCCCATCCAGACCATTCTGAAATCATGGGAAGAGGACGACAGCCTCCTGCTGGCCATGTCCAATGCTGCACTGCAGGATAAACGAGAATCTTCTCTGGAACGCTGCCGTGCTGACCTGCTGCAGAAAATTTACTGGATTGAAGAGCGCTACGACAATCTGGAACAGGACTATCTGGAGGAGATCGATGCTCAGGTACGGCGGTATACCAGAGCTGCGACACAAAAGATCGAAAACCTGACAAACCGGGATCAGAGTGTCCGCGGCAATCTGAACATGCTTCTGACCGCACTTTCCCGGAACCGCCGGGCCGGCGAACTGGTGGACCAGATCCAGCCTATCTTTCAGCTCTGCGAGCAATCATTTCTCTCTGAAAAAAGCCTCTGGTATCGCAAACGCCCGGGGAAACGGACAAAGGCCGCCCCTGTTCTCATTCAGGACGTCTCGCCGGATGCAGAAGCTGCCGCCCGCGCAGTGCACCTGCTGCAGTCAGAGTACGGCAAAGCTGCCGTGGAAGCCTATGTACAGGGCTGGCTGGGAGAGGCAGAAACACGCTTTTCCAGTGAACTGCCCATTCAGGGAGATAAGGATTATGTCATGCATCTGCTGGCCATTCTGAACAGCAGGGACTCTGCCGCCGGTTACACCGTCACGGAGTTGGACGGCAGTTTCCAGGAGAACGGTTATTCCGTTCCGCAAATGCAAATTTGCAGGAAGGAGAAGAAGCGATGAATTTTGATTTTATCCAGAATGCCACCGCAAAGGAGCTGGAGCAGTTCCGGTCTGTATGCAATCAGCTGCTCAGCCGCACCTATGTGGTACGGACCATCTTCCAGCCCGGAAAAGGGCGGGTGGACAACCCGGATTATCTTTTCCTGTCCCGCCATTATGAAGCCGTGCAGGAATATCTGAGCCTTCTGGACTGGGACCTGCGCAAGGATGATCTGAACGGATATTTTTATGTGCTGAACACCGACGAGGCCAACCGCTGCAGCCTCAGCAAGAAGGAAACTGCCATCCTGCTGGCTCTGCGTCTGATCTACGAGGAGAACATGGAGCGTCTGGGCCTGGAACAGGATGCGGTCTGCACGGTACGAGATATTCTGGAAAAGGTGGTAACCGATTATCCTGTTTTTCCTTCCAGGCCCAGCATGGACGAGGTCAAACGTGCACTGACTCTGTTGGAACATCATTCGATCGTGCAGCGCATTGAGGGAAAATTCAACCAGAGCAGCTGCAGCCTTGCTATCCTGCCAACGATCCTGTCTGCCGTATCTGCCGACAAATTAGACCTTGTGGCATCCGCTTTGCGAAAGGAGGAGCCTGATGAAGAAGCTGACGAAGATCCTGCTGATCAATTGGTTATACTTCAGTAAAGAGCTTATCGAGGTGGGAGATGTCAATTTTCTGACCGGCAAAAACGGCGCCGGAAAATCCACCGTGATCGATGCGCTCCAGATCGTCCTTTTGGGCGAGACCAATGCCCGAAATTTCAATCAGGCCGCAAACGAAAAGTCGCAGCGGACACTCGACAGTTACCTGCGGGCCGACATGGATGAAAACAATCCTAACTCCCGCCGCGGAAAAGATTTTTCCAGTTACATTGCCTGCGAGTTCCGGGACGAAACTGAGGGCAGCAGCTTTGTGACCGGTGTGCTGTTTGACTGCCGCAGTGACGGAAGCCGCCGGGATTTCTTTTTCATCCATACCGGCGCCCTGCCTGAGAACTGCTTTATCAAACAGGGCGAGGCGATGGAGATCACGGATCTCCGTCGATTCCTGAAAGAAAATTATTCGCGGGTCGAATTCTACGACACTCAGAAGGAATACCGCCGCAATATGCTGGCAAAATGGAACGTCCACAACGAGCAGGTTTTGCGGATGATGAAAAAAGCGGTCTCCTTCCGTCCCATCGTAGACATCCAGCAGTTCATCACCGAAAACATCTGCGATATCCCGGAAAAGCCGAACATTGAGCTGATGCAGCAGAACATCCGGGACTATAAACGCCATGAATTGCTGGCGCAGCGGCAGCAGGAAAAGCTGGAGGCGCTGCAGCAGATCGGCAAGCTGTATCAGGAGATGAATCAGGCGTTCGACCGTTTCCGCGTCCAATCTTTTCTGGTCCAATGGGCAGAAAAGGAGTTGGCTCAGGCAGAGATCGACCATCGGGAGCGGGAGAAGCAGGAATGTATCCGGGACCTTGCCGCAGCGGACCAGAAAATCGAGAGCCTGAACCGGCAGATCCAGCAGAAGGACACGCGGCGTCTGGAGTTGGAGCGGGCATATTCTCAAAGCAATATCTATCTGGAAGAAGAGCGGCTGCACAGCAGCAAACAACGCCTGCTGAAAGAGCAGGAAAAACTGCTTCACGGAATGCAGGAGCTTGCATTGGAGATCCGGCGGGAATCCCGGCGGCTTGAGTCGTTCTGCCAGGCCGTCTCGGACTGGGATGCCGAAGAGGTCCTGCTCCCCGTACAGGAAACAGCATCCGCTGTCCAAAGTGCTTACGCTGCCTTCACAGACTGCAAAGCCGATCTGTTCTCCCGGCCTGCGGCATTGTTTGCGTCTGCGCAGCAGACCGCAGCTGTATTTTCTGCTGCCGTCCGCACGGCCGCCCATAAACTTGAGGATCAGATCGCAGCACTGAAAACGCAGATCGACCAGAAAAGTGCAGTTCTGGTCAACCTGCGCAAAAACGTCAAGGATTATCCCTGCGGTCTGGTGCCGTTCCAGAAGCGGCTTCAGGAAGAATTGTGCCGTAAGACCGGCCATCCGGTCCCGGTCTGCATTCTGTCAGACCTGCTGGAGCTTTCCGACGAGCGTTGGCGCGGCGCTGTGGAGGGATATCTGAATACCCAGAAGTTCTATTTTCTCGTAGAGCCTGCATATTACCCGGACGCTCTGCGCATTTACGATCGGCTCAAACGGGATCCCGGGCTTCGTGCATTCGGTCTGGTGGACATCGGCAAGCTGCGGGAGAACGAGACCCTCCGTACCGCCGGGGACAGTCTGGCAGACAAGATAGAAACCGCCAACGATCTCGCCCGCAGCTATGTGGATTATCTTCTCGGGCGGGTGATCTGCTGCGACAGCGTGGATCAGCTGCGCAGTTACCGGACTGCAGTCACTACCGACGGTATGCTGTATCAGGGCTACGTCGCCCGTGCACTTCGGCAGGAGCTGATGGACGATGCTTTTATCGGGCGAAATGCCGTAAAACTGCGTATTGGCCGGCTGGAAAATGATCTGGCACAGCTGAATGCATCGCTCCGCCGCTGGGCACCGATCCATAAGCAGCTTTCCAGCCAGAGCGACCCGCTGTTCACTCAGCGTTTTGTAGCGGTCGATGTAGCAGAAAAGCAGCAGGATCATCTGCGCAGTCTCGATATCCAAAAAGAAGTTGCGGAACTTGACGAGCAGCTCTCGCATCTGGATCTTCTGTGGCTTGCCGAGCAGAAGCAGATCATCGCCGGGCTGCAGGCCGAAATTTTTGCCCTCAACAGCGAAAAAGACGCCGAGAATAACAGGAAAGGAAAATTGGAGCAGCATATTTATCAGTTGGACTACGAGACCTTACCGGGCTGCTATCAGCACTATACCGAGGTCGAGGACGCACTGAACGAAACATTTCCCGCTGATTATCGGGAGCAGACCGGTCTCCCGCGCTACCAGCAGGAATTTTCCCGCCTGAAGCGGGCAGAAGCCATCCGCAAAAACTTCAGCGACCGTCTTGCGCAATCCACAAAGGAATGCGAGGCTGCAAAGAAATCGCTTTTTGCAGCCCGCCGGACCTATGTGGATACATTCAAACCATGTTCTTTCCGCATTGAGACCATGGATAACGACGAGTTTGAAGCAGAGCGGCGTGTTCTGGAGGAAAGCGAGCTTCCAAAATACCGCAAAAAGATCGAGGCCGCCCGGGAGAGCGCTCTGGAACAGTTCCAGAATGATTTTCTTGCCAAACTAAAGTCCAGCATCGATCAGGTGTACAGTCAGGTGAACAGCCTGAACCGGGCACTGAAACAGGCAAATTTCGGTACCGACCACTATCGTTTCTGTGTTGGTCCGAACCCGGATTACGCAGATTACTACAACATGATCACGTCTCCGGATCTGATGGAAGGCGACATGGGGCTTTTTGCGCTGCCATTCCAGGAAAAATACGGCCCGCTGATCGACAAACTTTTCAGCCAGATCACCACAGCAGATGATACGCAGCTCAACGCCCGGAAGCAGAGCGAGCTGCAGGAAAACATCGTCCGCTACACCGACTTTCGCACCTATCTGCGGTTCGATCTGGAAACCACCGACCAGAACGGCTCAAAGCAGCTTCTTTCGCAGACACTGAACATGAAATCCGGCGGCGAAACGCAGACGCCCTTCTATATTGCGGTGCTGGCTTCCTTTGCTCAGCTGTACCGCGTCAACGATACCACCAGTTTCGGCAACACGGTGCGGCTGGTCGTATTTGACGAAGCTTTTAACAAAATGGACAGTGACCGCATCATCGAGAGCGTGCGCCTGCTGCGGAAGATGGGGCTCCAGGCCATCGTTTGCACTCCGCCAGACAAGGTATCAGACATCATGCCCATTGCAGACCGCACATTGCTGGTGGATAAGACCGGCTACCGGATGCACATCATCCCTTTCAGTAAGGAGTATGCAGGATGAAGGAAGCACAGGTCATTCTGGATCGGTTATTGGAAAAATACGAAAAGAGCAGACATCTTACCGCTCCCAACACTTCCAGACGACGGGTCATGCTGCAGATCAATAAAAATGAGCTGCCCGAATACAACTACGAAAACGCTTTTGTCCGGGACGCTTACAACGCCGCAGCAAAGGCACTGGAGATGCGGTCTCTGGTACAGCTGGAATGGGCCAGAGATCAGATGGTTCTCTCTGCCATCGTTTTGAATCTCGACCAGATCATGCTGTGCTATGCAGCAGCCGAGCGGCTCCATCCCCGCGAAAGAGCGGAGCATTTTGCTGCGCTGGTCTCGCAAAAACTGGCAGATTCATCGGTTTCCTGGGTCACTGCATGGCGGGACGATGTGTGCAAAGAAGCGCGGGAGCATTTAAAACTCCCAGCCTTCTGCAGGGAGAATGAGCCGCTTTTGGAGGATCTTCTGACCGCGTTCCAGCGATATGCCGAGCTCACAGACAGCATCACCATGCGGGCCTTCAGCATTCGATGCTTCCATGATACAAAGTACTTTGAGCGCAATGTGCGCGATGTGTTTCTGCGTATCGCTCAAACATACTGTAAAGCTCTGGCGTCCGCCTGCCAGAATACCACCCTGAGTGATCGCGATCGGCTCGCTCTGCTTGGCATCTATGCCCGTCCGGAACTCTACGAGTTATCCGGGCCATGCAGTATCCGGACTCCGCACGGTCTGATCAATGCGCTTGCCGCTGCTCCTTTCGGCATTGCTCTGCCCAGCACACTGGTAGGCAGTATCCTTGCAATCGAATTGACGGATGTGCGCTGCATCACGTTCATCGAGAACAAGACGAACTACGATGAATATCTTTTGACGGAGAAACAGCCGGAGGAGCTTGTCATTTACCACGGCGGCTTTTCCAGTCCGCAAAAGTGCAAGCTTTTCTCACAGCTGGCCGCTGCCGTTCCGGCAGGTGCAGCAGTGCGCTTTTGGGCAGACATTGATCTGGGTGGCTTTCGGATGTTTGAACATCTGCAAAGCATTTTTCCTCAGCTGTCTCCCATGCGGATGTCCGGAAATTTTGTAGAACTGTATCACGAAAGCGGCCTGCGCCGCACCGAGAAGTACCTTTCCGAGCTGCAATCCGACCGAGACGCCGGACGCTATCCGTTGTTTGCAGATGCCATTTGTGAGATCCTCCGGTACGGTGTTACCATCGAGCAGGAAGTATTTCTGAACTGATCTGCGCAAGCATCCCGCTTCTGCTGGAACTGCCGTTCAAGCACAAGGGCATCATGTGCGCCCCCTTCATCGGACCGGTAAGCATCCGGCAGTATCTGCCCGCCGGGCAAATCGAGCAGGTCATCTGCGGCGGCGAAAATTATGACGGCGCCCGCCCCTGCAATTTCGACTGGGTAAAGGCCTTGCGGCAGGAGTGCGCGGAGGGGACTGTCTATCCGCAAAAGCCATCGTGAGGCTCTGCACGATCAGTTTTTCCGATATCCCATCTCGTCCCGGTATTCCGGGTGTTCCCGTCCGTAGGGTTCCTTGTCGCCGCAGATGGTATAGTCGCACTTGCAGCCGTTTGCGCAGGTGGTTTTGCGCACCAGCTTTGCATGGAGAAGCTCCATTGCCGTGTAATCCGGGTTGCACAGGGCAGGCATCACTTCCAGCAGATCATGCTGTTTTGCAAACTCCGCCACCGGGCAGGCTGTAAACTTGTAATAGATGGGTTTATCCTTGTTGTAGGGTGCAACGTGCATCTCATAGTCGTGCCATTTGGCGCACTGCTTTTCGGCGTTCCGAAACGCCCGGTACATCAGCTTCTTGAAAAACGGCTTGTTGCAGTCTACGAATTTGGAGAGCTTGCGGAACGCAGGCAAAATCAAGTTTTCCTCGATCTCTTCGATCTCCCGGAAGGAGACAACATCCCGACACACGGCGTAATAGCTCATAATGGCGATGCAGTCATAGGTTCCACCTGTACCGTTGTGGAAGTTTTTCTTTCCTCCCAGATCGGTGCGCCAGTCCGAGAGAAACTCTACATACTGCCGCTGTACCCGTTCCCAAACGGCCTCCCGTTTGTCCTCCGGATAATGCAGGGCAATTCCGGCTTTGATCTGCTTTTTGCAGGGTCTGGAGTACAGCACATGGCAGCTGCGGTCAAATTGCAGTTCAGTGTCTTTCATAACTTCTCCTTTTGCAGGCTTTGGCGTTGTGCCGCCTGAACCTCTTTTGAAAACTCCTCCGGGTGCTCACCCGCCAGTGTGCCGTGGCCCATGTTGGGGAACACCTTATAGGTAAAGGCATAGCCCTGCTTCTGCCATTCTGCGATGTGCTTCGCCAGTTTCTTTTCGGTGGAGCTTGCAATGCCGTGCCAAATGTACATATCCGTGCGCCGGAACAGACTGAGATCCCGGTGCCGTCCGATCATGCATTTATCCTGATTGACCCAGCTCTGCCATGTGGCGTCTTTATAGACGATGCGGTCAAAGGATTCCTCCGTGCGCCCCATCATTTTGCAGACGATCTTCTTGCGGATGGGGCCCGCCCTGCCGATGAGCCAGTAGGAAAAGCCGGTCAGGAAAAAGATGTAGAGATCCTGCAAAAGTGGAGCATCACCATCAGTTCCGGGTGTTCCCGGCCAAACTCAAAATACTTCACGCCCAGTTACCTCGTATTCTTCTTTTTATGCCACCCACAGTCACAGTAGGGGCCGCCGGAGGCCAGCGTATATTCCCGCACAAAGTCGGCCGCACCGCCCGCCTCGCTCATGGCGTAGTCAAGGCGGCACATGGCAGGCGTAAGATCGTAAAGTCCCAGTTCCCGCATCAGCGTACAGATGCCGCATTTGGTAAATCGTCCCTCGTAGCCGCTGCCATCCGGGTACTCATAGAACTCCATGTTCCAGGAATAGGGATTCCGGTCCGCTGCCTTCCGGGCAGCGGTTGCCTTCATGCTGGCAATGTCCTTCGGTGTGAACTTCGACTTGCCGCTTTGGCGGCAGAACCACTTCATCAGCAGCGTCATCTGAGCGTTCTCATAGTACACCGTCAGCGCCTCTGCGTCCGGCCGCTTCGGCATACAGAGTACGAACGCACCCAGCATGGCGCAGCCCACAATGTTCATCCGGAAGCGGTCGTCCTTTTCAAACGCCGGCAGCCCTGCGATGATCTCCTTATATCTCGGCTTGGCCTTTCGCGTGATCTCGCTTGCAGTATCGGCATCGTAGCCCAGAACTGCCGTCAGCTGCGTCTGAAACGATTTCGCAAACACGGCCCACATGGCCATGGGGATCCCCAT
>OIZI01000896.1_pt1 | contig 13883 bp, 7 predicted proteins | sample 1588441 | NCBI WGS metagenome assembly OIZI01 (sample SAMN03283284) | human gut metagenome | biome: human-associated habitat; material: feces | host: Homo sapiens | place: Peru | collected 2012
ATATCAACCACTCCTTTCGTCACCATTCGGTGACACTTCCCTCAGCGAGGGAAGCAAAATAATTTGTACAAATATAAAATTAGTACGCAATTTTTAAATAGTACAGACTTTATAAATTGATACAATTTATAGTAAAAACAAAGGCTCCCTCAGACGAGGGAGCTGTCATTCGTGAATTGCAGAGCAATTCACCTTTTAAAGAATGACTGAAGGAGGGAAAAACTATAAATTAGATGAATTAATTGGTTACCGTCTAATCAACCTATATTACATAAACATCCCCACAAACCCTAATTTGCAGAGCTAAATTATTATAATCTACAATAACCCACAATCGAAATCAAAAACTAAATTATATTATTATTTAGAACCGTTTACCATAGAATATAAAAACACATTACCGGTTTAGTTACATATATAAAGATAAAAAGTTTATAATGCTAAATATGCATAGCAATATAGCTAAAATGGATAAATTGCATAGGGATACATATTGATAAAACTGAGAAGATAATGGATAATAATAATTAAGAAATAAATGAGTGTAACTTACCAAATAATATATTAGCTAAATAACATAGTAATATAGCTTATAAAAACAATATAATTACACACTCAGAAAAATTAATAATACAATTCAGAAAAAGAAAATATAACAATACAGTAAAACATCTTGGCTACAAAAAATAAAGAATAGAGATGATTAATTAATGGGAAAAATCAAAAGAAAATATACATTAGGGGAAGAAATTTTTTCTTCTGTCAGTCATGGTGTGGGGGCTTGTTTGTCCATAGCTGGTACAGTTGTTTTGCTTGTATTTTCGGTTATATACGGAAATGCATTGGCAGTTGTCAGTTCGGCAATTTACGGTGCATCACTGATAATTCTTTACACAATGAGCACACTGTATCATTCATTTACAAATGAAAAGGTAAAGCACTTTTTTCAGATAATGGATCACAACACAATATTCTTACTTATAGCCGGTACATATACACCAATTACTCTGTATATTCTTGGTGGTGTTACAGGTTGGATACTGTTTTCTGTTGTGTGGGTTGCATCAATTATCGGCATAACACTAAATTCAATTAATATGGAAAAGGCAAAGCTTCCTTCCCTTATTTGTTACATTGCTACAGGCTGGGTTATTATCTTTGCTATAAAGCCACTAATTGCAAAAGTGCCTTTCATTTCTGCATTATTCCTTGTGCTTGGTGGTGTAATTTATACTGTTGGTGTTGTATTTTATGTGATAAAAAAGGTAAAATACTTTCATCCCATATGGCATATTTTCACTGTACTTGGCAGTGCATTTCATTACTTCTCAATCTTAATAGCAATTATAAAAATGTAATATAAATGAAAAATTAAGGCTGATACTTTATTGTATCAGCCCTTTTTGTATAAGAAAAGCCAAGACTATTTAGGCAAACACAGCTACAATTGCCCTACGGCTTTAATAGTCTTGACTTGACTTTATGTTATATTAAAAATTTAAAAATTGTCAATAGCTGAATTATGCTAATGCTTTCTTTAGTTCTTCTACCTTATCGGTATCTTCCCACTTAACATTAAGGTCTGTTCTGCCCATATGACCATAAGCAGCAGTAGGTAGGAACTTAGTATTGCGAAGGTTAAGTTCTTCAATAATAGCAGCCGGACGGCAATCAAATACCTTCTTAACGGCAGAAGCGATTTCACTGTTACTATACTTACTTGTACCGAAAGTATCTACCATAATTGAAACAGGCTTTGCAACACCGATTGCATAAGCAAGTTGCACTTCACATCTACTAGCAATACCTGAGGCAACAATGTTCTTAGCAATATATCTTGCATAGTAAGCAGCACTACGGTCAACCTTAGTTGGGTCTTTACCTGAGAATGCACCACCACCGTGACGACCATAACCACCGTATGTGTCAACAATAATCTTTCTGCCTGTTAGACCTGAGTCACCGGCAGGACCACCGATAACAAATCTTCCTGTTGGGTTTACAAGAATTCTTGTGTCATCTGTTAGTAGGTTTTCAGGGATAATCGGCTTAATAACATACTTGATTAAATCATTTCTAATCTGTTCAAGTGTAACATCTTCATCATGCTGAGTAGAGATAACAACTGTGTCAATGCTAACAACCTTGCCGTCTTTATAAAGAGCAGTAACCTGAGTTTTGCCGTCAGGACGAAGATACTTTAGTGTGCCGTTCTTTCTAACCTCAGTTAACTTTTTAGCTAGTTTGTGAGATAGTGAAATAGTTAGTGGCATTAGTTCTTCTGTTTCGTCACAAGCGTAACCAAACATCATACCCTGGTCACCGGCACCAAACTGATTGTACTTGTCCTCTTCACCGTCTTTTAGTTCGTAACTTTCGTTAACACCCATTGCAATATCAGGTGACTGTGTTGTAATCATATTGTTGATTTGGCAGTTGTGACCGTTAAATAAAAGTTCATCTCTGTCATAGCCGATTTGGTTAATAACATTTCTTGTAACTGCTTCATAATCAACCTTAGCAGTTGTGCTGATTTCACCCATAATGTTTACGATACCGGCAACTGCAGTTGTTTCACAAGCTACATGAGCCATATTGTCTTGTTCAAAAATTGCATCAAGAATTGCGTCACTAATCTGGTCACAGACTTTGTCAGGATGTCCTTCAGTAACTGATTCTGATGTAAATAAATACTTTCCCATATCTATACTCCTTTTCTTATATTTCTTACCACAAAAAAAGCCACCGTGAAAGACGGTGGCTTAATACTCATCTTTCGGTTATACCGCAGGAATTAGCACCTTGCTTTTCGCAGGTTGCCGGACTTCATAGGGCCTGTCCCTCAGTCGCTCTTGATAAGAAAATATTTAATTTTTCTACTCTCATAGTGTAACACATAGTAAATATAATGTCAACTGTCGGTTTAAATTGTCAGTTATTCTGCTGAAGAAGTGCTTTCAGAAGTAGGTTCTGTTGTGCTTTCTGCTACACTTTCTGTAGTATTTTCTTCAGTAGAGTTTTCTTCTGTGTTAATTGATGGGTTTGTGTTGTCCTCATCCATTGTTTCAAAGTTACCACCGTAGTTGTTAACAATTTCAACAACCTTGTTGTATGTAGAAGCATTTGCATCATTGTTGATTAGAGAAATTGTAGGGTCTGTTTCCTTTGACAATCTGTTATTTAATTCATCAACACTACTTAGCACTTCACCGTTATATGTTACTGTATCACCTGAAACTGTAATTGCAACAAGTGTTTCGTGAATTGAATTGGAAGAAGTAGGTTCTGCACTGTTTGATATAGGTAGTATGCTCTGAATATCTTCCTTAGTAGGAATGTGTCCAAAGTAAGCATAAACACCACCACATAAAGCACCTAGGATAATAATGATAACAACAAATGTTTTTAGTCCTGTATGCTTTTTCTTTTCGGAACGGCCTTTATTTTTGTCGCTTCTCTTAGAAGATTTTTCAGCTTTTCTATTATCGGATTTACTGTTATCTCTTCTGTTACTGCTATGACTTTCGTGACTATCGTGGCTACTGTGTCCTCTGTCCTTTTTCTTAGACTTTTTCTTTTTGTCCTTAGAACCTTTGGAACTTTTACTGCTTGAACTTCTGCTTCCTGAACTGCCGGAACTTCTGTTACTTCTGCTTTCACCACTATCGTTAGTATCAGCAGAATGACTACCCTGTGGTTTTTTAGTTTCAGGTGTAACTTCTTCAGTTTCTATATTTTCAGCATATGTATTTCTTCTAGGGCTATTGCTCTTTAGTTCTCTTGAAGAACTGTTGTCAAATACATATTCATCTTCGTTATTATCAATAGGATCATCACTAAAGAAGTCAATCTGTTGTTTTGCTTTTCTTTGTTCGGCTAAGATTTTGTCAACTTCATCATCAATGTTAGTCATATCAGTTTTGAAGTCATCAAAAGATGTGTCTTTGTTTTCATCTTCAAAATAGCCGTGTGTACCTTTTTTTGCCATACTATCAACTCCTTTAATCAAATATATCACATTTTTGTGATTACTTCAACTGTTATTGTGTGTTCTTTTTTTGAAAAAAATAGGGAAGTTACATAGAAACTGTAACTTCCCTTTGTGTTAAAGTGATAAATTTTTAAGATACTTTATCAAACTGACTGTTGTATAGGTCTGCATAGTAGCCACCCTTAGCAAGTAGCTCATTATGAGTACCTTGTTCAACAATGTCCCCATCTTTCATAAATAGAATTAAGTCAGCGTTCTTGATTGTTGAAAGTCTGTGAGCAATAACAAAACTTGTTCTGCCTTCCATTAGGTTATCCATAGCCTTCTGAATATAAGCCTCTGTTCTTGTATCAACTGAAGAAGTAGCTTCATCAAGAATAAGAATCTTAGGGTCGGCAAGAATTGTTCTTGCAATAGTTAATAACTGCTTTTGACCTTGGCTAACATTTGATGCTTCTTCATTTAGAACCATATTGTAGCCATCAGGTAGGTGCTTTACAAAGTCATCAACATGAGCAGCCTTTGCAGCCTTTATAACATCTTCATCACCGGCATCCAATTTACCGTAACGAATGTTCTCCATAATTGAGCCTTTAAACAGCCATGTATCCTGAAGAACCATACCGTAAAGCTCTCTTAGTTCTCTTCTGTCAAAGTCATTAATGTTGTGTTCATCAACTAAGATACTGCCACCGTTTAGGTCATAGAATCTCATCAATAGCTTAACCATTGTTGTTTTACCTGCACCTGTAGGGCCAACAATAGCAATCTTCTGACCTTGCTTAACTTTAGCTGAGAAGTCGTGAATAATAATTTTATCCTCATTGTAGCCAAATTTAACATGGTCAAATGTTACATTACCTGTGATTTCATCAACAGTAACATTTTCACCGTTAGGCTTCTTGCAATGATTTTCAGCCTCTTGGGACTCTTCCTTTTCGCCGATAAATTCAAAAATTCTTTCAGCTGATGCAGTCATTTGCTGAATCATATTACTTACCTGAGCAAGTTGCTGAATAGGCATTGTAAACTGTCTTACATACTGTATAAATGACTGAATGTCACCGACAGTAATTGTACCTTGAATAGCTAAGTAGCCACCAAGTACAGCAATAGCACCGTAAGCTAAGTTACCGATTACCTGCATAATAGGACCTGCTAAACCTGAGAAGAACTGGCTCTTCCATGCTGATTTATAAAGCATATTGTTGGACTTTTCAAATTCTTCAACATTTCTGTCAACTGTGTTAAAAGCCTGAACAATGTTAACACCACTGATTGTTTCTTCAACTTGACCGTTAACATGACCTAGGTAATCCTGCTGATTTCTAAAATGTTTCTGAGAAATTTTAAAGATAAGTGAAATAAAGATTAGTGCAATCGGTAGAATAACTAAAGCAATAAGTGTCATCATCCAGTTAATGCTAAACATCATATATAGCACACCGATAATTGTTGAAATTGATGTTACTGCCTGAGTTGCAACCTGGTTTAAACTTGTACAAAGAGTATCAACATCATTTGTGATGATAGATAGTGTTTCACCTGTTTGGTGTCTGTCAAAGTAGTTCATAGGAAGAAGATTGATTTTGTAAGAAATATCTCTTCTTAATCTATAACCAACCTTTTGAGTTACTGTACTCATTAGGAAGTTCTGAATAAAACCACAAACTGAACTTGTAATATAGATACATAACAGTCCGATTAAGATACCGGCAATTTTACCGAAATCAATACCTGAACCACCGGAATACTTACTCATAATTCCGTTAAAAAGCTCTGTTGTTGCATTACCTAAAATCTTAGGTCCTATAACATTGAAAACTGTACTTGCAATGGCGAAAATTACAACAATGAGTATGGCAAACTTATAGTTGCCGATATATTTAAAAAGGCTTTTGATAGAACCCTTAAAGTCTTTTGCTTTAGCTGTTCCCATCATTTTTCCTCGTGGACCTCTACCACCTCTAGGTCCTCCCATAGGCATAGGCATTACTGTAATTCCTCCTTTGACAACTGACTTTCTGCAATGTCACGATAAACCTGACAGTTATTCAGTAGTTCTTTGTGTGTACCCTTACCAACGATTTTACCGTTGTCAAGTACAAGTATCTGTTCAGCATTTAGAACTGTGCTGATTCTTTGAGCAACAATAAGGATTGTGCTATTCTTAATATTTTCCCTAAGTGCCTTTCTGACTGCAACATCAGTCTTAAAGTCTAGTGCTGAAAAACTGTCATCAAAGATTAGCACTTCAGGTTCATTTGCAATAGCTCTTGCAATAGAAAGTCTTTGTCTTTGACCACCTGAAACATTAGTACCACCTTGGCTAATATGTGTTTCATATTTTTGAGGCTTTTCATTTATGAATTCTGTTGCGTGAGCAATCTCTGCTGCTTTTTCGATTTTTTCCATTGGTAGGTCTTCATTTGCAAAAGCAATGTTGGACTTAATAGTACCGGAGAACAGCATACCCTTCTGTGGTACATAACCGATTTTATCTCTTAAATCAGTTAGCTTAACTTCCTTAATGTTTTGACCGTCAACTGTAACAGAACCCTTAGTTGTATCGTAAAATCTTGGAATAAGGTTGATAAGTGTACTCTTACCACTACCTGTTGAACCGATAATAGCAGTAGTTTCTCCAGGCTTTGCAGTAAAGCTAATGTCCTTTAGTACAGGTTCTTCTGCTCCCGGATAAGCAAATGTTACATCCTTAAATTCAACAACACCCTTTTGGTTTTCTTCAAACTGCTTAGGGTTTTCAGGGTTATGGATTGTAATTTCTGTATCGTAGATTTCACCAAGTCTTTTTGCTGAAACAAATGCTCTTGGAATCATAATACTTGCCATACAAATCATTAGGAAAGACATAATAATCTGCATTGTGTATTGGATATATGCCATAATGTCACCGACCTGCATATTACCTGCGTTAGTTTCATTAGCACCAACCCAAACAATAAGTACTGTTGTACCGTTCATAATAAACATCATAGCAGGCATCATAATTGCCATAACTCTGTTTACAAATAGGTTAGTCTTTGTAAGAGTTTTGTTTGCATCATCAAATCTTTCATTTTCGTGGTCTTCACGGCTAAATGCTCTGATAACAGGTAGGCCTGTAAGAATTTCTCTTGAAACTAGGTTTACCTTATCAACCAGCTTTTGAAGTGCAGTAAACTTAGGCATTGCTACTGTCATTAGTGTTGAAACAAGTACAAGGATAACGCCAACTGCTAAGGCAATAACCCATACCATACCGGAACTCATATTAGTTACCTTTAATAATGCACCGATACCTAAGATTGGAGCATAGATAATCATTCTTAGCATCATTACAAGAACCATTTGAATTTGCTGAATATCATTTGTACATCTTGTAATTAATGAAGCATTACTGAATTTATTTGACTCACTTGCTGAGAAGTTGATGATTTGGTTATATGCATGACTTCTAATATCCTTAGAAAATCTGGCACCGATAATTGATGCAAGTAAGGAAACGGCAATCATACATACAAAGATTACACCGGCATAACCAAGCATTAATGCACCTGCTTTAAATAGGTAATTCATTCTAACCTGGTCAGTATCAACACCGGCAGACTTCATAAGGCTTTCTGTATATGGTGTTACAACCTGTTTGATTGTGTCCTCCCCCAGTTTGTCAAATGCCTTTAGCTTGTCGTTCATTACATCAGTAATTTGACTCATAGTGTTTTCGCTGAATAAAGGCAAAATCTCAAACATATCAACTGTCTTGCCATTTTGGGACTTCTTATTGATTTCCATAAACTTCATTTGATTTTCAGGTGTCATTTCTTTAACACCGTTTTCCATAATCTTCTGGAAGTCCTTGTTGTCAATCTTGCCACTTACTGAGTCGGAAGAAAGTTCACCTTTCTCACCTTTTTCTAACATATATGTGATAAGCATAGGCTTTGTTAGCTTATCGGCAAGTTTATCGGCATTTTTATCGCTGATATTTTCCTTTAATACAAGAATATCTTTGTTTTTGTACTTCTCACTTTTATACTGAGAATTTACAAAGTCTTTGTCATTTTTGTCCATAAAAAGCTCTATTTTATCCATTTCACTTTTTGGAGCTTTTTCCGGTGTAACAGTTTCAATACCGGACTGCTGAATACCAACATTGACAATATTACTCATATATGTTGGCAATGATAAGTCACAATAGGCCTGAATTACTAGCAAAATTACAACGAAAATAATAGGAATGATTGCAGGCTTAAAGTGCTTTAGTAATTTCTTCAATATATTCACCTCTTATTTAGTTTAGTATATTGATTTTAACATTATTTAAGGATATGTACAATGTATATTTTAAATTCAATGTTCATTATTTTGCACAAGAAATAAACCGTTTAGTTGTACATAATGCTGAAAATAATAATCATTTCTGTTTTATTGATATTTATTTTAAGTTATGGCTATTCTTAACAATTATTTTATTAAAAAATAACATATATAATTCTATACTAGAATAAAAATATGAATAAAATGTGATATTCTATCCTTAATTAAGAAAGAGAGGTATTAATTATGATTAAAGAAGTAACAAAAGATATTACATATGTTGGTTGTGATGATAAAACTCTTGATTTGTTTGAAAGTCAGTATATAATTCCTAACGGTATTGCATATAATGCTTATGTTATTATGGATGAAAATATTGCACTTATTGATACAGTTGATAAAAGAAAAACCGATGAATGGCTTGAAAATGTTGAGAAAGTTCTTGACGGTAAGACACCTAAGTATCTTATTGTAAACCATATGGAACCTGACCATTCCGGTTCAGTAGAGGCTTGTATTAAGAAGTATCCTGAAATCACTTTAGTAGGTAACAAGAAGACTTTCCTATTTCTAAAGCAGTTTACAGGTCTTGATTTAGAAGCAACTTCAAAGGTTGTTGCCGAAGGTGATACTCTTGAACTTGGTACTCATACATTAAGTTTTGTAATGGCACCAATGGTTCATTGGCCTGAAGTTATGGTTACATACGACAGCACAGATAAGGTACTGTTCTCTGCTGATGCATTCGGTAAGTTCGGTGCATTAGATACTGATGAAGATTGGGCTTGTGAGGCTAGAAGATACTACTTTAACATTGTAGGTAAGTATGGAGTACCTGTACAAGGATTACTAAAGAAAGCATCAAAGCTTGACATTCAGATTATCTGTCCTACTCACGGTCCTGTACTAACAGAAAACCTAGGCTACTACCTAGACCTATACAACACTTGGTCAACTTATCAGGCTGAAACAGATGGTGTATTTGTTGCTTATTGTTCAATTCATGGCAACACAACTGAGGCAGTAGGTAAGCTGGAAGAAATTCTAAAGTCTAAGACAGACAAGAAGGTTGTTGTAACTGACCTTTCAAGATGTGATATGGCAGAGGCTATTGAAGATGCATTTAGATATAGCAAGTTAATTGTTGCTGCTCCATCATATGATGCAGGTGTGTTCCCTGTAATGGCAGATTTCCTACATCATCTAAAAATTAAGGCTTATCAGAACAGAAAGGTAGCTATTGTAGAAAACGGTTCATGGGCACCTACTGCTGCAAGAACTATGAAGGGTTATCTTGAAGAAATGAAAAATGTTACTATCTGTGATACAGTAGTTACAATTAAGTCCAGAGCAACAGAAGATACATATAAAGAAATGGAAAAACTTGCTGACGAAATCTTGGCATAATTTTCAAACTCAATTATTATTAGCCTCTGCAATTTTACAGAGGCTATTTTTATATTTTTTATAATATTTTTCAAAATATTTATATTATTTTAAAAATTTTGCAACCTTTTTGACTTTTGAAAGGTATTATGTATGTAAGTATATTTATAAACTATAATTGTTTTTACAAGAAAGGATAATGTATGAAAAATTTTAAGAAAGTCATAGCAACAACACTTTCTGCTTTTATGGTAACAAGTAGCATAGCTTGTGGCAGTGTAAGTGCTTTTTCCACAAATAAAGAAAGTAATGTTAAAAACAATGTAAGCAAGTCTTTTGTTTATCCAAAACAAAGTGATAAAAAGGACAAAGACTATGTTGAGGGTGAAGCAGTTGTAATGATGAAAGGCAGTGACCTTGTTTCAACCGGTGCATCCCTTAACAAAATTATGGATGTTTCATCATCTATTAAAGTTGAAAATGTAAGTGACTTTAAGGAAAGAAAGAGCAGTGTTTCCGTTGTAACTGTTTCTTCCAAAAAGTTAAGTACAAAGAAAATTATTGATGAACTAAAGGATGAAGAGGATGTTCTGATTGCCGAACCAAACTATATTTATAGAGCATCTTCTATTACTAATGATACATATAGCAATTTTCAGTGGTCATTAGAAAATAAAGGTATCAATAACGGTAAGGTAGGGGAAGATATTAAACCAACAGAAATGTGGAACAAAAAGTCAACAGAAAAGGACACTCCTGTAGTTGCCATTATTGACTCAGGTGTTGATTATACTCACCCTGATTTAAAAGATAAAATGTGGGTAAACCCTTACCAAAATAAACTAAAGGGCGTTCATGGCTTTGACTTTACAGGTACTATCGATGACGGTGAACCTATGGATGATGCCGGTCATGGTACTCACTGTGCAGGTATTATCGGTGCAACCAGAAATAATAATGAAGGTGTTTCCGGTGTAGCTGATAACGTAAAGATTATGGCACTAAAGTTTTTAACTAGCAGTGGTATGGGTACTACTGAAGATGCCGTTTCAGCTTATAACTATATTTATAACGCAATGAAACTTGGCGTTAATGTAGTTGCCGTTAATAACTCTTGGGGTGGTAACGAAAACTCCGAAATTCTTCTAAATATTATTAACAAAGTGGGCAAGGCCGGTGCAGTTTCTGTTTGTGCTGCCGGTAACGAAGGTACTGACTTTGATGCTGAAGAAGAATATACCGGTGAAAATGATGGCGATGATGACGATGGTGAAATGATTTTTAAAAAGGATATATTTGATGATGACGATGAAGAAGAGTCACCATATACTTATCCTGCTTGTTACGATAGCAAGTACATTATCTCTGTAGCAGCAACAGGTGAAGACGGTACAGTTGCCGATTACTCAAACTATGGTAAAAATTCAGTAGATATTGCAGCTCCCGGTTCAGATATTTTGTCAACAGTCAGCTACAATTCTTTCTTACCTACAATATACTCTCAAGAAGAAATTAATGAAAAATGTCAAAAGTATATTACAAAGGACTTCAAGGCAAATGTAGTTGATTTAAGTCATAATCAAAGTGGAAAATCAGCTACTATCTCTGAAACCAATACAGGTTATGACGATGGTTTAGGTGATAAAAATTGCTTACAAGCTGACTTTACTGTTGATAAGGGTGGCACTTATGCTATTGAAATTCCTTATACTTTAAATTCAAAGAGCACAAACAATATTCACACCAGCTTAATGTTTAACATTGCAAAGGCTCCTGCTTATACTGAAGATCCTGATTTGCTTATGAGTCAAGGTATTTGTTTTGGTGACTTTGGAATAAATGAAAAATATACTGTTGATGATGTTATGAGCAAAAATCTTGCCTATGCATTTGAAATGTCATCAAAAGATTGGGTACACATAGATACAACTAATTTAGCTCCTAAAAATGAAACAGGAGAAAGAAAGCTGGTTGTACTTTTAGTTGCAGAAGCATCAGGTGAATATACAATCAAACTTGACAATATCGGTCTTTCAAAGGGTACCGACAATGAAGAAGAGTCCTTTGGTAAATATGATATTTATAGTGGTACATCAATGGCAACACCATATGTTGTTGGCAGTGTTGCACTAATCAAAGATAAGTACAGTGACCTAACAACAGAACAATTAATTGAAAAAGCAACAGATACAGTAAACCAAAATTCTCTTGTAGATGAAAAGACAAAGTCCAACGGTGTGCTTTCTCTTGATAAATACGGTTCTGTAATTCCTAAGGTTGATTCTTGGACTTCAAGTGGCAATAAAACTATAGTCAAAGGTTTAGGTTTTGAAAATATAAATAAAATAACCGTTAATGATAAAGAAATTAAAAACTATATAGCAACAAAGAACCAAATAACTATTAACGACAATAGTTATTTTGGTGGTGAATGTAAGCTGAAAATTTATTCAAAAGACGGTTACGGTTGTTATTCTAATATTTTCTTAAAAGGTACAAGATATTCCGACAATGGTTTAATGGATAGTGAAACTATTTATAGCTATGACCTAATAAGTGACGGTAAGTACCTTTACAACACTGACGATAATAACAACATTGTTCGTTATAGTGTAAACAAAAAGGGTGTTTTAGGTATTAACAAAACTATTAGCTTTAAAAATGTTCTTGATAATCGTTATAAGGATATTACAAACGGTAGCAGTTCATTAGTAAGTACATCATCACCTGTATATTACAACGGTAAAATTTATATGGTTGCCGACTATTATCTAACACCGGAACAAAGCAGAAAGTTCTATATGAAAGAATGTGCTTTGCTTACTTATGATGTTAATACCTGTAAATATACAGTAAAAGATATTGAGGGTATTGACTTAACAGACCAAACACTTGCTTTCTATAATAAAGAAATGTATCTAATAGGTGGATATGACTATCAGCTAGGTTCTTTATCAACAGATGTTTATAAATATACTAATTCTAAGTGGCAGAAGGTTTCTTCACTGCCATCAAAACGAGCAAAAGGTAAGTGCCTACAGTATGGCGATAAGCTGGTTTACACTTTAGGTATTAACGAAGATAATACTTGTCCAAAGAACTTGATTTTTGATGGTAGCAAGTGGATAGAAAGTAACAAAAACTTGGATTTAAATAAATCTACATCTTATGAAATTGACAGTAAAATTTTTAACTATTATAGTTGTGGTGTAGATTTTGTTGAAAACGGTATCCTATATACCGGTGAACTTTTTGACAATAAGGGTGATACTGTTCTTTATAATCCAAGTAATGATACCTTTACTGTTATGAATAACTACTTCCATATTGACAGTGTAAACGGTATTAGAGGTGCAGTTGTTGGCAGTAAATATTACGGTAAAGGCTATGTTGAGGGTAAAGCTCATACATTCTCATTTAATGTGAAAACAGGAATGAAAAATGTTGCAGTTACTTCAAAGTACGGTAAAGTAACAGGTGGTGGCTATTATATGCCTAACACTGTTGCTACAATCTCAGCAACACCAAACAAAAATTACAAGGTTAAGTCTATTGTAATAAACGGCAAAACTTATAAAAAAACTAAGGTACAGTTTACTGTTACTAAGGATACGAAAGTTACAGTAAATTATATCGCATATGTTACTAAAGTTAAGTTAAACAGAACTAGCCTAAAGTTAAACAAAGGTAAATCATATCAGCTTAAAGCAACAGTTACTCCAACAAATGCTACAAATAAAAAACTTACTTGGTCAAGTAACAGAAAATCTGTTGCAACAGTTAACAGTAAAGGTAAAGTAACTGCTAAGAAAAAAGGTACTGCCCTTATCAAAGCAATTGCAAAGGATGGTAGTAAAAAGTCAGCAACTTGTAAGGTAACTGTTAAATAAGATAGTTAAGTTATATAATATAAGTTATATAATAATTGCTTATAGTAGTAACTTTGTAAAATTATTTTAACTACTATTAATAATTAAAATTTTATTAACTTAAAAAGGATATGGTCTACTCCCCTATACCATATCCTTTTCCTTTGTCAGTAAGATTTTTATTTTTTAATTTTTATTGTAGTAAAGGTCAGTTCGATAAATTTGGTTTTTTCAATTTTGTTTGTGGGTAAAGGTGAGATTGATAAATTAGGGTTTGTAGAGTTAGAACAGACCTTGTTTTGTGGTAGATATTTAGA
>OIZI01000900.1_pt1 | contig 13794 bp, 13 predicted proteins | sample 1588441 | NCBI WGS metagenome assembly OIZI01 (sample SAMN03283284) | human gut metagenome | biome: human-associated habitat; material: feces | host: Homo sapiens | place: Peru | collected 2012
ACCGCCCTCATCAGTCAGGGCTGCGCCCTGCCAGCTTCCCCGGAGGGGAAGCTTTTTGCCCCCTTGCAAGCCGCCTTCAAAAAGACTATACTATCCCCATGGAAATCGCCAGTTTCGTTTCGGTTTAGGATGATACCATATGCTTTGTAAAAAAGCAAGCGCAAAAGGGGGTAAACCAATGTTTCACATCTTGGTGGCGGATGACGATAAGAATACCCGGCGGCTGATGCAGGCGGTGCTGGAGGCGGATGGGTATACCGTGACCACGGCCTGTGACGGGGAAGAGGCTTTGGCGGTGCTGGACCGGGAGCACATTGATTTGGTGGTGCTGGATATTATGATGCCCAATATGGATGGCTACGCCTTTACCAAAACGCTGCGGGAGGCCAACAACGATATGCCCATTCTGATGGTCTCGGCAAAGCAGCTGTCCGAGGACCGGAAAAAGGGCTTTTTGGTGGGCACCGACGACTATATGACCAAGCCTGTGGATACCGAGGAGATGCTGCTGCGCATCAAGGCCCTGCTTCGGCGGGCCAAGATTGTCAGCGAGCGGAAAATTGAAATCGGGGAGATGGTCCTGGACTACGATTCCCTGACGGTGACCAGGGGCAAGGAGCGGCAGGAGCTTCCCCAGAAGGAGTTTCTGCTTTTGTATAAGCTTCTGTCCTATCCCGGCAAGATTTTTACCCGCATCCAGCTGATGGATGAAATCTGGGGCATGGACTCCGATACGGGCTGGGAGACGGTGACGGTGCACATCGGCCGGCTCCGGAAGCGCTTTGAGGGCTGCAAGGAGTTTGAGATTGTCTCCGTCCGGGGACTTGGCTACAAGGCGGTGAAGAAGGTATGAACGAGCCCAGACGGGGCCGCATGACCCTGACGCTGATTCTGTCCGGCTGTGTGTTCCTGGTGATTTTGGTGACGGTGCTGCTCATTGGCATCGCCCTGGTGATTGCGGACCAGACGGGGCTCCTCGGCCGGTGGATGGAGCACGCCAGCCTTCTAAGGTTTTTCCTGATCATCGCCGCCATGAGCCTGGTGTGCGGTACCTTAATCGCCCTGTTTCTGGGCAGCGTCCCCCTGCGGTCCATGAACAAGATGACCGAGGGCCTCCATAGGCTTGCATCGGGAGACTACAAGGCCCATATTGAGCCCAAGGGGGTTCTTTGCGTGATTGCCCCGGTGCGGGACATGGTGGAGTCCTTCAACGCCACCGCCGCGGAGCTGGAGGGGACGGAGATGCTCCGCTCGGATTTTATCAACAACTTCTCCCATGAGTTCAAAACCCCCATTGTGTCCATCGCGGGGTTTGCCGGGCTTTTAAAGCAGGGAAACTTAAGCCGGGAGGAGCAGCTGGAATACCTGGACATCATCGAGAGCGAAAGCCGCCGCCTGGCCCAGATGGCCACCAATGTGCTCAATATGACCAAGGTGGAAAACCAGACCATCCTGACGGATGTGACCACCTTCAACCTCTCCGAGCAGCTGCGGACCTGTGTGCTGCTGCTGGAGCGGAAGTGGGAAACCAAAAATCTGGAAATGAACCTGGAGCTGGAGGAGCACATGATTTCCGGCAACCAGGAGCTATTAAAGCACGTGTGGGTAAACCTATTGGACAACGCCATTAAGTTCTCCCCGAAGGGCCAGACCGTGGAAATTTCCGCCGCGGAGGAGGAGGGGCGCATCGCCGTGTCCATCTGCAATACCGGCTCCTTCATCCCCAAGGAGCAGCAGGAGGCCATCTTCCGCAAGTTCTACCAGGCCGACCGCTCCCACAACACCGAGGGCAACGGCATTGGCCTGGCGGTGGTCAAGCGGGTGGTGGAGCTCCACGGGGGCACCGTAGCCGTGGAGAGCAACCCGGCCTTTACAAAGTTTACGGTGGTTTTGCCGAAAAAACAGCAGATTTAAGAAAATAGGCACATAGAAAAACGCAAAAACTGTCATTGCGCGCCGGCACCCACGCTGGTCGCAATGACAGGTTGTTTTTAAGTGGGCGGACCCACGGGGGGATTTGGCATTTTCTACAAGATTGCATCCGCTGAATTATTCATTGTGCCGACGTGATAATTTTTTTGATTACGGAATCTGTTTTTTGAATAGCCCTGGTGAAAAATCGGATTGACTGTCACTTCCGCACAAGCTATACTTGTTCTTATCGGAAGAAATTGTTGGTTTTGCATCCCGGTGTTCCTCCGGGGGCGGAATCAGGCCGAACGATCAAGTAAAAAGGAGTGTTTGCTTTGAAAATCACCAAGGTAGAACCCATTATGACCGGGTGGAGACGGCTTTTTGTAAAGGTTTATACGGACGAGGGCATCGTGGGTGTCGGCGAGGGCGGCAACTGGGGCTTTCGGGAGGCCATGGTCGGCGCGGTCCACCGGATGGAAGAGCCGCTGCTGGGCCAGGACCCCATGCGCATTGAGTACCTGAACAGCGAGCTATATTCCCGCTTCAAGTTCGGCGGTACCGCCATCTGCGGCGCCATCTCCGCCATCGACATCGCCCTGTGGGATATCAAGGGAAAGTACTACAATATGCCCATCTACCAGATGCTGGGCGGCGCCGTCCGGGACAAAATCCGGCTGTGGGGCGTGGTGCGGGGGAAGAATATCCCCGAGAGCGTGAAATGCGCCAAGCAGCTGAAAGCGGAGGGTTACACCTGCATCCGCCTGAATCCCACCAATATTGCCGAGGCCACCGGCACCTTTGCCCGCCGGGAGGCTGCCATGAGCGAGATGATTCACGCCGTCCGGGAGGCCGTGGGCCTGGACGTGGACATTGGCTGCGAAATCCACCGCTCCCTCCAGCCCCACGAGAGCATCGCTTTGATGAAGCTGATTGAGGACTGCAACCTTCTGTTCTTTGAGGACCCCATTAACTACGAAAATTACAATACCCTCCAGGCCGTGGCCCGGAAGGCTGCGGCACCCATCGGTGTGGGGGAGCGGAGCTTCTGCATCCAGGATGTGGACATGCTGCTGCGGGAGGACAATGTAAGCTTCCTGCGGCCGGACGTGTGCATCATGGGCGGCATCACCGGCTGCAAGAAGGCGGCCGCCATCGCCGAGAGCCACTATGTAAACGTCATCCCCCATATCGCCACCGGCAGCATCAATATCGCGGCCAGCCTGCATCTATCCGCCGCCATCCCCAACTTTGAGGTCATGGAGACCTGCCCCGCCCCCGGGGAGTGGGAGAAGATTCAGCAGGAAATCAAGACCCCCTTCGTGATTGAGAACGGTTATATGCTTCTGCCGGAGGGCCCGGGCCTGGGCGTGGAGCTGCGGGAGGATATCCTGGAAACCGCTCCCTACCACGAGTGGACCTGGAATCTGAGCTACAACGAATATAAGTAAGCGGAGCTTTGCCAAAACATTGGTCATCACCGGCGAAGAGGACCCCCTGTGTGAGGAGGCGGAGGCCTTTGCCCTGCGGCTGATTCGCGCGGGGGTCGAGGTGACGGCCCGCCGCTTCCCCGGGGAGGGACACGCCTTCGTCATTTACCGCCGCGGCGCGTACATGGAGGCCACCCGCCTGATTCAGCGCTTCATCCGTCAGAATCTGTAGGGCAGGGAAGAGACTGCACAAAAACGCTGCCATTGCGGGCACCGACGTTGCCGGTGGGCAATGGCAGCGTTACCAAACAGTCTCTTTCTCTTTTGCCGCAAATTGTCAGGATTGCTTCCAATCTTGACAGTGTGGGCGGGAAATTGTATTATAATTTGGAAGCAATGTAATCCATCAGCCGCTTTTGCCCCTCCTGCCACTGGCAGACCTGGTTTACAACGAAGCCGTGGATGCTGTCCGGGAACCGCTGCACGGTTACGCAGACCCCGGCCTGGGCAAGCTTCAGGGCGAATTGTTCCCCCTCCAGGCACAGGCTGTCCAGCCCGGCGGTGAGGACCAGGGTATCCGGGAACGGGGCCAGAAGCGCCTCGGGCGCGTACAGGGGGCTTACGTATTTGCGGGGTCCGCCCCAAAATCCTTGGCGTGTTCCACCGCCCACAGGACCGCGTCCCAGCATTTTTTGATTTTCCAAAAGCATACCACGTTTTTCCAAAATTTACGAATCAAACCATGTAATCCCAGAATCAATTTTTCTGATAGCAGCAAGGAGGAACCATCCATGACGCTGGACAAGCTGGACTACGTTTTGGCGTTGGCGGAGGAGCGCAACATGCGCCGGGCCGCGGCCAAGCTCTATATTTCCCAGCCGGGGCTCACCGCCTATATCAATAAGCTGGAGGACTACCTGGGGGTCAAGCTCTTTGACCGCACCAAGACCCCCATCCAGGTCACGGAGGCGGGGTCCCTGTATATCTCCAAAATGAAGGAGCTGCAGCAGAGTGAAACCGTTCTGCGCAGCCAGCTCATGGACATGGGGGCCCAGCGCCGGACCTTCCATATCGGCATCGGCATGACCCGGGGCAGCCAGTGGCTCCCGGTGCTGCTGCCGGAGTTTCAGAAGCTCCACCCGGACGTGTCCATCCGCATCGAGGAGAGCAGCATTCCGGCCCTGGAAAGCGGCGTGGCCAACGGCTCCGTGGACGTGGCCTTCGGCGGCTTCAATATGGCCTTTCCGGAGCTTTGCTACGAGGTTTTGCGGGAGGAGCTGATTTACTGCATCGTTCCCCGGACCGCTCCCTGCGCCCGGGACCTTCCCAGCCACATGGCAACCGTCTATCACCCGACGAAAATCGAGGCTTCGGCGCTGAAGGACATGACCTTCCTGACCCCTTCGCCCATCAACGGCTTCTTCCAGTTCACCCAGAATTTGCAGCAGCAGTTTAACCTCCACCCCAAGGACACCATCCCCATGAGCAATCTGGATACGGCCTACCGTCTGGCCGCCCTCGGCTGCGGGGCGCTTATTATCAACGCCTTCGATTTCCACCGCCAGTATCCCCAGCTGGATACCAAGCTTGCCTTCTTCCTGCTGGGCGACACCCCCTGCTACCGGCTCTCTCGCATGGTCTACCGGCCCAATACCGCCAACAGCGACCTGATTTTGGACCTGAAGGACATCGTTTACCGGAAGCTGCTTCCTATCCTTTCTGAGGGATGCCCCCATATCTAAGATAATATATTGTCCCCTCGCAATCAAAAAAAGTGATTGCGAGGGGTATTTTTATTGATTTGACGTTTCCTGACGTTTTCTATAAGATAATATCGATTCAAGCCAATGGATTTATAAGGAGGTTCTTTTCATGAAAGTTACCAGTCTGGAGCTGATTCCCGCCAGCAAGTATCTGTTCATCAAACTACATACCGACGCCGGGATTACGGGCATCGGCGAGGTCGGCGCCTGGGGCTACCTGGACGGCACCATCGGCGTGCTGAAAAAGCTGGAAGGCTATATTGTCGGCCAGGACCCCATGCGCATTGAGCATCACTGGCAGTATATGTACCGCAGCATGTACTTCCGGGGCAGCATCCTCATGAGCGCCATCTCCGCCATCGATATTGCCCTGTGGGACATCAAGGGCAAGGCCCTGGGCGTTCCCGTCTACGAGCTTCTGGGCGGCAAGTGCCGGGATAAGGTCCGCACCTACCCCGCCGTCTTCAAGTTCACCCCGGAGGAGATGGCCGCCGAGTGCGTCAAGGTCAAGGAGCAGGGCTTTACCGCCGCCCGCCTGATGATTACGGGCGACATCCGGGCCAAGGTCGCCGCCTACGAGGAGGGCATCTACAGCCACCGGGTCGCCAGCCAGATTGCCCGGGTCAAGGCCTGCCGGGAAGCGGTGGGGGATGATTTCGACCTGATTCTGGAGGTCCACCGGAGCATGAACCCCATGGACGCCATTGCCTTTGCCAAGGGCGTGGAGGCCTACCGGCCCCTGTTCCTGGAAGACCCCATCCCCCCGGACAGCAACGCCGTCATGGCGGAGGTGGCCTCCAAGACCAGCCTGCCCATCGCCTCCGGCGAGCGCTTTATCAACATCCAGGAGTTTGAGGACCTGATGAACCGTGGGGCCGCCCGGTATGTCCGGCCCGACGTGTGCGCCCTGGGCGGCATCACCCCCTGCAAGAAGGTCGCCGCCATGGCGGAGGCCCACTATGTGGAAATCGTCCCCCACAATCCCCTGGGCCCTGTGTCCACCGCCGCCTGCCTGCAGCTGGACGCGGCCGTGCCCAACGTCTGCATCCAGGAGTTCCCCAGCTTCTACCTCCAGGGCAACGAGAGCAAGATGATTACCGCTCCCTTGGAGCTGGACCGCGGATACCTGGTGGTGCCGGACGCCCCCGGCATCGGCATTGAGCTGGTGGAAAACATTACGGAGCTGTTCCCCCCCGCCCAGCGGAGCATCAGCTGCCAGATTGGCTTTGACGGCGCTGTTCGGGATGTATAATCCGGCAAAACGCACAATTTTATGGATGCGATTCTGTCTAATTTGACTATTTTATCTAAAAAATTGATTCCCCGATAAATTTCCTATATTAGACAACCATAGGAAATCATGTTACAATTTCTTCATAATTTCGGCGGAGGAAGACACTTTCCGCTATAAAAAACAGGAGGAAACACAATGAGTACGCAACTTATCATCTGTCTGGTCATCTTCGTGCTGACCTGCGCCGGTTATATGACCGGTGTATGGAGCCTTGGTACCGTGGCCATGACCTCCCTGCTGGCCCTGTCCGTGACCGGTTGCCTCACCGCGAAGGACGCCCTGGCCTATTTTGCAAACAGCAACGTCATTATGATTGCCGCCATGAGCGTGGTGGCCGCCGGTTTCAACAGGACCAAGTTCTGCACGAACCTGGCAAACGCCATCTCCCACGCCGCCAAGGGCAGCCTGACCAAGGTCCTGTTCCTGTACTGCCTGCTTGCCATGCTTCTGAGCCAGATGGTTCAGAGCCCCGTGGTGGTCTTCGGCATCGTCGCCCCTCTGTGCATGACCTCCGCCGAATCCATGGGCGTGTCCAAGTCCAAGATTACCCTGCCCCTGGGACTGGTTTCCATCTCCACCTGCTGCACCCTGCCCATCGGCACCGGCGCGACCCAGGCTGCCGAGCTCAACGGCTACATCGCCTCCTACTATGAGAACCTGGAAGGCTTCACCGGCGTCATGCCCACGGTCAACTTCTTTGACCCCATGATTGCCCGTCTGCCCATGCTGATTGTCAGCGTCCTGTTCTGCGCTTTCATCTCCACTAAGTTTGCCCCCGATAAGGAAGACCTGGCCGCCAAGAAGGAAGGCGCCCAGAAGGCCGCCCAGCCGGGCCTGGGTAATGTCTCCGAGGTTGCCGGTATCGTGATCTTCTTCGGCACCGCCGTTGCGCTGATGCTCCAGGCCTCCGTCCTCAAGTCCCTGCAAATCTGGCAGATCTGCCTGGCCGGTGCCGTGCTGATGGTCATCTTCGGCGTCCTGAAGCCCAAGGAGGCTGTCAAGTCCGTTCCTCTGAGCATGCTGTTCCTGGTTGTCGGCGCTCTGGCAATGGCCGGTGCCCTGGCCTCCACCGGTGCCGGTGACTGGATTGGCGGCGGCATCAGCAAGGTCGTTGCCAAGCTGAACAACAACTATCTGGTGGGCCTGATTTTCTTCGTCGTGCCCTTCATCCTCACCCAGTTTATGTCCAACCGCGGCACCATGCTGATTTTCATCCCCATCGCCATCGCCACCTGCTACAACCTGGGCGGCAACCCTGTGGGCCTCATCATTCTGATTCAGGCCGGCTGTCTGACCGCCTTCATGACCCCCATGGCCACCCCCGCCGTGCCCTACATGATGGAGTACGGCAACTACGACCAGAAGGACCTTTTGAAGGGCGGCTGGCTGTACGCCATCATCGCCTGTGTGATTTCCGTCGGCTGGATTATGACTATGTACCCGGTCCTGTAACGCGCCTCTTCTCAATCCTTTCTATAGCGAAACCGCACACGGCTCAGCCCGTGTGCGGTTTCGCGTTGCGGAATGGAACTTTGTTTTAGTGTTCCGGGAAGGGCACCACGGTCAAATCCTTGGGGTAGTGGTTCAGGACCTCGCAGCCGTCCTCTGTGATCAGCACCAAATCCTCGATGCGGACACCGATGCCCTCCTCGGGAATATAGATGCCGGGCTCCACGGAGAAGCACTGGCCGGGCTGAATCACCGCCTGGTTGACGGAGGAAACGTCCCCCGCCTCGTGGACCTCCAGGCCGATGGAGTGGCCGGTGCGGTGGGTGAAATAGGGGCCGAAGCCCTGCTGGGTGATATAGTCCCGGGCGGCCTTGTCCACGTCGCACATCCGGTTTCCCGGCCTGGCGGCGGCGATGCCCCGGAGGTTGGCCTCCTTCACAATTTCGTAAATCTGCCGCTGCCGGGGGCTGACGGTCCCTAAGAACACGGTGCGGGTCATGTCGGAGCAGTAGTCGTCCGTTTTGCCGCCGATGTCCAGCACCACGCAGTCGCCTCGCTTTCCCCGGCTGTCGTCCGCGGAGTGGTGGGGGTCCGCGGCGTTGCCGGCAAAGGCGGTGATGGGCTCAAAGGAGAAGCCCTGGCACCCGGCATCTAAATAGAGCTTCAGAAGGATGTCTCCCAGCTCCCGCTCGGTGTGATTCTCCGAGAGAATGGGGATGATTTTACCCATGACCCGGTCGTTCAGCTTCGAGGCAACCCGCATTTTCTCCTGTTCTTCCTCCGTTTTCCTGGCCCGGACCCCGTCTACGATGGGGGAGGAATTGACGCATTTTCCCGTGTGCAGCTCCTGGAAGCGCAGCAGGAACCGGGCGGGCCAGTTCTTGTCGATGGCAGCCGTCTCCCCGGGAAGCATGGCGTTTGCAATCAGGGCCACGCCGTCCTGGGTGTCGTTATAATAGGTGATGGGTGCCCCCAGGTCTTTTGTTTGCTGGAACAGCTCGTTGATGAAGAACCGATGGTTTCCGTCCGCGCGCAGCACCAGCGCCAGCAGCCGCTCACCGGGCTCGATGGACACACCGGTTAGGTAAAAAATCACCGCCGGGTCCGAGATTAACAGCTGCCGGATGCCCCGGCCCTCCATAGCGGAGAGAATGTTTGTAAGCTTGGTTTGATTCATTTTATGGAAATCCTCCTTTTGACAGATAAAATTGCGGGCTCCCCTGAAAGGGGAGCTGTCAGCGAAGCTGACTGAGGGGTCCGGCTTGGCCATATGCCAAGCCTTGCGCCGTAGGCGCAAATACCGGGTTTTCGGAATGTCCGGGCCAGTATTCCGCCTGCGGCGGAGGCTTTTCGGCACGAAAAGCCGGACCCTTCAGACCCGGCGTTCGCCGGGCCAGCTCTGCTCTGCATTAAGAGTCCGTAAGCCGCAAGCGGCAACGGCCTCTATACCTTTCAGGGGAGCCCTGCTTTTTTTACAGCGCAATCTCCAGCGTTACCGGGCAGTGGTCGGAGCCCTGGATATCGGTCAGAATGTCGGCCTGGGTGATTTGGTCCGCGACGCGGTTGGAGACCAGGAAATAGTCAATGCGCCAACCCGCGTTCTTGGCCCGGGCCTGGAAGCGGTAGGACCACCAGGAATAGAGAATCTTCTCCGGGTACAGATGGCGGAAGGAATCCGTAAATCCGGCGCTGAGAAGACGCTGGAAGGACTCCCGCTCGGGAAGGGAAAAGCCCGCGTTATTTTCGTTGGTTTTGGGATTTTTCAGGTCGATGGCCGTGGCGGCCACGTTCAGGTCGCCGCAGGCAATCACCGGCTTCTTTTCGTCCAGGGCGGCCAAATATTCCCGGAAGGCCCGGTCCCAGGTAAGCCGGTGGTCTAGGCGCGCCAGCTCCTGCTGGGAATTGGGGGTGTAGCAGGTGACGAGGTAAAAGTCTTCGTATTCCAGGGTGATGAGCCGCCCCTCGGTGTCCAATTCCGGGATGCCAATGCCGTAGGCCACGGACAGCGGCTCCCGCTTGGCGAAAATGGCGGTGCCGGAATAGCCCTTTTTCTGGGCGGAGCACCAGTACTGGTGGTAGCCCGGGGTGGAGAGGGAGATCTGGTCCGGCTGCAGCTTGGTCTCCTGCAGGCAGAAGAAGTCGGCATCCAGACTTTGAAAAACGTCCTCAAAGCCCTTGCCCACGCAGGCGCGCAGGCCGTTTACGTTCCAGGAAATCAGTTTCATGGGGTGTCCTCTTTCTTTGAATCATTGTCAAGGGTCGCGGTGGTGTCCTCCAGAACCAGGGTATCCGGCCGGAGGGTAATCTCCCGGTCGCCGCTGCGGACGGTGACGGCGGAGAAGTGCTCCCAGAAGGTCTGGGCAAGGCAGGCCCCCGCCAGGGTGAAGGCGGCATCGGTCATGCGGTTGCCGGTGTCGGACAGGGTGACGGTCAGGGCACCGCCGGATTCCTTCGCCTCCAGAAGCCGGGTGCCCTGGGGGTAGAGGCTCTCCAGATGCTCGTCCGTCGGGCCCAGCAGATACAGCCGCAGCAGGTATTCCGTGCTTTCGTCGGCGCATTCCCGGGCCTCGGAGCCCACGACGCTTTCGGAAATGCTGTAGACATAGTTTTTCTTGGGGTAATAAAAGGTGGTGGCGCGGTCGGCGGTGGTTCCGTGGGTACAGCTGCAGAGGAGAAGTGCCGTCAGGCACAGGGCCAGAAGCTTTTTCATGTGGCATCCACCTCCGTATCGAAAATCGGGAAGGTCACCCGGAAGGTGGTCCCCTCTCCCGGGGTGCTCTCTACGTCGATTTCCCCCCGGTTGCGCCGGACGATGGCCCGGACGATGGCAAGCCCTAAGCCGCTGCCGCCGGTCTGGCGGGAGCGGGCCTTATCCACCCGGTAGAACCGCTCGAAGATATGGTCGATGGCCTCAGCCGGGATGCCCATGCCGGTGTCGGTGACGGTGAGCCGGGCGGCATCCATGCTCCTGCCCAGGGTCACGGTGACGCTTCCGCCGGGCTTATTGTATTTGATGCCGTTTTCCATCAGGTTAAACACAATCTGGTACAGGTCGTCCCGGGTGATGAGGACGGTAGAATCGTCGTCTATGCTCAAAACCAGGGAGATGCCCGCCTTTTCCGCCACGGGCCGGAGCATCCGGGCCACCTGCCGGATGGTGGGGGCCATGCGGATGAGCTCGGCCTCCGGCGCGGGCTCCCCGTCCACCTTGGTCAGGGACAGGAGCTTCGCGGTCATGCGGTTTAAGCGCTCCGCCTCGGTGCCGATGTCCTCCACAAATTCCCGCATGGTGTCCGCGTCCATGTCGTTTTGCAAAATGGAGTCCGTCAAAAGCTTGATGGAGGCCAAGGGGGTTTTCAGCTCGTGGGAGGCATCGGAGACGAACCGGCGGCGCTTTTCCTCGGAGGTTTGCAGCCGCTCGGTCAGGTCGTTAAACTCGCTTGCCAGCATGGTCAGCTCGTCGTTGCCGCCCACGCTGACCTTCTGGTCGTAGCTGCCCTTCTGGATCACGTGCATGGAGTCCAGAATCGCCCGCATTCGCCGGGAGAAGTGCCGGGTGTGGACCAGGGAGAAGAGAATCACCACCAGCTCCAAAATCACGGTCACCCGCAGGATGGTATTGAGCAGCAGGTCAATGACGGCACCCTGGGCGGTATCGTACTCCGTAATATACACGCAGCCCGCCACGGTGCCCAAATCCACAATGGGGGTGGCGGCCCGGGAAATCATGGCCCCCGCGTGGTAGCGCCAGGTAAAGACATCGTTTCCCTGGCAGGCCCCCAGAATCTCCGGCAGCAGCATGTATTTTCCCAGGGAAGCGTCGGTGCTGTCGTAGATGCACAGGCCGGTGCTGTCGGTCACCACCAGCCGGGAGGCCCGCAGGCTTTCCAGCTGGCTCAGAATCCCGGAGACCGTGGTGTTGTTCCAGACCTCCAGAGTGGACAGCTCGTCGGAGGCCAGCTGGCATTTTTCAATCATGGCCTGTTCCTTGTTTTCGTAAAACAGCCGCTGGCTCAGCCGGGTGCAGAACAGGTTCAGGAACAGCAGCACCACCGCCGTAACGGCGATATAGGTTAAGGTATAGTGGAACTGGGCCGTGGAATACCCCCGCAGGGGCTTCTGATTACTTTCGGAAATAGTAACCGACCCCCCATTTTGTCAGAATGTGCTGGGGCTCCGCCGGATTTTCCTCCAGCTTTTCCCGCAGGCGGCGGATATGCACATCCACGGTCCGGATGTCGCTGCGGTATTCGTAGGCCCAGATGGTGTCCAGCAGCGCCTCCCGGGAATAGACCCGGTTGGCGTTGCGCATCAGAAACTCAATCACATCAAACTCCTTGGCCGTGAGCACTACCAATTCGCTGCCCTTATAGGCGTTCCGGGCATCCAGGTCCAGGGTGATGTTGCCTGCCGTCAGGCGGTTGCCGGTCTGCTTTTTCTCCGCGGAGCCTGCCCGGCGCAGGAGCGCCCGGATCCGGGCCTTCAGCTCCAGGATGTTGAAGGGCTTGGTCAGGTAGTCATCGGCGCCGTGGTCGAAGCCGATGAGCTTGTCCATGTCCTCTACCTTGGCGGTGAGGAGGATGATGGGCACATCGGAAAACTCCCGGATCTTGCTGCAGGCGGTGAGCCCGTCCATAACGGGCATCATCACGTCCAGAACGATCAGGTCCGGCTGCTCCTTTTGGGCCATTTCCACAGCTTCCTGACCGTTGGAGCCGGTGATCACATCGTAGCCTTCGCTTTTTAAATTGAATCGAATGCCCTTTACCAGCAGGGCTTCGTCGTCCACCACAAGGATCTTCATGGTGAGCCTCCTTTCAAATGTGAGGATACTATGACAATTTTGGAAACTACGCCGCACAAAGATTGACGGCGTTTTGAAATAATGGTATAATCACGAGGACATTATACACGACTTTTTCCGGCCGGACAACCCCGGCGGCGAAATTTAGGGGGAAATATGAAAAAATCCTTTTGCTTACTGCTGGTTTTGGCGCTGCTGGCGGGCTGCCTGCCGCTTTCGGCCCTGGCCGACGAGACGACGGTGCCCATTACGGAGGACCCGGCCCTGACGGAGCCGGAGCCGGATCTGGCTCAGGACGCCCAGGCACCCCAGACGGACTATGCCTTCGGCAGCGTGTCCATCTTCAACGGCTGCCGGACCCTGGACGGCCAGGTGCCCCTGGCAGGCTCCGACCGGAAGCTGCCCTCCGCCCAGAGCGCCATCGTCTACGAGCGGGACACCAAGACCCTGGTTTACGCCTATAACCCGGACGCCAAGCTGGCCCCCGGTGCCCTGTCCAAGATCGTCAACGCCCTGATCGTTCTGGAGCGGGTCCAGGATCTGGACACCGTGGTGACCTGCGGCGCGGGCATTGCATCCCGGATCCCCGGCGGCGCCGTGAATGTGAAGCTGAAAAGTGAGGAGCAGCTTACCGTCAACGACCTGCTGCACTGCATGATCCTGCAAAACGCCGCCGATGCTGCCGTGGCTCTGGCGGAGTATGTGGCGGGCACCCGGAACACCTTTGTGGACATGATGAACGAGCGGGTAAAGCAGATGGGCTGCATCAATACGGTGTTTACCGATGTCCACGGCGTTGGCTCCGGCAGCCAGTATACCACTGCCCGGGACATGGTCCGGATCATGATGGAGGCTACGGACAACGAGCGGATGTTCGACCTGCTGTCTGCCCAGAAGTATGAGGTCCCGGCTACCAATCTGTCCGATGCCCGGAAGTTTGCCTCCCAGAACTACCTGATGGAAACCACCATCGTGCCGAAGTACAACTACAAGTATGTCACCAGCGGCTTTGCCAGCTACTCCGAGAACAGCGGCGCCAGCATCGTGTGTACCGCCGACAACTCCACCGATAAAAAGAAGGGCCTGAACCTGGTATGCGTGGTCATGGGTGCCACCCGTCAGTTCGCGGAAAACGGCTGGACG
>OIZI01000904.1_pt1 | contig 13781 bp, 8 predicted proteins | sample 1588441 | NCBI WGS metagenome assembly OIZI01 (sample SAMN03283284) | human gut metagenome | biome: human-associated habitat; material: feces | host: Homo sapiens | place: Peru | collected 2012
TATCCTGACCGGTGTCACGCAGATCAGGTTCATGGGATGCTCTAATTTTTTCAGTGCTTCCAGTGGAATCTTCTTATATTCCGCGTGGGCATTGTAACTGTCGGAAAACGGTTCTATGATCTCCGCACGGCCCATAATCTGTAAACTTTTCAGATTACCGAATCCATCATACTTGTCAAAAATGGCAAGGCTTACATTTGCATTCTTCTCCAGACCTATGAACTTCTCCCCGCCTTCGGAAAACATCCAGAATTTTCCATCGTGGTAACTATACTCTATCGGCGTACATCTGACATAATCACCGCTTCCCGTGGCAAGCGCACAGGTGTTGTTCTCGTGAATATATTTTTCCACCGCCTGCTTCAGTGCCTCCTCCGGCATGGTGATCTTTTCCTTTTTGTTCCAGTATTGAGCTGCCTGTTCAAATTGTTCGTGGGTCATAATGCCATCTCCATACTCCTGAAATTCACACTTTTATTCCAGAAAAACTTAATAAAACCCTGTTCTGTATATCCCGTTAAACTTTTGTGTCAAATCTTCGCCTTCCGTCTCGAAAGCATGCCTTACGGCCTTATTATATACCAGTTTTCCCGTTTCGACATCATATTTTCGGATTCTGCTGTTATATACAAAAATCAGCCGGTTGTCCCTCAACAATATTTTTTGCAGACGTTTGGTAATCACTCCCTGATGTGGAATGGGTTCCAATTCCCCTCTATATTGCCACTCTCCGTCGGCGAGTCCAAATAAAAATACCCCGGCCCTCAGTCCTCTTGCCACCAAAAGTAACACCGTACCGCTGCAGTCAAAAACAGCCCCGCTCATGTATGTCAAAAACATTCTGGAACAGCTACAACTGTTTGCTGTTCTATCAATAATATTGACCTTCCTGCCCTCGCGGACAACCTGCCACTTTCCATCCTCAGAGGAAGCCAGTACCTTCCGATGCTTAAGATTTGCCTTGGGCTTTTCCCCCTTATTATCCGCCAATAATGTTACAGGAATCGTATCCGTCCGAAAAATCATGACTTGATCTTTATTTATCCCGAAGGTATTGATAAAAGTCTGTACCCGCTCCAGATCCCCATTTCCATAACAGCCAAAGAACCATTGCATCCGGTTCCTGTCTTTATTACACTTTATGATCTCTGCAAAATAATCCCAGTCCACCGGATACAGCGAATGCCCTATGGTGACTATCTGCCGGATATCCGCTAATCCATCAAAAAAGGCATGATTACTCTGAATGATCTCCTTACATTTTTTCGTCAATGTATCATCAGCCTCCACGACCATCTGCAAAGCGATCTGCTGCACATCGTATAATAGCTGGGCATGCTCATCCAGATTATCGATTGCAGAGTAATCATCTTCAAATTCATAGGCCGCATCATTAGCTCCCGGAATATGCCCCAGAATCAACCTTTGCCGTCCCCTTCCAGTCTTCTTCCGACAGCCATGGATATAGCAAATATTCCCGGCATCCACGCCATACAAATCTTCCACGAATTCCGTATAATTAAAATTTAATACTTTCCCGTCTTTGATCACATTGCATAACGGTCTGTCATTCGTATTGGTATGCAGACTGCCGATCCATTTACGGAACCGGTCCATTAATTCCGTTGACATGGAAATAATCGGCTCCACCGCCATTTCTGCGGACATATAGATCTCGGCCGCACCTGCATCCTCATCGTATGCCCCATTTATGTCCAGAAAATTATCTATGATATACGGCTGACACATAGCCTCTATATTGATCTTCCCCAATGCCCCTTCAAAATCCGCCCACAGGTCATCGGTTTTCAGATATTTTTCTAGATAAAACCGGACAGAACTTCTCTTTCCCAGAGTCCTGCTGAAATCGTAATAGCTGGATCTGACGCCATGCAGCATATCAAATCCGTTGCCAATCACATAAAGAGAACCCTCCTTAACAGATTCCCCCATCTCTTCCTGAGATAACAGATTCCATTCTTTCAGATTCTCTTCAAAATTTTGACTGCGTTGAAATTCTTCGTTGGTCATATATAATTCTTCTTATCCTCAAGACATACAGCTTTTGATCTTATCGATCAGTGTCACATCCGCCGGGAGCCACTGTACGGAATCCAGCTCCTCCCTCGCCAGCCACTTGGCGGCTTCCGCCTCAAGAAGCTTTAGTTCTCCCGAAGCGACCTCACACCAGAAACAGTCCATGGATAAATGGAACGCCGGGTAATCGTACTCTATGGTGTCTATCAGGTCTCCGACTCTGACCGTGGCATCCAGTTCCTCCCGGATCTCTCTGACAACTGCCTGCTGTGGAGTTTCTCCGGCTTCAATCTTCCCGCCGGGAAATTCCCAGCCACCTTTGAATTCTCCGTAGCCTCTTGCGGTGGAAAATATTTTTGTCTTGTGCTCTATGGAATCGCAGATTACGGCTGCGACTACGCGAATGGTTTTCATACTGCTTTGTTCTCCTTTGAAATATTGCTCTGTAAATACCTTAACAAATCCTCGCGCACAGGATGATGCATCTTCATGGTCACCTTCGCGATCGGTTTCATTTTACCACTGTTGTCTTCTTTCTGGCTATCTACAGATTCTATAATATCAAATTGTCCCATGTAATAAAAGCTTGATTCCGCATCACTCTTTTTCACCAATAGATGTTTTCTCGGTGCTGTCAATACTTTCTGCATGTAAGGACTGCTATTATCCTTTCCAATCTGGGAATCCCATTTAAAAATCAGATTATCCTCGAAAGCATCCGCATAATCAGGTTTTCCATCTGCGTAGTTCTTGCCCTCTTCAGCCTCTTCCTTATGATATGTAATAAAAATGAATACATCATCACCAATTTGACTCATTCCATACATTGTAGAAGACATATCTTTCCCACAGTTCATCAAAAGGCTCACGTCTCTTCTGGAATATTTCTCATATAAGACAAACGGTGTTTGCTCTACTTTTCCATGAGCATACTTGTCCCGGTATCTTGCAAGTCCCACATTTATGATATCCTTAACTTGCGTATTAAATTCACTGTCCAACAGGCAATTCGCATAACTTGCAAAGCAACGCACTCCTTGCTTTTCGTCATAATCCATAATCTCTATGGTCTTATACCTCTGATATTCCTCGTCCTTACTAGTAAAACATCCCTGTAGAATTTTTACTGATTCACGCATTTCCAGATCCGTTATATTATAATCCAAGAGTCGTTTCAGTTCTTTTTGTACTTCATTCACAGAGAATGTCTTCTTTGTGAGTAATTTCTGCAAGAGAAACAACTCGCTGGGTCTGACGCCGCTTAGAATTGTTTTGGACAAATATTCTAATATCAACTTTTCATGGTCATTTAATTTACAGAAATACTTCCCCTTTTCCACATTTTCCATAAATTTCCAATACGTTTTATATTCTCTTATAATTACCAGTGGATCGATCTCTCCCTGTTCATAAAAATCAAACAGTAACGGAGTCCGGCCAATGCGATTTTTCAGAGAAATATAACTTTCCTTTATAATAGATCTCATTCCCTTGATTTTATCAATAGAATTGAAAATCTTCTCCTTGGCAATCTCATCAAAATGAACTGTCGATGCTCCAGGAATCGTATTGTTCCCCGAAATCACATATTTCCGAATGGTATCCGCATTATAAGTTCTATCTCCGGAAAGCGCCACTGGAATCATAAAGTTATTATTGTAATTGCCGATGAAATCAAGAATTACCACGTATTCCTTATTTTCCGCTTTTCTCAATCCTCTACCCAGCTGCTGAATAAATACAATAGGTGACTGCGTAGGCCTAAGCATAATCACCTGATTTACTTCAACAATATCAACACCCTCATTTAAAATATCTACGGAAAAAATATAATCCAGAGGCTGCATTTCATCCGTCGCATCCTCTTCGTTCATTGCCAATCGTTCAAAAGCATTTTCACGTTCTTTCTCCTTATTGTCACCGCTAAGTGCTATTGTCCGATAGCCCAATTCATTAAATTTAGCTGATAATTCTTCACACTCTCTATTTCTACTACAGAAAATTAAGCCTTTTACTCGATCCCCACTATAGCCATAGTATTTCGCCTGCTCGATAACATGCCTTACTCTCTCGTCGCTAGTAAGCTTTCCAAAATCTTCTTCCGAAATATTTCGAGCCTTCATCTGTTCGTCGGTCACAACTGATATATCACTAATGCCAAAATAATGAAACGGGCACAATAAATCTTCTTCCATTGCCTGTTGCAGTCTGATTTCATAAGCAATCTGGTAATGAAATAGCTCATACACATTCTTAGAGGCATCTCCATCATCCCTCTTGTCTGGCGTTGCCGTCATGCCAAGGAACAATTTCGGTTTGAAATACTCCATCACTTTCTGATAAGTATTTGCTGGACTATGATGTGCTTCATCCAAAACAATACAGTCAAACTCTTCCGGTGTAAACTTTCTCAAATTATCCTCTTTGTGAAGCGTCTCCACCATGGCAAAGATATAATCCGCATCATAATCAGAATAACCTGCGCCAACAATTCCCATTGACTTCTTATCTTCAAAAACATTCTGGAAAGAGGCAAGTGCCTGCTTGGCCAGTGTAGATCTATGTACTAAAAACAAAACGCGATTAAATCCAAGCTCTCGCATAGCGAACGCCGATGCATATGTTTTACCTGTACCAGTAGCCGAAATTAATAAAGCTCTATTTTCCCCTGCTTCCACGATTTTACGAAGGTTTGTTATAAAGCCCACCTGCATCGAGTTTGGCTCCAACTTATACTTCGCAGTAGACGAAATCTCATCCTGTTTCGCTATCTTTCGTTGCTTTTTGATAATCTCATACTTTTGCTTATAATTCCCATAGAAATCATCAAAAGGAAGCGCATACTTTGAATCCCAAAGCTGATAAAATTCCTTTACAATCTCCTGTGCAATCTCACCCTGTTCTGTGGAAACAATCTTGGTATTCCACTCCTTATTTTTCGTCAAAGCAACACTTGTGATATTGGAACTACCAATAATAATGCGATAAATCTCTTCCTTCTTAAAGATGTAACCCTTGGTATGAAATCCCTGATCTGCACGATCCACATCGTACATTTTCAAAGTAATGTTGGACAATTCCTGTAGTTTCTTCAATGCTCTAGGTTCGCTGAAATTCAGATAGTTTGTCGTTAATATCTGTCCAGGAATCTGTCTCTTCTCCAGTTCCTTCAATGTCTGCAAAAGAGGCGTAATTCCACCCATAGTAATAAATGCTACACTGATCTGGAATTGATCACACTTCATTAGTTCATCTTCTATGACGGAAATGACTTTCTTGCCTTCTTCTGGGTTGTTTGACACAAAGGCAGGCTTGTACGCCAGATTGGCAGCGGCTGTGCCGTCGATGTATGCAGTTGTTAAGCCTTCTTGCAGTTGTGTAAATGTATCGTTTGACATGGTATACTCCGTAATCACCTTCTCTGAAATCTCGTTATTTAATAAATAGGAATTAAACTCCTGCTTCCACTGTGATCTGGCTTCCCTCTTTTGATTTTTTTACCTTAATCTGCTGCGGAATGCTTTCCACTAGTTCTTCTCTATGACTTATTATCCCCACCAATTTATTGTTTCCTGACAAATTAACTAATGCATCCATTGCACTGTCCATGGATTTATGATCCAATGTTCCAAATCCTTCATCCACAAATAGTGCATCCATCTGAATGCCTCCAAGATTAGAAGATACCGTGTCAGATAATCCTAAAGCCAAACTAAGCGATGCCTTAAAGCTCTCTCCTCCCGACAAGCTTCCCACAGGTCTCCTATGACCGGTGTAATTATCTAATACTTCAAGATCCAAAAAGTTATTACTCTTTTTACCTATCGAACTCTCCTGTCGATATAGTTCATATTGCCCATCACTCATTGGTAGCAGTCTTCTGTTCGCTGCTGCTATAATTCCATCAAATCCTGCTGCCTGAATATATTGTTCTAAAGTAATTTTTCCTTTTGATGTACTTCCTCTTACCAGATCATATAGTCTTTTACAAATTGTATATTCCCTATCTGACTTCTCCAAATCACCTCTCTTGAAGATAATATTAGACTGCTTTTCAGAATTCATGTCTATTCTATGCTTGGTTGAATTCACGGTTGATCTAATTTTATTCACAGCCTCTTGTTGTTCTTCACAACGAAGCCTTAGTTCTTCCACATCTACTAATATTTTACCTTTGGCATCTTCCTTTGCCTGTTGCCATTGTTTTAAGTTTGCTAGCACATCCTGTTTATATTTGCCTATTTCATTATCGGTTTCACTAATTTCAACCTCCGTCACAATATAGCCAAGCATTTCCTCCACTGATTCAAATTTCTGCTTTTTAATCTCGCTGTCCAAAATAACTTTTGTCTTCTGTTCTTTATCTTTTAAGTCTTTCAATGTTATATTCAATGTTTCTAGTGCTGCTTCCAACTGGAGTACATCTGCATCTGCTTTCTCCTTATTTTTCTCGGCTTCCTGTATTGCATCCAGTATTTCTTTCGCCTTCCTTCTTGCATCAGAACGTGCTAAATCTGCTTCTCTCCAATTATTAAACTTCAACCTGCTTCTTAATTCTTGGAGTTGCGTCTTTGTTTTAATCGTTTCACCATCAAGTTCCTGCTTCTTTACAAGTATATCTTCTCGTTTTTTTACCAATACTTTTGTTTCTTTTCCCTGTGCTTTATCCAGATCCCCTTCTGCTTGCTCTAGTATTTCACAGTCTTTTTCCATAGAATTTTGTAGCTTAATATTCTCATTCAACCTGTCTTTTACAATTCCTTTGGCCTTTTTCAAATGTCCCACCAAAGCATTCAAATCTCCAGTCATATCATAGGTTTCAAAAATAGCATTTTCTAAGCAGTCTAATATATCCACTCTTAATTGCTCTTCGTACTCACTAAGAGTACCTTTTGCCTTTTCTGCCTCTGTATTTAATTTATTCTTTTTTTCCTGGAGAGTTGATTCTTCTCTTTGTAATTCTTTGTATTCTTCTTCCGTTATAGAATTTTGAGGAAGAAGAGCTAATTGGGGATGATGTATCGAGCCACACACCGGGCATTTCTTCCCTTCCTCTAACCCTTTTGCTAAAATTCCTGCACGACAATCCTCAAGGAGTCTTTCGGCTATACTACGTTTTTCTCTAATTTCATCACATTTTTCACGTGCCTTTAAGAAATCATTCTGCTTCAGCTCAAGGTCCTTCATTCTCTTCGTTCTCTCAGGTATCCTCTTTTGTGAAATTATGCTTATACGTTCATTCAACGCAGAGAGTTGCTCTCCCAGATTTCTTATTTCCTGCAGTTCCGCAGGTCGTGTCTTCAAATCCGAAATTGTCTTTTTTAAATTTTTTATTCTTTCTTCAAGACTTCTCTCTTGCGCAATCAATACTTCTTCTTTTTCAGCTATTTTATTCTTTTCTTTCTGAAATTCAATATTTTTTACTTCTAAATGATCCCTTTTTTGATATTCAGATTCTTGCTCATCAATTTTCTCTGCCTGTTTTTGAAATTCCCTCGCGCTACTCTCTTTTTCCTTGAGAGCACGTAACTTTTTTTCTGCCTGACCGACTATCTTCACCGACTCTTGCAAATTTTTGGTTTTTATACTGATTGTTTCCTCCGTAGAAGCAATCGCGTCAACCTCATTTTTCCATGTTATATAAATCGGCTTTACTTCACGTGTCGCAACCTTTTGTCTATTTAATAAGGTCTCTTTTTCCTCTATCTCTTGTTTCTTAACTTCTAATAGTTCCTTCTGTTCCTGTAATTTACTAAATCTATCAATAAATTTATTATTTTCTTCTGCCAATGCATATGCCTTATCCTGAGCCTTCAATTCCTTTTCTTCAGTTTTAAGAGTTACCGTATATGTCTTCCATTTTTCCTTATCTGTCTGTAACAATGCCTCCAATAAATTTAGAATTTCTTCAATATTCCCTAAATTGTCAGCGTGCAAAATTCTTTCCTGCAATTCTGTCAGTGTTTCTGCCAAATAATTTTCAGGGTCTGCTGTCACATCTCCAAAATACTGCATAATACTTCTTTCAGTCTCTCTTTTTTCCTCAAAAATGGCATTCAGCTTATCCCTTAGCTTGTCTTCTATATTTTTATATCCTCTTGTCATGAATATAGTACGTAGAATTTCCGTTCTCTGTTCCGTCTTTGCATTTAACAAAGCCCAAAATTCTCCTTGCGCAATCATTGCAATCTGCTTAAATTGTTTGTCATTAATATGCAATAATTCTATTATTGCATCAGACTGTAGACAAAGCTCCTTCCTGTGAGGGAGCTTTTCTTGTGTCATGACTGCAAAAATTATGTACTTACAAGCATATAAGAAGTAGTGAAAATGCCGTATTTACGGGACTTTTCACTACTTTTTTGGTATAATGAAAGTATCAAAATAAAGGCGGTGTTTCCTATGATGACACAGAATGCAGATAAGAAAAGAGAACAGATTCAGATGTTCTGCATGGATGACCTTGTTCCGCAGGATCATCTGCTGCGCCTGATTGACCAGGCAATCGACTGGAGTTTTATTTATGATCTTGTGATCGATAAATACAGTGCAGACAATGGCCGCCCCAGCATGGATCCGGTCATGCTCATTAAAATTCCATTCATCCAGTATCTGTACGGCATCCGAAGCATGCGCCAGACAGTAAAAGAAATCGAAGTCAATGTCGCATACCGATGGTTCCTCGGTCTGGAAATGATGGACAAGGTTCCCCATTTCTCTACGTTTGGAAAGAATTATACCAGACGCTTTAAGGATACTGATCTTTTTGAACAGATCTTTTCCCGTATCCTGCAGGAATGCTATAAATACAGACTGATCGATCCTTCCGAGGTCTTCGTGGATGCCACCCATGTAAAAGCACGGGCAAACAGCAAAAAGATGCGGAAACGGATTGCAGATGAGGAAGCACTGTTCTTCGAAGAGCAGTTAAAGAAGGAAATCAATGAAGACCGGGAAGCGCATGGGAAAAAGCCTCTGAAAGAAAAGAAGGAAGATCCCAAAGATCCCCCCTCCTGTGGTGGCAGCTCTGATGGAAAAGAAGAAAAAACGGTCAAGGAAAGTACAACGGATCCGGAAAGCGGATGGTTCCGAAAGGGTGAGCATAAAAATGTTTTTGCGTATTCCGTGCAGACAGCCTGTGACAAAAACGGATGGATTCTGGGTTATAGTGTAAATCCCGGCAATCAGCATGACTGAATATTCTTGTGCGATGAAATCGCACTTCCGGAAATTTGGGAATCAGATGTCCGGAAGTGGAAATCACCTGTATAATTATGCGAGTTTACTCGCGTAATGCTTTATCCAAACCGTATACTTCTCTCATAGATCTGTCATGCTCAGCATCAATACTTGTGATGTTGATGCGATAACTGTCATGAGCTATTCGGTCGATGATTGCGTCAGCAAGAGGACTGGCATCACCACCAAGCTGATCATACCATTCCTCGAATTCATACTGGGAGCAGAAAATCGTTGAAGATTTCTTGCGTCTCCTGTGGAGTAGTTCGAAGATATCCCTCTGTTCTGAATCTGTTGGTTTCAATAGCAGCCATTCATCCAGAATCAGGACAACGGGATTGGCATACTTAGCCATAACTTTTTTGTAGCTGCCATCAGTCCGTGCCATCTCCAGATCAATAAGCAGATCAGGAAGACGGACATACTTGGTATTGAAATACTGCTTACAAGCCTCCATGCCAAAGGCACAGGCCATGTAAGTTTTACCGCAGCCTGTAGCACCGGTGATAAAGAGATTCCGGTGTTCAGATATATATTCGCAAGTTGCAAGCCGGTTAATAAGATCCTTGTTAAGCTTGCGCCCGGAAGTGTAGTTGATATCCATGATATTTGCTTCCGGCTGGTCGAATCCAGCGTTACGGATCAGTCGTTTCTGACGATTGTTTTTACGACTGCTGTATTCGATGTCCACCAGCATACCGAAGCGATCCTCAAAAGGTACTTCTTTAAATTTGGGATCATCCAGCTGGTTACGAAATGCATCTGCCATAGTGGTAAGACGCATTTCAATTAATTTATCAATTGTACTCTGATTGGTCATATGTGCTTACCTCCGATAGTAATCGGCACCTCTTGTGATGCCGTGTGCTTTATGTGTGGTTTTGGATTCAGTAGTTTCTGATTCTGGTTTCACAGAACCAGTTACAAGGATGTTCTTTATGCTCTTGTAACTGGGCGAAGATGTATAGGATAACGCCTTTTTACAGGCTGCTTCAAGCAATGCATCTGAGTATTTCTCAGCAAGCTTCAGAAGTCCCATACAACTTCGGTAGGTCTGTTGTTCCACACTTTTGGAGGTCAGTATTGCATTGACCACAGTGTACGTATTTATGCCAATCCGCTCAGCCCATTTGCGGAACCGATCACCATTCCATTCCAGATATTTCTGGTGGTCTTCCGGCATATGTTCCGTGACCGTGCTGTACTGCCCAGGGCGTCCTTTCAGACGACGGTGGGAAGCAATGCGGTTATGGTTGTAGAAAATTTCAATGGTGGTATCTGTTACCTTTACATCAACTTTCTTTTTGATGTATTCATAAGGAACTGAGTATAGCATTCCATCCACAGATATGTGATAATTGAACTGGACGGTGGCTGTCTTCCAGTCGCTCAGTTCAAAACGGGTAGAAGGTAATGGTGCCAGCAATGGTTTTTCTTCCTCAAGAAATAAGCTTCGCCGACTACCCTCTTTCTTCTGAAAGAGCCTTTGGTTGAACAGTTCAAGCTTGTCTCTGATTGCCCGGTTCAATTCGGCAAGGGAGAAGAACTGTTCATCCCGAAGTGCTGCTGTAATCCAGGTAGAGATATTTCCTACCGTCCCTTCAGCATTCGGCTTATCCTTGGGAGCCCTGACACGCGCCGGAATAATAGCAGTGCCATAATGCTCGGCCAGTTCCTGATAGGTCTCATTGATCTGCTGGTCTTTCCATCCGCCATTATGAACAACTGCAGTTTTGCAGTTATCCGGTACGAGGATTCTGGCGACACCACCAAAATATTCGTACATATGGACATGTGCATTGATCCATGATTTCTGTTTCATGTCCAGAAATGCTTCCACGTATACATACTGGCTGTAAGTCATTACACCGACAAATATGTATGCTTTGATGATTTCGCCGGTATCAGGATCAATGACTGTTGCAGGATCACCTGCCCAGTCAACTTCAACCTGCTCTCCGGGTTTACGGTTGATATGCATGGTAGCACGATGCTTCTGCTCATCCTGTTGGACGTGATAGCAGAACTGTGAATACATGAGTGGTTCTTCACCATTGGCACGGCAATCCTCCATGTATTCCGTCCATAGGAGTTTTTTGCTTACGCCGTTGCGAAGCAGCTCCTTACGGATGTAATCATAATCCGGCATCCGCTTGTTGGCAGATACCTTGCTCTCTTTAGAGAACATGAGCCTTTGAAGCTCTGTGTCGGTCATTGATTCATCAAGAGGCCAAGAGATATTTAGTTCTCTGGCACGTTTTTGAACTTTGACGACAGTTTTTTGTGAAACACCACAGCTTGCCATGATGTTACGCTGTGAGAATCCCAATCCGGTAAGCCGGATGATTTCTCGATATTGGGTCATAATCGTGACCTCCTTATAATGAATTTACACTAAAAGTGCATAACATCATTATAAGGTTTTAGGGAAAAATGATTTCTTTTTTGCCGGAATCGTGATTCCCTAAAAAACAGAACTCTGATTTCCATGCGCCGGACAGGTGATGGATTTCACCCCGGATTATTCAGCATGACAGCCGGACATTTAAATCCCTGTATGATAAGATAAAAGACATTGGCATTCAGACACTGGTAGCCGATGCAGGATACAAAACACCAGCGATAGCAAAGTTACTTCTGGATGATGGTATCACACCGCTTCTACCGTATAAACGCCCCATGACCAAAGATGGTTTTTTCAAAAAAGCCGAGTATGTGTATGATGAATATTTTGACTGCTATGTATGCCCGAACGATCAGGTGTTGGCTTATCATACGACGAACCGTTCCGGATACCGGGAATACAAGAGCTGCGGAATCGTCTGTGAAGGATGTCCATATCTGAAGCAGTGCACAGAAAGCAGGGATCATGTGAAGGTAGTGACCCGGCATATCTGGGAGCCGTACATGGAAAAGTGTGAGGATATCCGGCAAACGATTGGGATGAAGGAAGTGTATGCGCAACGGAAAGAGACCGTAGAGCGCCTCTTCGGAACAGCAAAAGAAAACCACGGATTCCGCTATACACAGATGATAGGAAAAGCCCGGATGGAAATGAAAGTCGGGCTTACGTTTGCCTGCATGAATCTGAAAAAACTGGCAAAGATGATAGCCAGGAAGGGAAAAAGGGGAACCCAAAAGTGTTTATTATTGATCAAGTACACACTTTTTGCACCCAAAACAAGAAAAACGCTTCTGGAGTGCTGACCAAAAGCGTTTTGTCTACAGTCTGATGCAATAATTCTATTATTGCATTATTTACATTCACAAGTCCCTCTATAGGCGCCATACCTTCTCTATAGAGTACTGCTTTTTCCTTCACCGAAACCATCCCTATTCCTCGCTGTTTAGGACGTTCGTAAGATGGCTGTCGCCATACATGATATTCTCTTCCCTGATGAGAAAAATAGAAATCCACAAAACTATCTGTAGAATCCTTTGCATATTCACTACGAAGATTTTTAGTATCTCTATAAGAACCACTAGTGGTGCCATACAATGCAAAACATATAGCATCAAAAATCGTAGTTTTTCCTGCCCCTGTGTCGCCAGAAATCAGGAAAAGTCCCTTATTTTCAAATTGTCCAAAATTAATTTCCGGTGTTTGACCCGCATAAGGTCCGAACGCGCTTATAATCAATTTAATCGGCTTCATTAATAACCCCTGCCTCCCTCGCTACCATTCGCATATAATTCATTTCTTCTTCACTGATTTCGCAACCATATATCATGTGATAAAAATCACCTATTAATTCTGCAAATGACTTATTTTCTGCAATTTTCGAAATATCTACATGTTCCATTGCTTTTGTGTGAGAATTATCATAATCAATACTAACAGTATTGGGATATATTTGTTGAAAAATTCCCATAGCATCATTGATAATGTTCTCATCTGTCAGAGTTGCATAAATAAAGTCGTCCCTTGCCTTAATGTTCTCTTTATCCAAAAGTATTTTTAGTTTTCCTTTAACATGCCGCAAGTCTCTCAATGGTTTAAGAGGAATCAATTCTATCGAAACTTCACCTTTTTTTCCTAGTTCGACTACCGGAATTGATTTTTGATTATTTGCTTCGCTTAGGGAATATTTTAATGGAGAACCAGAATATTGTACTTCCTCTCTTCCTACCTTTTGTGGCGAATGAATATGACCCAACGCTACATAATCAAATCCATCAAAGCAGTCATATCCTATCTTCTCTACTAAGCCTACACTTTGTGTTCCAATACCTTCCGATCCTCCCAATGCAGGATCTTCTGTTCTTCCAGTCACAAATTGATGAGCTACTATAATATTTCTCCGTTTGGAATCCACTCCTGCTTTTTCCAAAATAACTTTTGCTGCATCCTCATAAGAAGAAATCTCCTCCTCGGGGAAAAAATGTCTTACTTGAGCTGCTTTTACAAATGGAAGAAGATAAATATCCACTTCCCCCTGTGCATCTTCCACTGTATATTTGTCTAAACTTCCATTATATTTGGAGCAAATAAAAATTTGATTTGT
>OIZI01000912.1_pt1 | contig 13668 bp, 5 predicted proteins | sample 1588441 | NCBI WGS metagenome assembly OIZI01 (sample SAMN03283284) | human gut metagenome | biome: human-associated habitat; material: feces | host: Homo sapiens | place: Peru | collected 2012
CGTAGTGGGAGACGAGCCGGTCAAGTACCGACCTTTAGATTTTTTCTGGGGTTACGAAACTTTTCTTTAGGCAAAACTAGAGGGGAGAATAATGGTTTAAATGCGTTATTGTACCCTGAACTTGCACGCGCTATTGCTTTAGTACGCTTGGCTTTACAAAAGAAAATTGAACCTTTAACGGGCTTGTTCCCTGACGCCTCGACTTTTGTGCAACAAATCTTATCCTATATTGCGGCTGAGCGTATGACCACCTTGCCGGCTATCTATAAGGCGATTGGGCGTGAAGGCTTTGCTAATTATTTTTCTAAAAATGATTTCATTGCGGTTATGACTAAGCTATGCCAAGACCAAAATCCATTGGTAGAGCAAGACCCAAATGGTATGATTCACCTCAGTAAAAAAGGGGAGTACTTTTGTGAAGACCGGGAATTTTTCTGTAGCTTTGCGGCGGAACGAACGATTGAATTATTAGAGAACAACCGCCTAGTCGCCAGAATTCCGCTATCTGTGGCGCCAGATTTAATACCGGGCTTGGTTTTAAAGGTCGGGGATAAATTATGGGAAGTGCTCGAATTTATTGATGGAGAAAAAGCTCTAGTTAAAAGTTGCTTTGTGGCAGAAGAAGCGCTTGAAGTTTCGTTAGGGGGAACGGGTGGCGTGGCTGCCTCAGGTGATTTAGGCTGGGAACTTGGTTTAGTGTTAGCTGATAATAAGGCGGAGCCTTTTATGACGGCGCCAGCTGTTGCGCTCTTAAACGAAGCGTCAACTTATGCTTGGCGTGCCGAGCAAAGTGGAGTGGTGTTTTTTGTGTGGGCTAGTAGCCGCGTTTTAACCACTATCTTTATCTTACTTAAGCACTTAATGCCCGAACATACTTTTGCGCGGACCAATTTGTTTATTAGAAGTAGGTCGCTTGAAAAAGATTATTACCGCGGTGAGCTTTTGCCAGGCGCAACGCCGCGGGACTATATGTTCCAAGCCTTGCTTGCGGAGCCAATCACCGAAGAGCTATTACTAAAGGCTGTCGCTAAGATGCCTGTTTCGGCTCGTAGAATGCATAAGTTTGATGAATTGGTCCCACAGTATTTGCTGGACCAAGAATATGTACGTCGTTGTTTAGATTTAGAGGGAACGATTTCGTATTTAAAGCTGGCAACAGCCAATGTCCAGAACAATGCTTAACGCCGCAAAAGAAGGTTTTAAACGCTACAAAAATAAGGTGTTAAAGACCAAAAAATTAAGTTTTAAAGGCCCCAAGGCAAGGTATTAAAATAAAACTAACCATTACAAAACTGTAATTGCTAGCGGTTTTAGCTTTGTTGTACAGCTCTGCTTTTTGTTTTAATTGTTAGTTTTAAAGTTTTAACTATCGTTTATTTAGAAATAGAGGATCGCACTTGTTTTTTTTACTTATCCTGTATTTAGCCTGTGAGCGATATTTTATGCTTACTAAAAGCTTTATGGTAGTGATTTTAGGGGGCTAAAATCATTTGCAAGCAGCATGTTGATAGTTGTAACGTTTACGGTATAACGCTATGTGTTTTCATGATTAAATTCAAGGCCTAATAAAGTATATTTGGTTATGGTACGTTGGTAAAAGATCTGGCTTTGCCACAAAGAACCGCGGCAAGCCCAATAGAAATTAACAAACAAGAATCAAACAAGATGCAAATAAGAAGCAAATAGGAGAGTGGGGCCACAAAGATATAGTTTGGGGTTAGTTTTTTTTTGTTCTTAGGCGCAAGGTAAAATTGCCCGTTGTAGTCTAAAAGCTCTACTCTGGACCTAATGTTTGCCCCTCCAAAATAAAAAAAGGCACCTCGCTTGAGGTGCCTTACCTTAAAATATTAAAGTCTAATTACTTTGTAGGTTCAAAAGTGAACTCTAAAGTCTTATCGTTAACCTTAACTAAACCTAAACCTGTAGCTTTAATGGTAATGTTTCCGATTGTTGGACAGCCTTCATCACCTTGTAGGCAAAGTGAAGTCCCGTTTGAGGAATTGTAGACGTCACCATCCCATGATGCTTCGCCGGTAATCTTAAATTTAGAGTCTTCTTCAAGAGTTGTTTCCAAGGTCCAATAGCCATTTTTATAGGTCATTGGCTTGAATTTCCAGTCAGAAGAATCGCCTACATAGTAAAGCTGAGTATGAGTCTTGTTAGCAGCATCTTCGTTAACAACAGCCCAAATTGATACAGCCTGAGGAGTTGCAATGGTGTTATTTTTGACCTTACCAACAGTTACACCGTCAGCAACCTTTACCATGCCTTCTGGAACAGCAATAATCTGTGCGGATGAAGTACTGTTCATAACAACCTTAATCGTTTCCCAGGAATCGCCTACGCTCTTACCATCGATGTTTACGATTACAACTTCATCAGTACTTGCGTCGTCAAGAAGTACGTTTTTAAAGATCTGGTCAGCAGTAGTCATATGGAAAGCAGGGTGTGCTTTTCTCATATTGATGTAAGCGGCATAAGAGTCGTTTACAGACTTCCAGTCGCCAGCCTTTAAGTCCCACTTAAAGTCGTTAGCACCGGTAATGGTGTTGTAGGAATTATGTATATCCTTACCGGCTGCAATCTTGGTACGGCCAAATTCTTCACCACCATGGATGAATGAAATACCCTGGCTAATCATGATAATGCTATTAGCATAAACTTGAAGAGCCTTAGCTTCTTCAGAACCAGAGGTAATACCTGCAGCTTCGATCTTATCTCTAAGAGCTAAGTTGTCGTGAGCGGTAACATAAGATACAGTCTGTTCAGGGTCAGCGAAGCCTTGGGCACTCCAAACATCGGTACCAGTAGCCTCAGCATGTCTTACACCTGCTTTTACGCCCATGAATACACATTCTTTATTGGTCTTGAGAGCTTGATCATTTTCGTCGGTACCGTTGCCATCCCAGCCGGCATTAAGCTTATTAAAGATAAAGCCTAAGGCTTTTCCGTCATCGCTTGAGCCTTTCAGACAGTTTCTAATTCTGTTATTAAAGGCCCCAACGTGAGCATCTTTTGAAGTCTTATACATTCTACCAGTACGAACTGGTTCTTTAATAAGTTCTTCAGCAACATCGTTGTCACTAGCCCATGGTTCGCCGTAGATAACCAAGTTTGCGTCAGGATGTTGCTTATTTAAGTATTCGCCCCAATCAGAGTAGTCTTTAGTTGCAAATGCGCCAACCAAGTCTAATCTAAAGCCGTCAACATGGAATTCAGAAACCCAATAATCCATAGAGTCACGAATCATGGTCCAAACCATGTTTTGATCAGCATTCACGGTGTTGCCACAACCGGTTGTGTCTTTACTTAAGTAGTAGTTCTGAGTAATGCCACCAAGTACAGTCTTATCCATAGTATGGTTGTATACTACGTCCATGATTACACGAATACCTTGTTTGTGGAATTCGTTAATCATTTCTTTTACTTCTTTAATCTTTTGTGCGTATTTATCCGTGCCAAATACAGAAGTGTATCTGTCTTCTGGTACGTTGTAGTTCCATGGGTCATAACCCCAGTTGTAGCAAGAGCTGTCTTGAGAATCAACGTTAGAGCAGGTTGCATAATCGAAGATAGGTTGGAGCTGAACGTGAGTTACCCCAAGTTCCTTCAAGTGGTCAATACCGGTCTTAACGCCGGTATCGGCATAGGTAGTACCAGGTTGAACCATACCAAGGTAACGACCTTTCTTATCATCGTCTACGCCAGAAGTAGGGTCGATGGTAAAGTCACGTACGTGAACTTCGTAAGCAATGGTGTCTTCTCTGTTCTTTAACTTAGGTCTGTCAGCCCAACCACCATCAGGTTCGGTAGTGCTCATATCCATAATGATATTAGCAGTATTGCTACCTTTGGCAGTCATCTTGCCGTAAGGGTCACGAGCGTCAACGCCACCGATAGTGAATTGATAGGTCTTACCAGCTAAATCACCATCAACCTTCACTTCGTATACGTTAGTGTAACAATCTAAGTTTGATTTATTTAATGTGTGTGTTACGCCATCAACAGTAACCTTAACATCACTTGTATCTGGTGACCAAATACGGAAGGTGGTGCTTTCCTTAGTGTAGGTTGCACCAAGAGTCTGTTCTTGTTTGTTTAAACGGCATTCCTCATTCTTAAGGCTGAAAGTCTTTTTAATGGTATACACATTAACTATATCGGCAACGGTAGCGTCAGTAGCAACAGCAACACTTGCTTCGCTGTTTTGAGCTGGAGTATAAGCTACACTAAGTTTAATTTCCTTAGTGGCACCATCTTCAACCTTTACATCTTTACCGATAGTGATCTTTTCACCATTCTTAAATGATACCGCGCTATCTACATTATCGCCAAACCAGTATTTACCAGTTGCGTTTTCATCAAGACCATCCCCTCTAAGAGTAAGAGATAAGGTGGTATATGCAGATTCGTCTACGCCCGCAACTTCATCGATCTTAATTATGCCACCATTAGAAACAATGTCATTACCATTATAAATGATTACTTCATTTGGGATTTCTTGGATATCGCCACCAACAGTAACACCACACTCAGTAGCTGATACAAAAGAGCCTGTTGCTTTTTTATCATTTAAGTCGGTAATTTTGAGGCAAGGTTTTTCTGGAGTAAATACGTTGCCATCACCAGTTTGTGCAGTGCCATCGTTTACGATAACGCTGTAGCCTTCCATGGAAGTTGTAGGCGTGTAAGTGTGGATGGTATCGTTACAATATTTTAATACGTTTGCGGTAAAATCTACACCTGGCCATTCAACATCTTTGTTGAGATTACCATTGTCGTTCCAAGCCCAAAGATTGTAAGTGTTGAAATTGCTATCATCAACAATCAAAGTTCCTGCTTTAACATCACAACCTTCTTTGGTTTCAACTTTTGTAACTGTTTGGATCTTGGCAGTGTCAAATTCACCAGTTGATTGAGCCCAATTATCAGCAGGGGTACTTGAGCCACCATTACCACCACCTGAACCACCGCAGGCGGTAACCATTAAAGCAGAAAGAATACTCACTGCTAAAGTGTTTTTCTTTAAGTTCATTAATCTTCCTTAAATATTTTACTGCGAAAACGCTCTAACTGAACGCTTATTACCGTTATAATTTACTTGTTAAAAGTGCAATTTCAGCACAATTAACTAGAGCATTATATCTTTTAGCTCATAGGATTATTATAGAAAAACACTTTGAAGGCGTATAAGTGTGAACTAGGTAACCGTCTTTAAACATTGATGCTATAGTTTTTTACAATGTAACCCAATAAATCTTTTTTCACGCATTCTTAGCAAGTTAGAGCTCTTTTAAACTGTTAACGGGAATATTTTTAGCACGCTATTGTTTTGTTTCATATGTCGCAAGAAGTTTGCCTGAAAAGAAATTTTAAGAGTTAAATGTGCCTAAAATGGCCTAGTCTTGTTTATTTCCTTTTATCTAGGTGGGCCGATAAAAGAAACATTACAAAGTTATATAGTTATAAAGAAAATTTATAATAATGAGTTATAAGCTTTGCTTAAGGTGTTTAAAAATTAACCAAATAGGTTTTATTTACGTGTAAGTAATGGGTAATGAACATAGGTGGTAAGCAATAGGTAATAAGCCATAGGTGGTAAGCAATGGGTAGTAAAGCAGTGAGTAGTAAGCAATAGTTAAATAAAGGCCAATAAATTTCTCTAGTTTGTTTCGGGTAATTAAAAGTAGCTTGTACGCTTTAGAAGAACTACTCTAAGGTCAGCCTTTCTCAAAACTTGTCACAAATATAGCCACCTTACCTTAAACGTACGTAAACGTCATTTTTACCAGCCAATTTCGCCATTTTTCCATAATTTGGTCCCCAAATAATTATGACAGATGGTGGAGTTCATTTTAAAATTATGTGACTTGGATCTGTTTTTAAGGAGTCCGCTAATTATGCGTGATCGTTATCTTATTACGTCGCCCCCTTGGAAGGGGATTTGCACCTTTGCCTTACCGGTGTATTTAGGTTTACTGTTACAGTGTCTCTACATGACTGCTGACAGCCTGTTTTTAGGTAATTATGAAGGTGAAGCAGCGCTTTCAGCGGTAGGCGCCACTAATGTGCTTAATTTTTTCTTTCTAGCAGTGGCTAACGGTCTTTCAGCTGGCGCTTGCGTCAAAATTGCTCGTTTGTTTGGAGAAAAACAAACAGCAGAGATGAGACATTACGCCTCAACGTCAATTCTCTTATTGCTAGGCTTGGGCGTGGTGGCTGGAATTTTAGGATATTTTGGTTGTGTTCCGTTTTTTAAATACGTGACTGATTTACCTAAGATTTTGCAAAGTGATGCGGTGCTCTTCTTTCGTATTCTATGTTTAGGCATGGTGTTTTCCTTCGCTTATAACATTTTTGCTGGCGTCTTGCGTGGGATTGGTGATAGCCGAGCTTCTTTGTACTTTTTGTTAGCGTCATCCTTACTAAATGTCGGGCTTGATTGGTTGTTTATTGCCGTCTTTAAGTATGGTGTTACGGGCGCTGCAGTTGCTACCATTATTTCGCAATTGTTTTCATGTGTGTTGGCTTGGCTCTATATGACTAAGCGGTACCCTGAATTTAAATGGCGGCTAAAAGAATTTACTTTTAGTAAAGCTAGAGCACGCGATGTCATTAACATAGGGGTGCCTATGGCGCTACAACAAATGGTGGTGACCACGAGTTTTACGTGTATTCAAAGAGCGGCTAATTCCTTCGGTCCGGCGATGACGGCGTCATTTGTGGTGGCGCAAAAGATTGAAATGCTCTTTACCATGCCCGCTTTGTCGCTTCAGATTAGTCAGGCGAGTTTTGTGGGACAAAATATCGGCGCTAGACGCCCAGATAGAGTTATTAAAGGAGCGTGGCAGACTATATTAATTGCCATCGCGGTGACCACATTTTTTTCCCTGACCGTTAGAGCATATTGTAGTGAAATAATTGGCATCTTTGGATTAAGTCCGCAAGCTGTGGCTTATTGCACTTCACAAATTGAAACCACTTCTTTAGGGATGATTATTTTGACTTCGTATTTTCCGATCCTAGGGCTGTTACAAGGCTTAGGCTTAGCCTGGAAAACCACGATTATCGCTGTATCGGTGCTAAGTGTCCGCGTGGGTTCCATTTATCTACTTAAAGATGAAAGCTTAATGGGGGCTGCCATTATTTGGTTTAATGGACCATTTGGTTGGATCTTAGGCTTTATGTTGTCATGGTTCTTTGCGCTTAAAGCGCTGAAAAAACTTCGCGCCCTAATGGGCAATTAATACGAAATTTGGAGCTCTTACACTCGGCTCTCGCCATGTAACGAATGAGGAAATTTTAAACCAAACCAAAAAATTAACCGTTAAGTGCTCTTTGTAAAGGAAGGTTAGCTTGCCAAATCAAGCATTTAAATCAAAGACTTTTAAAGATAATATGTAAGCGGGTTTTAAAATAAGGTTTTAGATGGTACTTCGTGCATATGTGTTCGTAATCTCCTACTGTATACGGCATATGGCGAATATGCGCATGGTAATGCTTGGGCAATACATGTTTTATCCACCTGCTAGAGTCAAAGGCTTGGAGCTAAAAGTAAACCATGGGGTTACAAAAAAACAGCCTAGCCCCGTAAAAGTCCAAAAAACTGGGTGATTAAACTTAACCACCCAGCTTGTTTTCTCTCTAAATTGCGTTCTAACTCTTAGAACGATCCTTTTCCATTAGCCTAAGAGGCTTAAAGCCAGCTGTGGACGTTGGTTAGCCTGACTTAAGATGCTCTGGGAAGCCTGCTGGATGATGCTCTGCTGAGTCATGTTTGCAGTTTCGGTTGCAAAGTCAGTATCACGGATACGGCTACGCGCGTCGCTTACGTTTTCAGAAACGTTAGACTGGTTTCTAATGGTTGATTCCAGACGGTTTTGGACTGCCCCGAGTTCCGCACGCTTAGAGTCGACAGATTGAATGAAATTGTCGATGTTAGCGATTACGTTTTGGGCGCCGGCTGAAGTTGAAATATCAAACGCAATAGAATCGCCGTTTTTCACAAAACCAGTGATTCTGGCAGCTTGAGCTGTGGTGTTATCGAGAATGTCATCTTTTTTAATTGCTGCGCTAGTACCGTTGGCACCGGTTACTTTTAAGCTACCAGCTTCGGATAAAGCGGCGGTAAAGCCGTTCATATTAAAACCATATTGGTCGGCACCTTGGCTGATTTCAACCCCGATGGTTTGGTTGGCGTCGGCGCCTACTTGGAAGTTGACGGTGCTAGTCTCGCCGGTTGCAGTGCCTTTGGTTAAATCATTTTTGGCTGAATTAGTCCCTACGAGTAACTTTTTGCCCGCAAAGGTAGTGTCGCTTGCAATACGGTCGATTTCAGAGCAAAGGCTAGTAACTTCTTCTTGCAAAGCAGTACGGTCCTTGTCTGAGTTAGTGCCGTTAGCACTTTGTAAAGCCAAAGTACGTACACGCTGGAACATGGTGGTCATTTCGTCCATTGCGCCTTCAGCGGTCTGAGCGTAAGAGATCCCATCCTGAGCGTTACGGTTACCCTGTTCAAGGCCGTTAATCTGAGAAGTTAAACGGTTAGAAATCTGAAGACCGGCAGCGTCATCTTTAGCGCTATTGATACGAAGACCAGAAGCTAAACGCTTGTAGGTGGTGTCAAGAGAGTTAGTGGAGTTGTTGAGCATGCGCTTAGCGTTCAATGAAGAAACGTTGGTATTTACATAAAGAGCCATGATGGTCACCTCTCAAATGATAAAGCTAAATTATTGCTCTTGTCACTTATGGTTTTTATTTTTACTGGTTGTGACATTTATGGGGGAAGAAACTGATTGTTTCCTCGTTGTACTTGTTATCGGCGAATTTTGCTTTTTCTGTAGTAAAAAATTAAAAAAAAGGGCGAAAATGCAAAAAATTATGATGTACCACACGAAAAACAAAGGTAAAACTACGTTTATTCCCGCTAAAAGTTAGTAAAAAATTTGGAGATGAAGTGTTTTTTTTTGGGGGTACTTTACCTTCTTTGAGGCGTAGTTGCCTACATTAAAATTTGGGAATTTTCTTTTTAGAATTCCCTTTTTATAGAAACTTTTTAATTGGGGCGGAGAGTCTTTCAGAAGCGATTGTTTAAGAAGAGATTGTATCAGAAGAGAGTGTTTTAGGAGGGCGTTGTGGAAAGTGCATTAGGAGATTTTGTACAAATCTAAAAAAATAAAACCTAGGTGAACTTATGTGCCTGTACATCTTTAGCTATACCACTTTAACGCACCTTTAAATTTAGACTGCTATTTAGCATAGCCTAGCTTTTATGTTTTTTAAGGAAAGCGCTTTATAAGAACGAAGCTTGACGAGTTTTTGGGGGGTTTAGGCTTTATTCCTATTATCAAAATTTTTCAAACTTGAAGGTATAAGTTAAGCGTTTCAACCAAAGTTGCGCATTTCAATCTTAGTTGTAAGCTTTGACCAAAGTTAATAAGTTAAAGCTTTGGCGAGCCTCCTTTATAGAGTCAGCCTTGGGCCACTTGCTTTTCGGGGTCACGCTTAGGAATAGCTATTTTGCGGGGCGATTGGACGCTTAAACTAAAAATCTCAAGCCTAAATTTCTAGTTTTCCCAAAAACTTAATCAGCACCTTATAAACGTCAATATAAACATGAATAAAGAGGAGCTAAGCTATGGCGTTGACCATTTGGAGTGTGGGCGATGGGCGGTTTTTAACGGATGTGCTTGAGGCCACGGCTATGATTTTTAGTAGCGGGCTCACGCAAGGGGCGTTTGCTCTTGCTTTGCTCCTTGGCGTTTTATATCAAGGCTTTAAAGGAACTGCGGTAGCTAAGGGGCTTGATTTGGCCCAGGTTTTAGCGGTTTTTATCATCTATGGTTTATTCTTCTTACCGAAAACGACAGTTACCGTGATTGATAGCTATAGCGAACAAGTACGCACGGTAAGTGGAGTCCCGTTAGGTCCTGCCGTGGCAGGGGGCTTAGTATCAAGTTTAGCACATGGGTTTGCCACAAAATTTGCCCAGGCTTTTGGGCGGGCGCAGGATGAAAACCGTGGTTTTATGGCTCCTTTAAAAACGTTAAGTCGCATTCGTAGTACTTTTGTCGCGGTTAGTAGATTAGAAAGCGTCAATAAGACTGGCGGAGGTGACTTTATTGAATCGTGGCGCAATTACTTTGCTGAATGCACTAATATCGGTCTTAACCTGGGGGTTTTAGATAACAATGCTCTATTGGTAAGTTCAGACCCACTGCAAGGCGCTTTGTTTTCTTCAGGGGTTTACGGCACGAAGATAAATACTAGTGGTAGTGCAGAACTAAGCACCTGCACGGTGGCTCACCAAAAGCTTTTGGCCTACACCAAAGGCCCATATATGACGAAATTTTTAGAATCCTTGGACCATAAAGAGCTAGCTGCGCCTTCTTTACTCGGACAAACGGACCAAGAAACTCTAAGAGCTGCTCTTACCGCTTTGGGACTTGCAGACACCGCAGTCCGCGATTACGTATTAGCCGCCGTCTTGCTACCTATTTATAATGAAGCCACCATGGGGCAACATTTAGGCGAAGGGGCTTTTACCCAAGCTTTGATGATAAAAGAAGCGACTTTAGCGCGTAATACAAGGTTAGTGGCGGAAGAAAGCTTCTTTTTAAAAAGCATTCGCCCTTTACTTTCGTTTTTGGAGGCGTTGGTTTATGCGTTGTGTCCCTTTATGCCTCTAATCTTAGGTTTGGGGTGGGGCGGATTTATGATGCTTGGGCGTTACGCGCAAGTTTTATTGTGGTGCGCGGTGCTAGAGCCTTTGATGATGGTTGTTAATCTCTTTGTTTTGCGCGCTGCGTCTGGAGAATTAGCAGCTTTAGAGGTCCCGGTGACTAGTTTTAAAGGGCTAGGCCAAGTTTTAGAGCTAACGGAAGATTATGTGGCTTTAGGTGGACTTTTAATGTCCGCGGTCCCGGTTTTAGCGGGGTTACTAGTTTATGGGAGTAGTCACGCTTTAAGTTCAGTTATGGCAGGGGCGAGTGGTGGCGTGGCGATAAATACCGAAGCAGCGCACCCAAGTTTAACCGGCAGTGCTCCGGTTACCGCCAGTAGCCCGTTATTTGAAAAAAGCTTATCTGGAGGCGTGATTAAAGATGGGGGCCGCAATTATGTGGCGGATTTTAGTGTAAGTAAAGGCTATGAAGAAGCTTTTTCTGACGCTCAAAGCAAAGCGCAAAGCGCGCGGAGTGCATTTAGTTCGAGTTTAGCGCAGACCGAGCAAAGCGTGTTTGGTCGTAGTGTTACAACTTCACTTCTTGAAAAAACCGGTTACGCAGTTCAAAGTTCACGGGCAGAAAGTGCTGGTACGGTAAATAATGTCGCCCAAAGCTTAGCGCGGTCTTTTGGGTTAGATGCCAAGCAAGAAAATGCTTTACGTGGCGCTGTGAGTTCTGTCTTAAGCGGAGGCGGAGGGGATGCTAATCTACTTTCAAGTTTAACTATAGGCGCATCAAAGGGAAGTAGTAAAGGTGAATCTGTGACGCGGTTAGCCCAAGCTTTAAATAGCCTTGCGCATGATGAGAGTTTAAAAGCTTCTTTTGCCCAAAGCGTGTCGCGTGATGTGGCGCGAGGTATCAATACCGGGTTTACACATAGTGAAACTCAGGGCGTTAATTCAGCTTTACAGGACTCGGCTGAGCGTGCAGTGGCGGCCGAAGAAGCACTCACTTACCTTAAAAACTCAAAAGCGTCTTTAGGGGCAGCGTTTAATTTAGATGGCGCGGCTCTTGCTAAAACGGTCGCTAACAATGAAGGTTTGTTTACCCAAATAGGTCAGCATATAAGTGGTTCTCACCATTTAACTAAAAGAACTAACCAATTGGCCTCGACGTTAGGAGAGTATTTTCCGGAAAGTAGACAAGTTTATGTCGCGGCGGCTTTTACCGCCATGCTAGAGACTGAACCTAATAAAGCTTATGGCTTTATGGCGCAGGCTTTAAATGTAAGCGCTCCAAACGGTGGTTTAGCGAGCGATAAAGGAGCTTTGGGGCCAAGCGGAACCCCGCAAGCGCTGTGGCACCAAAAAGAAGCCGTAGGTTTTGCGGTGGGGCGTGGGCCTAATACTAAGGTTGTGACTCAAGATTTATCAACTTCGGCGCTACCTAATAAAGCGATAGCGTCTCCGGAACACTCGTTTAGTGCTTGGCGGGAAGATATTAAGGACGCATACCAAGACCAAACTAAAGTAAGTCAAGCGCCACTTAAAAACCAACTAGCAGCTATGTTAAGTGAAGACGTGGGCGCCTACAGTGTTCGTAGCGCGGTTGATGCTTCTACAGCGGAAGGTGAAGTTGGTAAACTCGGCCTAAGTGGTAATTGTGCAGATGTTTACGTGAGCTTTGCGCAAGGCCAAGTGCCTGACGCTAAAAAACTCCAGGCCTTAGAACATGAATTTGGCGGTGATGAGGTCGGTCGCGGGGCGGTACGTCGCCTTAGAGCCGCTGCGTTAAGTGGGGATTTAAACATAGCAGCTCCGCTAGTCTCATGGCAGGAGTTAGGCCGTAAATAAGGTAAATATATCCCAACGCCAAATAAACCCCCAAGGCTAAATTAAACCCAAGGTTAAATTAAACCAAGATATGGACCTTGGCGCTAACTTTAGCGCCAAGGATTTATAAGACAAATAAAACTCAAGCCAAACTAAAACAAAAAAGGTTCCAAAATATTTTGCATCCCTTTTCTCATTTATTTGTTTGATTATTTGGTGCAAGCTACGTTACGTATTTGCTAACCATATTTGGTTTTTTGTTTTCCCTAAAAAGCTATTAACCGAAACGACCAGTTACATAGTCTTCACAACGCTTATCTTTAGGGTGGTTGAAGATGTTTTTGGTGGTGTCCATTTCAACTAGGTCGCCAAGCAAGAAGAACGCAGTCTTATCAGAAATACGCATAGCCTGTTGCATGTTGTGGGTTACCATCACGATAGTGTACTTTTGCTTAAGTTTTTGCGCTAACTCTTCAATTTTACCAGTAGAAATAGGGTCGAGCGCCGAAGTAGGTTCGTCCATAAGTAAAACTTCAGGCTGTACCGCTAAAGCACGAGCAATACAAAGACGCTGCTGCTGACCACCAGAAAGGCCTAAAGCTGAGCTCTTAAGACGATCTTTTACTTCATCAAAAATTGCCGCATCCTTTAATGATTTTTCAACTATTTTGTCGAGTTCAGCCTTGCTCTTAATCCCATGAATACGAGGACCGTAAGCTACGTTGTCGTAAATTGACATAGCAAATGGATTAGGCTTTTGGAATACCATCCCAATTTCTTTACGTAATTCACTTACGTCAATCTTAGAGTTTACAAGTTCACTGCCCTTAAATTTGATTGAGCCATTAAGCTTAACACCTTCGATTAAGTCGTTCATACGGTTAAGGCAACGTAAGAAGGTAGACTTACCACAACCTGATGGGCCGATTAAAGCGGTGATTTCGTTCTTAGCGATGGTCATGTTGATGTTGTGTAAGGCGTGGTTATCGCCATAGCCGTAGTAAAGGTTGAAGTTATTAACGTTGATAAGTGGCGCGCTTGGCTGCACGTTGATGTTGCATGCAAGCGGGCTGTTTTGTAAGGTGGTCTTTTGATGGTTAAACATGTTTTGTTCCTCTTGTATTTAAGTATGTTTTAGTTGGGGTAAGCGCCAACGATTTATTTTATGGCCT
>OIZI01000916.1_pt1 | contig 13646 bp, 8 predicted proteins | sample 1588441 | NCBI WGS metagenome assembly OIZI01 (sample SAMN03283284) | human gut metagenome | biome: human-associated habitat; material: feces | host: Homo sapiens | place: Peru | collected 2012
AGCGTCAGCTCCTCGTCGCAGGGGTGCGCCATGTAGCCCCGCATGATGCTGGCCGAGCCGATCTCCATATTGTAAAAGTCCCGCTCCGTGGCGTCGGACAGATAGCTGCCAAAAATGCCGTGCAGCTCCTTCGCCGTCTCCCGGAGGATGTATTCGGAGGCTTCCTTCTCCGTGTAGGCTTCGATGTAGATTTCCCGGAGATTTTCGTTCAGCTCCGTCAGCGTCATCTGGATGGCCGTCTCCACCGCGTAAACGTAGACCGGCGGCAGCTTTGCCCCCGCCTCATCCCGCGCCATGGCGAACTGGTTGGAGAACATGAATTCCACCAGCTCCGTCAGGACGCCGTCCTTGGCGCGAAAGATGTTCTGGAAGGTGCTGTAGGAAACATCCGCTTTTTTGATAATCTCTGCCAGCGTCGAACGCTTGTAGCCCTTTTCCAGAAAGAGCCGCACACAGACGGTGAGAATACGCTTTTTTGCAGGCAGACTTGCACTTGTAATAGCCATAAGGGTCACTCCTCTTTTGAAGCGGTAATACCATTAGTTTACCACACCCCGAGGAGAAGCGCAAGCACTTTTCCGGGGGCATGGGGGTCTTTTCCAAAAGGAATCTTAAGAAACGCCGGCATCGGCTTTCCGGGGCGGACGACTACGTCACGAAACCCTTTTCTCCGGCGATCCTCCGGGCGCGGGTAAACGCCCGGCTGCGCCGGGAAACGAAATCCTCCTGGGTGGAACTGGACGGCTTCCGGTTCGATTTTGACCGGATGGGGCGGATTTCTGTGAACGGAAACGCCCTGTCCGTCACAGTGAAGCGTCTGCGTGGCAAGCTGGAGGACAACTCCTCCGGCCTCAATACTTAAGGCAACACCGCACAATTGCATCCGCGAGTCTCAGCCGTCTTTTTGCCAAATTATGCGGTGCTGCCCTAAATCAACTTCTTCTTCCCTGACCCTCGCGGCCTGGATTCCAACCGCTTGACGACGCCGTTCCGAAAATAGGGGCCGACTGTGAAATGAAGTTGGACACCTGACAAAAAGGAATCCACAGTGACTTCCCGTATGGTAGAATGAAGTATCCCAACACCATCTACCTTTATCTCGATCACATCGTTGCGAATAGTTAAATAGACTTATTAAGAATTAGTATGAATACGTATCTTGACTAACAGGCAGGCCCATGGTTGCGGGCCTGCCTGTTTTATAGATGGGTGGTTGTTGAGCGCTTACCTTACAAGAAAACAAATAATCCGAACCCCTCTCCCACTGGGAAGACCTGGCTCGGATTATATTGATTTGGTGCAGCAGATGCACACGGTCGGTGGTTATGTTTATCCCATTTCCGCCATGTAGGCATTACAGACTTCGGTGGCGTCTCCAATCATCTTGGGCTCTCCGTGATCCAGCCAAATGGCGTGGTCGCAGAGGCGTACGACTTCGTCAATGTTGTGAGACACATACAGCAGCGTCGTGCCGCCGGCCAATAGCTCCTTCATTCGCTTTTCACATTTTTGACGGAATTTGTAGTCCCCTACGGAGAGAATTTCGTCAACGATCAGAATGTCAGGCTTGACCATGGTGGCAACCGAGAAACCAAGCCGAGCCTTCATGCCACTGGAATAGTTTTTGATGGGGGAATCCAGGAACTTGGAAATTTCCGCGAATTCCACGATCTCGTCAAAATGATCTTCCATAAATTTCAGAGAATGCCCCAAAACGCAGCCGTTGAGAAAAATGTTTTCCCGGGCGGTACATTCCGGATCAAAGCCGGCGCCCAGTTCAATCAGAGGGGCGATACTGCCGTTGACGGTGATTTTCCCCTTATAAGGCTTCATGATCCCGCTGATCGCTTTCAGGAGGGTGGACTTGCCGGAGCCGTTGACGCCGATCAAACCCCAGGACTCTCCCTGACGAACCTGAAAGCTCACATCCCGTACCGCCAAAAACTCCTGAAACATCAGTTCCCGCTTCATCAGCTTGACCAGATACTCTTTCAAATTGTCCACTTTTTCACTGGACAAATTAAATCGAATGGTTACGTGATTCACATCGACCATAATTTTCTTCTCAGACATGGTTCGCCCCTCCTCAAATGTAAAGAATGAACCGGTCTTTGGTCTTCATGAAGCTCCAGATTCCCAGCAAAAGTGCGGCCAGCGCAGCGCCAATCCCGGCCAAAATGATCATGTGTCCCGGCATCCGGCCGTAGTAAACCAAATCCCGGAACTGTCCTACATAGAAATACATCGGATTGAAATGCTTAATGAACCATTGGAGAGATTCCGGGAGAGATTCCATCGGATAGAAAATAGGCGTCAGATACGTCCAGGCCGTGGTGACGGCATTATAGATGAACTGGCTGTCACGGAAAAACACATTGGCCTGTGCCAGGAACAGACCGAGTCCCAGGCAAAAAACGTACAATTGCAGCAAAACGCAGGGAAACAGCAGCGCGTACCAGGTCACCTTGGCTCTGGTGACCAAAAGCACAATGACCAATGCCCCCAAAGAGAACAGCAGGTCGACCAATCCGCTGGTAACCTTCGCGACGGTGAAAATGTACTTGGGTACATAGGTTTTTTTCATCAATGCCGCGTTGTCGGTTATGGAAAAAATTGCCTGATGGGTGGACTGGTTCATAAAATTGAACAAAAGCTGGCCGCAGAACAGGTAGACCGGGAAATTCTGGATATTGCGCTTAAACATGTAGGAAAACACCAGGGTCATCACGGACATGATCATCAGGGGGTTCAGGATACTCCAAAGATACCCCAAGAAGCTGCGGCGGTATTTGAGCTTGACGTTCTTGATAACGAGCAGCCGCAACAGATCACGGTAGATCCAGAAGCCGTTCAGGTATCGGGATAATTTGCTTTTTAGCATGAAGAAAACCTCGTTAATATGGAAGGAAATACTAATTTTCACACTGCATTTCTCTGAAAAACCTTGCGAATTTTGCAATCAAGCTTTACAAATGCGTAACGGATGGTATAGGGAACGCCGTGGTCAATACAACACTGTATGCCGCCACGAAGTTTACAGGGCATAGCGCTATACCATGCTTTCTTCTGGTAAGCACTTTTTTGATTTCTTAGACAGATTTCATGGTGTGCCAGAAGAGTTTCGATCATAATGTGAGACACTTCGGGAATGTCATCTTTGTGTTCCTCGGATAGACTGCGAAAAATATCCGCCCACTTCTGATTGAAATCAAAGCTGAAGTATTCCTCAATGTGGTTCCTAGCGTCTTTGGCATGGCTGGAAAAAGGATGACAATAAAAAAGACGGATATCCTGCTTTAGAAAAAGAACTGATAGCAAAAGCTGGACTGAGTAATAATATTTGCTTCATTCGTTCAACAACTTGCAAAGATACTATGTCTGCGATGAATCTATCAAATGATGAGATATGCATTGAGCATCCGCGGGCGGTGTTGCTTCAAAAGTATTCTACAACAGTAGATGAAAATGAGAAAATCAGTTTTTCGGGCGGTGGAGAAAATCATGTCAACTGCCTTTTTAGGCACATAAGAAATTCATTTGCTCACGGCAATACATACTTTTTTGATAATGGAACGATTCTGTTAGAAGACATGGATAAAAGCAAGATTACTGCAGCTATTTTAGTAAGGCAACAAACACTGCTGGATTGGATTGCGCTAATTGATAAAGGTGAAAGATTTTATATTTTGAAAAACATATGTGATGGATGCAACGTAACTGAAAATCGTGATTAGAAAATCAATCCACAGTAATCTTGACTGGATTGTCAGCAGGTCTTACCGAGCTGCGGCAAAGTACGAAGAACCCCTCAGTCAGCTTCGCTGACAGCTCCCCTTTCAGGGGAGCCTTGGGGGCTGCCTCCCCTGAAAGGGGAGGGGGACCGCGAAGCGGTGGAGGGGTTCTTCCCCCGAAAGAGGCGAGGGACTGCGCAGCATCGGAGGGGTTCGACAGAAGGAGTCAATATGAAACGTGAATTTTACACTGGCTACAATGCCGAACTGAAGGATCGCTCCCGGCAGCTGCGGAAAAATATGACACGGCAGGAACGGCATCTCTGGTATGATTTCCTGCGGAATTATCCAATCAAGGTCTACCGTCAGCGCAGCATTGATTGGTTTATTGTCGATTTTTATTGCAGCCGTGCGCATCTTGTTATCGAAATAGACGGCGGACAGCACTACACACCGGAGGGGCAGGCATACGACACGGAACGGAGCGCAGTTTTACAGAATTACAATCTGACGGTCGTTCGCGTGAGCAATGCAGACATCGATCGGAACTTTTCCGGGGTCTGTGAATTCATCGACTACCGGATCAAGGAGGAACTTTCAAAATGGGAAGACTGATTTCCGAGAAATACACCGCCTGGAAAGCCGAATGCGAAGACCGCTTCCAGCAGCTGAAAAAGAACGAAGAAGAACTCGACCGCATTTTCATTGATATTTACGGTTTGCAGGATGAATTGACGCCGGACGTGGCGGACAAGGATGTGACCGTGCATCGCGTGTTTGACCGCAGAGATGATGTGCCGGAATCTATGAAGGGCAGCAGCTATGTCCGCACCATGCGAGACGAGATCGTCTCCCTCATTTCCTACGCTGTGGGCTGTATGTTCGGGCGGTACTCCCTGGACGTAGAGGGGCTGGCCTACGCAGGCGGTGAATGGGATGACGATAAGTACAAGACCATCATTCCGGACAACGACAACATCATCCCCATCTGCGATGACGAATATTTTGACGATGACATTACCGGACGTTTCGTGGAGTTTGTCCGCAAGGTCTATGGCGATGATACGCTGGAAGAAAACCTCAAGTTTGTTGCCGACGCGCTCGGCGGCAAGGGTACGCCCCGCGAGGTGATCCGCAGCTACTTCCTGAACGACTTCTATGCCGACCACCTGAAAACCTATCAGAAGCGCCCCATCTACTGGCTCTTTGACAGCGGCAAGAAGAATGGCTTTAAGGCACTGATCTATATGCACCGCTACCAGCCGGATCTGCTGGCCCGGATGCGGACGGACTATGTGCATGAGCTCCAGGAGCGCTATCGCACCCAGCTCCAGACACTGGAGACTGCGGCCCAGAGCGCGGCGGCCACGGAACGGGTGAAGCTGAACAAGCGGATCGCCAAGCTCAAGGAGCAGGCCCTGGAGCTGCAAACCTATGAGGAAAAAATCCACCATCTGGCAGATCAGATGATCGCCATCGATCTGGACGACGGTGTAAAGCACAACTATGCGCTCTTCGGGGATGCGCTGGCGAAGATTAAATAAGCTCATGGACAGCGATGGGCAGTCGACCGCTGTCCACTGACAGCAAAGGAGAAAACATGGATACAGAGAAGGTAACACAGGAATTGCAAAGGCGGTTTTCCGCGCCGCTGCCGGAGTACTACCGGCGGCGAATTCTGTTCTGGCAGGACCCGGACAGGGCTTTTGAGGCGGCCATTGACGATATTTCTCTGCCGGATGTAAAAATTCTGAAGCTGACAGGCAGCAACAATTTCGAGGCAAAAATGCTGCTGACGGAAACGGATACGAAGAGCAATTACCTGGTGTATAACCCTGTTTCCTACCGGGATATCCGGGAGGACTGGCTCCTGGACATCGAACTCTACAGCGAGGAATTCCGGGCGGATCTTCTCTCCATGCGGATGCAGGCACTGAAAATGCAGGAAACCCCGCCGCTTCGCAAGGCTATGCGGGAATACGGGAAGTTTTTTGACAGCAAGGAGCGAACCGCAAAACTCCAGGCTCTGCACAATACCTATACCACGCCGGGACAGCTGCACATCGACATTCTTTCTGTTCTGACCGGTGCGGAGAGCAACACCGCACCCAGCGTGATCCAGGCACTGCTGTCTGCCGGGCTGGAGGGAGAAGAGAACAAGAAGCTCCAGGCTGTGAAAAAATTTGGCAGTGAGGCGGCGCTGTGGGGCTTGATCGGACAGTATACCGGATATGCCCATGATGGAGGTACCAGCCTGCTCCCGCTGGCGTGCCACGTTTTTCTGACCGCACTGTCCGCAACCATGGCAGAAAAGGATCTGAAAGAATTTGACGACTGGATCTCACCGCACCATCAGCAGTACTGCTATTCTCTGATCCACGAATGGCTCCACACAGAGCAGGACGAGGCGGCCTATGAGGTGGCTCGGGCTGTGGAGCAAGAACGGAGGCTCCCGGCTTTTTTTGACCGAATGGAAATCGGTGCGTTGCTGGACAGCGAATGCTTCCCCTGCATCAACGAATCCATTCTGCGGCGGTATATGACAGACATCGGAGAAAACGCGATCCACGCCGATGACATTGCAAAGACTGTGGAAAAACGGCGGACCCAGAAATGGTATCGCCGGGTGCAGAATTATTTTGACGGCTTGCTGCAAACTGCCCAAATGCAGAAATTTTATCAGGAGCATATTGGAGGCTTCCATTTTGCGGAAGCCGGAAAGCTGTGGCGGGCCTACTGTGATGATCTTTGCAAAATGGATCATTATTACCGGCAGTTTCACGCCGCCTTTGGCAAAGGGCTGAAGCAATCCACCACAGAGCTGGATGATCTGTACAAAAATGTGGCAGAATATGCCGAGAAGCTCTATAAAAACTGGTATCTGGAAACCCTTGGCAGTCAGTGGACAAGCCTAATCGCGGAAGAAATGGAACAGGAGGGGTGCCTTTCTGAAATTCCGCAGCAAACATCCTTTTACACTAGCTTTGTATCCCGACTGGCCGCAAACGGCCGGGTGTTCGTGATTTTGTCAGATGCGCTTCGCTATGAGGTGGCCGTAGAATTGACAGGTCAGCTGATTCGGGAAACAAGGGGCGCCGCAAAAATCACCGGGGTACAGTCCATCTTCCCTTCTGTGACAAAATTCGGTATGGCGGCGCTGCTGCCCCACCGAAAACTACAGCTCACGAAGGATGGACAGGTCCTTTGCGACGGAGCGCCTACAGATGGACTTGCCAACCGGGAGAAACTTCTGAAAAGTGTAGGCGGCACGGCAATCGGCTATAAAGAGCTGATCGCACTGAGGCAGGCAGAACGCAGAGAACGTCTCAGCGGCGCCAATGTGATTTATATTTATCACAATGTTATCGACGCTGTGGGCGACAAGGCACTCACAGAGGACCAGGTGTTCGACGCCTGCGAACAGGCCATCCTGGAAATTAAGAATCTGGTGCGGCTGATCATGAATGATCTGAATGGAACGAATATTCTGATCACGGCAGACCATGGCTTTCTGTATTCTTACAAGCCGCTGGAGGAAAGCGACAAAGCAGAAAGAAGTTTTGTCTCCGGTACGGTTCGGGAGCTGGAGCGCCGCTATGTGCTGGCGGCGGGGGACTGCGCAGCGGAACATATGTTGAAAATTCCGCTGAAGGGTCTGAATACAATGCTTACAGGCTTTACGCCGATGAACGGTATCCGCATGAAGATATCCGGCGGCGGCATGAACTATGTCCATGGAGGAGTATCTTTGCAGGAGTGTGTTGTTCCGGTCATTGAATTCAGGAATCAGCGTACCGGCCAGAACCAGTCTGGAAGGAAAACAGAATTGCAGCTGCTGAGCCAGAGCCGGAGAATATCCAACAGCATTTTCTCACTGGACTTCTACCAGAAGGAGCCTGTCGGTGGGAAAATATCCCCTGCCATCTATGAAGTCTATCTGGCTGACCAGGCGGGAAATGCCGTTTCCGACAAGAGCACCGTAATTGCGGATAAAACATCCAACAATGGCGCAGAGCGGATGTTCCGGGCTAGATTTACTCTGAAAAGTATGGAATTTCAGAAAACCGACAGCTATTATCTTGTGATTCGGGATAAGGAAACCGGAAATATATCGGATCAGACTGCGTTTGAAATCAACGTTGTTTTCGCAAATGATTTTGACTTTTAAGGAGTGGAACGACCAATGACGGAATTTGACCAGAAAATCCTGGAGTATTTTCCGGGGCGTGCTGTCCGAAAGGATTTGACAGCCTTGATGAAAAAGGGCGCCAATGTGCCCACTTATGTGCTGGAGTACCTGCTTGGAATGTACTGCGCAACAGATGACGAGGATGCCATCCAAATCGGAATGGAGAAAATCAAGAGAATCCTTACGGAAAACTATGTGCGCCCAGATCAGAGTGAGTATGTCAAATCCAAAATCAAAGAAAACGGGCAGTATACGATCATTGATAAAATCACTGTTATTTTCGATGAGCGGGAGGATAAGTATGTCGCCCGCTTTACCAATCTGAATATAGACCCCTTTGAGGTCAGCTCGGATTTGGTGGTACATAACGAAAAGCTGCTGATCGGCGGTATTTGGTGCATCGTCAAAATTGAATATGTGGGTCTGGACCCGGAAGAGGATACGCAGGAAATTGAAGAGGACATCTTCGGAAACCAGAAGCGGAAAAAGAAAATCCGCAAAAAGAAGTCCCGGTATGATTCCCCCTTCCAGATTGCATCGCTGAAACCAATCCAGATGCCAAACCTGGACCTGGATGAGATGCTGGACACCCGCAGCCACTTTACAAAAGATGAATGGGTTGCGCTGCTGCTGCGCTCTGCCGGATATGCGCCGGAAGCGCTGACGGAGAAGGAAAAGTTGCATTATCTTCTGCGGTTTGTTCCCTTTATCCAGCGAAATTACAACCTGGTGGAGCTGGGTCCACGGGGAACGGGAAAGTCCCATGTATACAGTGAACTCTCCCCCTATTCCATCCTGATGAGCAGCGGAACAACGACTGTTTCCAATATGTTCTATAATATGGCGACCCATCGGGTTGGTCTGGTCGGCAACTGGGACTGCGTTGCCTTTGACGAGGTGGCGGGCATCACCCAGGCCTCTGGCGATATGGTACAGATCATGAAAAACTATATGGCAAACGGAAGCTTTGCCCGGGGCGCGGACTCGATCAGCTCTGATGCATCCATTGCCTTCGAAGGAAATACATTCCGAAGTGTTGCGGACATGATGCGCACCACGAATCTCTTTGAGCCCTTTCCGGAGGCATTTAACAATGACTCTGCCTTCTTTGATCGAATCCATGCCTATCTGCCCGGCTGGGAGACCCCAAAACTCCGTACCGCACTGTTTACAACAGACTATGGCCTGATCTCCGACTGCCTGTCGGAATTCTGCCACGCAATGCGGAAGTATGATTTTACCAATTCCTTTGGAAATTACTTCGAATTGAATCGAAATCATAACACCCGGGACACCATCGCCGTAGGGAGAACCTTTTCCGGTCTTGCAAAGTTGATTTACCCCAACGAGGAAATGGCCAAAGAAGAGGCACGGGAGCTTCTGGAATACGCCATTGAATGCCGCCGCCGGGTAAAGGAGCAACTGCGAAAAATGAATCCCTCTGAATTCAGCGACGTGGCACTGGGGTATGTCGATCTGGATACCGGGGACGAAACCGTTGTCCCGCTGGCTGAGGTTGCTAACGACACGCTAGTGTTTGGCGGACTGGAAAAAGCAGGGTATGTCTACGGCGTCGGCCGTTCTGTAAACGATATCATCGGCATTTACCGGCTGGAAAATAAGCTAATGGAAGGAACCGGAAAATTCCAGTTCCGAAATGTGGAGGGTCTGGCAGGGGCGTCCAAGAACATTCGGGACAGCCTGAATGCGGCATTCCATTATTTCTGCGGAAATGCTCGAAAACTGATTTCCGGGAGCTATGAGGACTCGGACTATTTGCTGTATTTCAATGACTTGCAGGGACGCGGGGCCAGCGAGGAGGTATCCGTTGCGGAGGTAGTGGGTCTGTTCTCGGCCTTGTCCGGCAGGCCAGTGCTGCCGTCTCTGGTCATCTGCGGCCGGGTGGTTATGTCCGGTAGCATGATGCCGGTTACCACAGACCCGGAGGATATTTTTGTCGCTACCGCCAATGCCGGGGCTAGACGAATTATGATCCCGGAGGAAAGCCGTGAAAAATTTGATGGAATGCGGGAGAGCCTGAAGCGGGAGATGGAAGTCATTTTCTACGCGACACCTTTGGATGCGGCTCGGAAAGCACTGGGAGTGGATTGAAGATGGGAAACTTTCAGTGCATTCACTGCGGGAAAATGCGGGAACAAGAAACGGAGGGTGCCTGCCCTGTGTGCGGTTATCGAATGTTCGCGTGTCCCTATGACCGGAGCCTGGTGCTGCGCTCAGAAATTCAGCGCTCTTTACGAGCACTAGAAAAGCCGTCAATCCAGCTCAGTGACCTCTTCCTCTATCGTATGGAGAATGGCAAAGAAATTCCGAAAGCAGCGGATGAAAAGCGATTTCCTGGTTTTGAAACGGTTCAGGACTATGTTTGCAAGGCAAAGAAAACAGAAGAATTTCTTCGGCGGTTGAACCAATCCATTGAAGAGCTGCGAGGGCACCTCAGGACACCTTTCGGCAAAAGCTATCAGGTTTCTGTGGAGTCCATCCGCAGAAGTGTACAGAGCAGGGATGAAATCTTGCGGGCTGCGCTGACTGCCCTGCGCATTCAGGAGCGGCCTCAAAAACCGGAGCTGCCAGAAATGACAGCAGACTACATGGAGATGCCCGACCCCGTGCTGCTGCCTATGGCGGAAAAAACACTGGACATGCTTTTGACGCTGGCTCAAAAAATCGGTGCTTTTATTCGGATGAATAATCTTTATGGGCTGGAGTATCGAGGAGCTGCCAACAAGCAAGCACGGCTTACGGGATCACCTGCGCAGGCCCTGGAAGATTTGAACGGGACACTGAAAAAGATCCTGAGCAAACGCTATGTCCTGGATCTGTTTGACGATGGAACACCCCAGCTTGAGGAAATGCTTGGGGTTCTGTGGCAGAGCTTTCAGGCATTGATGAAACTTCCCATTTTGCAAAAAAGCTGCCAATTTACATTGGCAGACGGGACGCAGGAAAAGGAAGAAACAATTTGCGCTGTCCTGCAAAATCGGTTGGAGCGAAGATTTTCGACAATCAATCAGTTTGCCTTTTCTCCTACATTTTTACAAGAAATTTCGGATGAACCGCTGTTTAACTTGTATGACCAGATGATTCATCTTGTCCGGCCAGAAATGTGTGGGGTGCCCAGGGAAAGCCTAGCTGTGGGAAAGAGTGAAGCAAAGCTTCAGCAAATGATCGGTTTGTCCGCCGTGAAGACGATGGTCCGGAAAATCAAGGCCTATGCATTGGCGAACCGGGATTCCGGAGAATTGAACCTGAATATGTGCTTCCTGGGGCATCCCGGCACCGGAAAAACGGAGGCTGCCAGACTTATCGCGGGTATATTATACGAAAATGAAATTTTGCCTACAGACCGTCTGGTAGAGGTTGATCGCAGCGGCCTGGTCAGCCAGTATTTCGGCGCAACGGCCGAAAAAACAAAGCAGGTAATTGCCAGCGCTATGGGCGGCGTGCTCTTTGTGGATGAGGCATACGCGCTGGGGAGTTCGGATGTCGGAAATTCCGACTATGGCAGAGAGGCAATCAACACATTGGTAAAAGCTATGGAGGATTCCAGGGGAAAGCTTTGTGTTATTTTCGCCGGCTATAAAAATGAGATGGAGAAAATGCTCAACGTTAATCCTGGCATGCGTTCCAGAATTCCCTTTGTAATGGTTTTTCCAGACTATTCCAGACAGGAATTGCAGGAAATTGCGGAGTCAATGCTTGAGAAGCGAAATTACCGGATAAGCTGCGAAGCCATGACCCAAATTTTGGATATTACAGATATTCGGCGGAAAGCCCCTAATTTTGCCAATGCCCGAGAAATTCGGAATATTATTGACCAAACCATTCTCTGTCAGAATCTGCGGACAAACGGTTCCAATCGGGAAATTGGGCTGGTGGATGTTTTATCCTATATTGAGAACGAAGGTGGTTATGATGGATTCAATGAAAGAACGCGCGGCTATAACGTTAGATGATGATACGAGGCAGAATATCCGAAACAAATTGCGTAACCCAAAAGTCAAAGAGCGTGTTTCTCAATTTTTTCAGAACCATCCTGTTCCTCTGGAGAAAATGGGCCTGTCCAGACGCTCCTTCAATGCGTTATCAAGGGATGGCATTACGGGTCTGTCCCTGGCGGTGTTACGGTATCCGAACGACTTTTGGGAAATTCCGCAGCTCGGCGGCGAAAGTGTACTGGAGATCATCACCGCCATAGAGGATTATATACATCTGAATGCGCAAGAACTAGAGATTTCTTTGACGGATACGATTTCCGAAGATAGGGAAGCAACTCCTGCTACGGTTCCGGAGGACGCAGCCGCGAAGGTACCGAGCGCTGCCGAACTACATGCCGATTCCGAACAATATGCAAAGATTGTTCAGTACTATACAGATAGAGAAACGCCGGTTGATTCATTGAAACTCTCCACCCGGGCATATAACGTTCTGCGGAGAGCAAACATAGAACAGATATATCAGGCACTGGACTTCTATCCGGATGGCTTCATGGGAATGCGGAATATGGGCAAAAAGACATCGGATGAGATATGCCGTGTGCTGGAATCTGCCATGCAGAATGCCTATCGGGCAATCATATCCGGCCACGACTGCAATTTGGAAGAACAGGGCGATTCAGGAGACGGCACCTTACAGGAAGAGACAGACCCAATCCCGGAAGATCCAGCAAATTTAACGCTGCTGGAGTTGCTGCGTCACCCCGTCTATAAGGAAAAAGTGGAACATTTTCTGAAAGCCAACGATGTTCCGTTGGAAGCCATGAATTTCAGTGTCCGTTCTTACAATGCGCTGATGCACTCTGGGTATAAGTCCCTACTGGAAATTCTGTATTCCTATCCAGATAACCTTCGCTCTATAAAGAATATTGGCGCAAAATCCATTGCAGAAATCCAGCAAGCGGTCGATCCTTATATGGAAAAGCTGCAGCCCGCTACAGCTGCCTTTTGTAACAGTGATATGGATGCGCTGTATTCGGATGAATATATCACAGAAAAACTTTTGATACGCTTTGATGGAATCGGTTTTGAAGGGCTGTCCTTCCAGCAAATGCGGGAGGTGCTGCCAGAAGAAATCAGCGAGGAACGAATCAAGAAGTGCATTGGTACGCTGCTGGCATCTCACGAACTGGAATATGTGGATTTTCGCTGTTATCGTGTGTACCCCTCTGCGTTCGATGTCTTGAAGGAGAGTACAATTGAGCCGCGGAACAAAGAGGTTTTCACTCAGCGGCTTTCCGGGAAAAAACTGGAAGAAATTGGAGACGATCTGGGCCTTACACGAGAGCGGGTTCGCCAGATTGCTCAAAAAGCAATTAAACAGCTGCATATATTCCTGTACAATGCCTATGGAGTCCGACTGATGGATGAGGATTTTTATACATATCTGTATGAAAATTACGACACCCCAAGAGAACTGTGGGACAGCTACATCGGAGTGCCGGAGGAAACATTTCGCTATTTATTTAATACTTGCACCCATGGAAGCAAGCCGATTGAAGAGGCAATGAATGACCCAGAAGTCAATGTGTCATTGAAGTTCCGTATCCGGGATTATCTGAACCGGAATATGCTTCTGATCGATGGTATCCCACTGGAAAACCGCCGCGAGGTCATTGAAAATTACGCCATGGAAAAGTTTTGCCAGGACGAAATGACCTACGACGATTTTATTGATCGGTACAATTCCTTACTTCAGGACAACAGCGTTGA
>OIZI01000917.1_pt1 | contig 13637 bp, 15 predicted proteins | sample 1588441 | NCBI WGS metagenome assembly OIZI01 (sample SAMN03283284) | human gut metagenome | biome: human-associated habitat; material: feces | host: Homo sapiens | place: Peru | collected 2012
TGGCCCAGCCGGTGGTACACGCCTGCCTCATGCAGGCGCTGACCTCCCGCCACATCTTCCGCCCCGGCATGACCGCCCCGCTGCTGCTGGATCTGATGGTCTATACCATCATGACGCCGGAGGAAGCCCGCACCATTCCGGCCGACCTGCAAAGCTGCCTGTCCATCTGCCAGCTGGAGCTGCCCTCCCTCACCCAGCGGAGGGAGGACATCGTCCCCCTGTTCCTGCGAAGCCTGTCAGGCAATACCGGGTATCACCATCGGGTCGCCCTGTCGGACCAGATGCAGGAGCTGCTGACCTTCCACAGCTGGCCCGGCCAGCTGCAGGAGCTGCAGGCCGTCTGCACCCGGTATGTCATCGCAATGTCCCGTCTGGAGAAGGCCACCCCCAAGGTCCAATACCTCCTGCTGCTGCAGGCCATCGGTGAGGAGACCATTTTCCGTGAGATACTGGAACAGCATCCCGCCCTGACCCAGCGGCCCGTGGTAGACAGAGAGGCGTTCCTGCGGGGTATTCTCCAGATCAAGGCGCTGATGAAATACTCCAACGACACGCTGGCGGAAAAACTCTCCGTCAGCCGTACCACCATCTGGCGCATCCTGCAGGATACCGCACCGGGCGGCGAGGAGAGCTGACGAACCCGCCGCAAACCCAGCCGTGCCCCTGCGGCGCGGCTGGGTTTGACGTATTATGTCAAAATTTTGACAGTTAGTTTTACAGAAACCTGCGACGCCAGGCGGATTTCTGCCTTTATTTTGTTTCACCTATTTCCGGTTGAACTGTTTTGAAACGATTTTGCCGCGCTTTTCCCATGGCTGCGCCTTTGATTGTCTGTTTTCACCTGTCTGCTGTTACAATGGCCATACTTCCGACACAGCAGATCACACACCGCACCGGTGTAACAGTAAGGAGTAGAGTCACATGGCAAAAGTTGAACTGTATGAAGTCGGCCCGCGGGACGGCTTTCAGAACCTGAAGGACATCGTTCCCACGGAAACCAAGCTGGACCTGATCGACCGCATGGTGGGCACTGGCATCCGTCATCTCCAGTGCACCTCCTTCGTCAGCCCCAAGGCCATTCCCCAGATGGCCGACGCCAAGGAGCTGGCCGCTGCCTGCGTGGAAAAGTACCCCGATCTGGACCTGTTCGCCCTGATCCCCAACCTGTACGGCGCAAAGGCCGCGCTGGCCGCCGGCATCAAGAGCGTGGATATGGTCATCTCCCTCAGCGAGTCCCACAACAAGGCCAACATCAACCGCACCCATGAGCAGTCCTTTGCCGAGCTGCAGAACGTGCTGGACAACTGCCCGGAGCTGAAGCTGACCGTGGATATTGCCACCGCCTTCGGCTGCCCCTTTGAGGGCATCCCCACCGTCAGCAGTCTGGTGGATCTGATCGGCAAGGTGCGTGACTACGGCATCCGGAACTTCACGCTGGGCGACACCATCGGCGTGGCCAACCCCAAGCAGGTGCGTGAGACCGTCAAGGCCCTGACCGCCGCCTACCCCGACTGTACCTTCCGTCCCCACTTCCACGACACCCGCAACAACGGCATCGTCAACAGCATCACCGCCATCGAATGCGGCATCACCGAGGTGGAGACCACCCTGGGCGGCCTGGGCGGCTGCCCCTTCGCCCCCGGTGCTTCCGGCAACACCGCCACCGAGGACCTGGTGTGGCTGCTGGACCGCATGGGCTACGAGACCGGCGTGGACTTTGAAAAGGCGCTGGCTGCCGCTCAGTACGAGCACTCCCTGCTGGTGGGCAATTACAGCGGCCACCAGATCAACATCACCAAGCGCAGCGTCTGCTGCGGCTGAGGCGAGAGAAGGAGGTAAACGATATGACGATCGCTGCTATGGACGTAATCGCCCTGGTCATTTTCCTCGGCGTTATCATTCTGGCCTTTGTCCGCAAGATCAACGTGGGCATTCTGGCCGTCGCCGCCGGCGTCATCGCCGTCCGTCTGTTCGGCATGACGGATAAGGACCTGATCGGCGGCTTCAGCTCCTCCATGTTTGTGACGCTGGTGGGCATCACGCTGCTGTTCGCCACCATCAACGCCACCGGTGCGCTGGACCTGCTGGCCCGCAAGATCATCGCGCTGGCCGGCAACAAGGTCTGGGTCATCCCCATCGTGATCTATATCGCCGGCTTTGTTATCGCCGGCGTGGGCCCCGGCGCTGTCCCCGCACTGGCCATCATCCCCGCCCTGGGCGTGACCATCGCCCTGGAGGTGGGCTACAACCCGGTCATGCTGGCGCTGATCGGCGAATGCGGCCTGATGGCAGGCCGTATGACGCCCATCACCCCCGAAGCGGCCATCATCACCGCTGCCGCCGCTGAGAGCGGCCTGGGCAACGTCATGCCCGCTATCCTGGCCTGCCAGACGCTGGTAACCATCGTGTTCTCCGTGGTGCTGTTCTTCATCTTCAAGGGCTACCGCGTCAAAGCACCCGAAAAGGCCCTGAACCTGCGGGATCTGGAGAAGTTCAACGGCAAGCAGATCGCCTCCCTGTGCGGCATCCTTGCCATGCTGATACTCATCATCTTCTGCAACGTGAACATCGGCCTGTCCGCCTTCTTCGTGGCCGCTGTGCTGCTGCTGTTCCATGTGGCCGAGGACGGCGCGTGCCTGAAGTCCCTGCCCTGGGGCACTATCGTCATGGTGCTGAGCGTGGGCGCGCTGATGAACATTGTGGACGCTGCCGGCGGCATCGACCTGCTGAGCAACGGCCTGTCCTCCATCATGACGCCCTTCACCGCCACCCCCTTCATGGGTATCTCCGCGGGCCTTCTGAGCATGGTCAGCTCCGCGCTGGGCGTGGTGTATCCCACCATGATGCCCATGAGCGTGGACATCGCCGCTGAAGTCGGCGGCAACGTCAACCCCGTGGCCCTGATGGCTGCCGTGGGCGCAGGCGGTTCTCTGTCCGGTGTGTCTCCCCTCTCCACCGGCGGCGCGCTGATTCTGGCTGCCCTGGGTACGGCCAAGAAGGACTTCACCGGCCCGGAGGAGCGCAAGACCTTCCTGCAGCTGTTTGTCATGGCTGCCGTGGGTCTGCTGGTGATCGTGGTGGTCTCCATCCTGCTGTACAACCCCATCGCCAACCTGCTGTATCAGGCGTGACGCATGACCGCTGTTTTAGACGCGGACACCTGCGTCAACGGCGGCAAATAACAAGTCCCCCCTCGTGTTTTTATAAGGGAGAAGCGGTGCGGCCATTGGCCGCACCGCTTCTCCCTTACTCGTTTTTACTGCATCCAGAGCGTCATGGCCGCCAGCAGGACGGCCAGAAAGCCGAAGCTGATGGCGGAAAACAGAGCCATGAACCGTCCTGTCTGCCCTTTGATGTGCTTTGTGTACTCCCGGAAGGTGATGAGGCTGGCCAGCGACGCCACCAGCGTCCCTGCGCCGCCGATGTTCACGCCTACCAGCAGCCCCGGGTAGTCATCGGCGAACCGGCTCAGCAGGATGGCGGCGGGCACGTTGCTGATGACCTGGCTGGTCAGCACCGCCACCGGCATGACCCCGTGGGCCAGCAGCTGCCGGAACAGCTGGCGTACCGGCTCCATTCGCGCCATGTTCCCCGAAAAGGTGAAGAACGCTGCGAACGTCACCAGCAGACCCCAGTCCACCCCCAGCAGCGCCCGGCGGTCCAGCGCCAGCAGTACCGTCGCGATGACGACCAGCCCCAGCCAGTAGGGGATGCCCCGCAGCACCATGGCCACCGCCACGCAGAACAGCACGGCGTATACCGCGGTGCGCCGCCTGTCCGGCAGCGTCTCCTGCCGGGGTACGGTCAGCCTTTCGCGGGGCAGAAACAGGCAGCCCAGCAGGATCAGTACCGTGGACAGCAGAAACGGCGGCAGCATGATGGACAGGAACTCCCCGTTGGGGATGTTGTAGTGGTTGAACAGATACAGGTTCTGGGGATTGCCGAAAGGGGTCAGCATGCCGCCCAGGTTGGCGGCACAGTTTTGCAGGATGAATGTCAGCGCCGTCCATTTCGTCTGGCCGGTGCGCTCCAGCACAAACCAGCTGAGGGGCAGAAATGTCAGCAGCGCCGTGTCGTTGGTCAGCAGCATGGAGCCAACCAGTGTGATGCCTACCAGCGCCGTCACCGCGCCGCGGGTGGTGTGAAACACCTGCACCAGCTTCTGCGCCAGCAGCGGGAACAGCCCCACGCTTCGCAGAGCACCTACCACCGCCAGCACACACAGCAGGCAGGACAGCGTCTTCACATCGTAGTAGCCCAGATAGGCCGAGTCCGGCGGCACGAACACCGCTGTCACCGCCGCGGCCAGCACCGCGATCACCGGCATGGCGTTGGCCTTGCACCATTGTAACAACTTCATAGATACCTCGCAGAGCCTCGTAAAAGGCAGAAAGAATCAACGCCAGGTACTGTAGCATATCCTGCCGCAAAATACAAGAACGCGGCGAAACAAAGAAAAGGCCTTTCAGAATAACGGCTTTTCCGTCCGCTCATCTTTTGCCCTTTCCGAGCATTTCCCCGTGTGGGTCACGGTGTGGGTCAGGCGGTTGCCCCACATTTTGATCCGGACATAAAAGTGCGTTTTTCCAACAAAAAAACACCGAAAACGAAAGTTTTCGATGCTTTTTGGAGCTGCTGGGCGGATTTGAACCGCCGACCTCATCCTTACCAAGTGATAAAAAGACCTCCAGCCGTTGGTATATAAGGCTTTGCGGGCATTTTTACCGCAAAAAGGATGAGGTCAAAACTCTTTGCTCCATGTGTTCCGTCCGTTCGCTTCCGCGTGTGGGTCAGGGTGTGGGTCAGCGCCGCCGCCAGCACCGATGTGGGTCAACTTTCGATGGCATGAGAATCGTTGCGTTTTGCGTTGCTGTAGGCAATAAGAGAATACTTTGGTAAAAGCATAGAGCCACCAGCGGAGAACTGTGTTCCCGTCGGGTGGCTCTATCGTTTTGCGGTAAGTTTTCCGTATGGGTCAAAATGTGGGTCAACGAGCTTTATGATGCAAAGGAAGGTCGGACTTCTGACAGGGGCAGTCCAAGCCGCTGCGCCTTGTCTCGCTCATAAGTGACGCGGGTGACCTCTTCGATGAAGGCCTTTTCTTTCGGCGTGGCGCTGGCCCAACGTACATTGTACTTTTGGCACAGGCGGAAGAATATCTCATAAAAGCGCTCATTTTCAGGATCTTTGCGACAATACCACTCTGCATTGGATGTCGGGAGATTTTTATTGTCATTCATATAGGGCACCTCCTTATCAAAAGTCAGGCAAGGTATGTGAAGAATATCCGTTTCGCAGCTTCGTCTGCTATTAGATACCTTGGGGCGGCGGAGTGAAATACAGGAAGCAATACTGCATCAAAATCTCGTTCGTAGTGCTGTGCTAACTGCGTTGTCTTTGCTTCAAGTACCACGTCTCCAACAAAACCGTTGTCGATAGAGAGCTTGATACCGTAGGCAATCATCAGTCTGCCGATTCCTGTGTATTTTGGAGTACTATCGACGAGAATCGAATTTGACTCTGGCTGAGCCTCCATGTATACAATGTGAACGACAAGAGAACTTTCAAGGATTTCATACGCAGCCAACGCGATCAATTCATCTCCCACCTTGGCAGCATATTTTTCAAAAGCTGAGTTGTCCAAAAATTCGCTCGTCCAAGATGTTTGCCACAGAGGATGCTCGTTAGTCGATTCCGCATCCAAATGTGTCATCAGCTCAATTGTCACAGGAATCTGCTGGTTAGCTCTATCATATACGAACGGCTGAAAGTGCATATGATCACTTCACGATTAGTATAACACATCGGTGGAAAAATGTGAAGCAGAAATGCAATATATGCGAAGTAGGCAAAGCAATACAAAAGTGAGACGCCCCCTACGCTGCGAAGCTAAAAGGTACATAAAAACAATTAGTTTCTTGCCTTATGTAAAAAGTATAAACATTATGATGAATATTTCAGTAGCTGAAGTTTGTTGAATAGGCAATTTCCTGTTGACGATATAACAAAAAACTGATACAATCAAAAGTGGAGATGTCACATTTTGAGACATGAAAAGAGGCTGAGACTATATGCAAATCAGATTAAATCGAAAGACAAAAGAAAACTACATTGCAGCTATGGTAGAAAATCTACCGCAGTTGCGAGATGTCTTAGGTATAACCCAGGCACAGTTAGCTGAACGAGTAGGTGTAACACGACAGACATTGACATCCATTGAAAATGGCTCAAGAAAACTTACATGGAAGGGTTATCTAGCGCTTTGCTTTGTTTTTTCTCTTAACAATAGCTCAAAAGTATGGCTGGAAATACAGGATATCTGTCCGGAAATTATTGTAAATTATTTGAAAGTTGAGTGATAGTATGGAGATTTCCAACATTTTATATCCGCCTAGCAATTCAAGGGACAATATTTGGATTTGTCCTCAATGCGAAACAGAGAACAGCTTAACTGAAAAAATGTGCATTATCTGCGGATGGCAGCGCAGTCTTTCTGCTGCGACTGCTACCGGAAAAACAAATAGAGATGAAGATGGCAGATGCACCCAAGTGCCTCAATTTTCATATATGGTTCGCCATATTAATTCTCATCAGTTCATATATGGCACCAATGATGCTGATGGGAAATGGATTGAAGAGTATGCGCCCAACGGCTACTTGAATTACAAATGGTGGAAAAGTAGCGGCGGCAGGCGTGAACGTCAGATATGCTATGATACTGACGGTACGATAGCTTGCTTTATCAAGTATGACACAACAGAATATCCTCATAGAGAGCGGACAACTTGGTACGACTCTGACGGCGATATGATTCGCTCTGTAGAAACTACATTTGATGCATTTGGAAATGTAACTGATGAGCAATTCGAGGTATGAATGACTGAATTATATGTGAACCACAGAAAAGTGAGTTCAGGCGTTGCTGCAACGCAATTGTTTTATTTTACCCTAACTTATTATGTTTGGCAGGGCTAAGCTAACTAAATAATAGTATTTATTTCGAAGGTGGTGAAAATTAGTGTTATGCGAGAAGTGTGGAACAAATAATCCGATGAAGGCGGATCAGTGTTTCTCTTGTGGGGCGACTATGCCAATTACTCCTTGCGGAAATGGCTTTGCAGATATTCTCAGCTTTGACAGCCATCCAGAGCGTAATGCCGAGGTCATTTGCCAAGCGCAGCAGGAGACTGAAGAAAGGCTAAGAAGGGAGTTGTCCATATATAAGCATCAAAGGAAAAGACTTCTGAAGCAGATGCGGATCGTAACGGCTTTAGCAGTTGTTCTTTTGATTTTCTCAACGGTATTGGCAATCAGTCTGTTGAGGGAACGTGCCGCAGGGGAACAGCAACTGGAACAAATAACAAAAGAGGAGACTGTTCAAGTCCCCACGAAGGAGCAAGATAGTGAGGCCAACTCTTCTTTGCCTAATGAGAACCGGTCACTTATAGAGCAAGACAAGGAACTCTGGGACAACGACTTAAATCGAGATGCCAAACAAAATTTGCCGTTACAAGAGGGGAAGGATATTTTCTCAAAGAACGACAGAGTTTCTTCAAACGTTGACGCAGATGCAAATATTCCCGATTGATCTACGGCAAAAGCGCACTTTTTAACTTTAGAAAAATACATGATGGAGGAAAAACAAATGGGCAGTAATTATAAAATCACATACAATGTTGATATGGTATTCTGTATCGATTGCACCGGTAGCATGGATAATATCATCAATATCGTTAAGAAAAATGCTTTGAACTTTTATCGAGATGTTATGGATGTCATGGAAAAGAAGCATAAGCACATTGATCAACTACGTGTGCGGGTCGTTGCTTTTCGTGATTATCTGGCGGACGAAGAAAATGCCATGCTTGTCACAGATTTTTTCCGGCTACCCGAAGAGAGTAAAGATTTTGAAGAATGTGTCAGTAGTCTCGAAGCGGATGGCGGCGGAGATCCTCCAGAGGATGGTTTGGAAGCCCTGGCGTACTCCATTAAATCGGATTGGACAACAGAAGGCATGAAAAAGCGGCAAGTAATTGTTGTGTGGTCTGATGATGGTACGCATGAACTCGGATTTGGGAGCAGAAGTCCCTATTATCCCAAAGGCATGGCAAAGGATATGCACGAATTGACCGCTTGGTGGGGTGATCGTCAGCAGCCAGGGTTTATGGACAACAATGCTAAGAGATTGTTGCTATTTACTCCAGACAAACCGGGATGGAGTACAATCTCTCAAAACTGGGATAATGTTCTGCATTTCCCGTCTGAAGCCGGAAACGGTCTCAGCAATGTTGAATATGTCCAGATAATTGATGCTATTTCTAACACAATTTGACATGGCAATTTTTAAGAAAAAAAATATTGACGGCTCAGGCGACGACGGAGTATCCATGCTATTTTATGTGGCGGGTGAAGCAATTGCAGAGAACGGCGAAGATAGTTTTTGCATAGATGCTAAAGATAATCGTGCATTGACCGCTGTTTTCGATGGCTGTGGTGGAATTGGCGCAAAAAGGTATCAGAATTATCATGGTAAGACGGGCGCATATGTAGCATCTCGAGCAGTAGCAGGAAGCCTTGGACGATGGTTTGCCAGGGGTGCAGAGGATCAGGTATTAGATTATTATGTTGGAACCGCACTGCATATCTGTATGCAATACGGCGACCAGCAAATAAGCCGTATAAAGGGCAGCTTGGGCAAGGCATTTCCTACAACGATGGCTGTAACATCAAGCAGCGATGACACGGATAGCATAAATGTGATGTGCTTTTGGTCTGGTGATTCACGATGTTATCTTTTGGACACAAGCGGTCTGCACCAGTTGACGAAAGACGACACGCAAACACAAAGTGCCATGAGCAATTTGACAGATGATGGCGTTCTTACCAATGTGATCAATGGAAGTGTACCGTATGAGATACACCGTAAGTCCTATACTTTTCCGAAACCGTGTATCGTATTTTCTGCGACAGACGGCTGCTTCGGCTACATTACGACACCCATGGAGTTTGAGTTTTTATTATTAAAAACTATGACAGAAAGCACATGTATTATTGACTGGAAAAAACGACTTTACTGTCTGTTCTCCGAAGTGTCCGGTGATGATTTCACAATGTGTTTGGCGGGGTACGGATTCAAGACATTTTTGGATGTAAAGGCTTGCTATCGTGAGCGATACTTGGAATTGGAAAAACTCCTTGATTCGGGAGTTGCAAGAGAGGATATGTGGGAACTATATAGCAATGGTTATGAATCATATCTATAGGAGTATCATAGCTTATTGATTCACAAGATTTTGGTTATGTATATAAGGAGAAAGACGATGAAAGCAAAAGAGAGAAAAGTTATCCTTGCAATCTGTGTGTATGCAATATGTGTTATTTTAACTTTTTTGATCGTCCCCAAGAGAATGGTATGTGATATATGCGGAAGGACATTTACCGGTGCATATGTCGAGTACAACGGGGAATATACTTGCTCTGATTGTATGCGGCAGTGGGCATGGTTAGCACCGGACGATTTGAAAAGGGGCAACAGTAATGTTGTACGGAATATTTTACTTGTCGTTGAGACTCTTGGTATTGTTGCGTATGTCTTTTCTCAATACAAGAGCCGGACGGAGGATGATACATCCCGCAAAGAACCGAAGGGCATTAAGAGAACTGAATATCCTAGTGCAGTGGCAGCGGAGCGATCTTCTGCTCCGAGTACGAGCAGTATGCCGGTAAAAATCATTCTTAGTTCTGATAGCACCAACTGTGTTGAACCGGAAGTGGAGTTAAGCACTTGCGAGACTGAAGAACACGATACAGAAGAGACAAGCAGAATCAAATCTACGATGCGAAGAAGTTCTTCCGGGGTAGATAATGTGTATTCTTCCGAGGAGAACGGTTCGCATAACTCTTGGTTCAACAGAGGTGGAGACTTGTGATGGAGATTAACGGCTATCGGATTACCCACGATTTGACAAATGATAATAGTGGTTTTTCAAAATGGGGGTTCGGAGATAAAGGCGGTGTTTCATATTTTATAAAGGAGTTTTTGAGCCCTGTATACCCCCTGGACAGTACCGCTATGTCCCCCGACCAGCTTGAGAAAAAGCAGAACGCTTGCGAGGAATACGAAAAAAGCAGATTAGACCTGTATGCTGCGATCAACAGATGCAGCCGTGGAAATATTGTTCGAATAAATGAATTTTTCCGTGCTGGCAACCACTACTATATTGCTACCGAGAGAATTTCAGGCGAAAGAATAACGGCACCCGATATTGCCGCTCGGCCGCTGGAAGAAAAGCTTTTGGTCTGTAAGTCTATTGCCTATAGCTTCGCATGTTTGCACACAGCGCATATTGTCCATTTTGATGTAAAGCCTTCAAATATTTTGCTTTGTGCGACAAAAACCGGAAGATGTGCCGCAAAAGTAATCGATTTTGATGAAAGCAACTTTGTAGACTATTTTACAAATAAGGACGTTGATATTAATGGCGATTTAGCTTATTTAGCACCGGAGACTTTTCTTCGTATTAGCGGGGAGCGTTCCGTTATCAACGAAAAGACAGATATATTTAGTCTTGCCTTAGTGTTTCATGTTTACCTGACCGGAGAGTATCCAACATTGGAAAGTGAATATGAATATGCTTTCGAAAGCGTATTAAACGGAACAGACGTATGCCTCAGTGACGAGATACCAACTAATATCAAAGCGCTGCTCCTTGATATGCTATCATGTGATCCGGCTAAAAGACCAGATTGCGATACGATTATGGATCGCTTAATTGTGGACAACATCGAGGGTGATACTGATGATTCTGTGTGCAAGGCAGAAAGTAAAGTTTCATCCGAAGCCTTTTCCGGTAACAAGAAGCACTTTAAACGCGCGGGCAATCTGTAATTATTAGCACACAGGGAGGTATATAAGGATGCATGAAAGATTCCATAGAGCAGGATCGCTTGAAACATCACCGATTTATGAAAATAATACTTGTACATCAGAATCCACGTCCCCCGATTTTCATAGATCAGCCGCATCCGAAGGTGTTCCTTCTGGAAAGCGTCCAGCACGAAGGGGATATATCCTGGTTGGCTTTATCGCAATGCTTGCCGTGGCCTTTTTAGCGCTTGGATGGGCGCTGAAACAGAACAAAACGGCAAAACCTAAATCCGAGGATAATGGCCAAATGACCGAAACACCGCATGGATATGAATCGGATAGCCCTTTGGATGTTGAGGAATCTACTGTGGCATACGATTGGATGCTGCTATGTGATTCATATCAGACAGCCGAAGAAGCTGCCGCTTGCGAGAATATTACCAGCAGACCATTCTTTATCTTACATGATGGCTGCTTCTACCATTTGAATTTGAGCCGGATGTCATATCATACTTCGAGCCGCTCTTCTAGTACCCCTGTTGTTGATGCAGTAAATATACGGCCTGAAAAGCTTCCTGTTTTAAAGCTGTCGGATGGAGATTTACTGGTTAGTTTTTCTGCGGAGACGGAGTATGACCTTGCGCCCCTCAAATATATCGGCGCATGTTTCCCTGTGGAATGGGTCGGTGGAAGTCCTCGGGACATACTTTTGACTGCGCCATATGGTCAAAATCCGGATTTTCGTATTAATAAAGGTGTTGCTGAGATTAACGGGCTGAGAATTGAGCCGTATGACGGTGGACTCTATGATTCGGGTGGAGAGCAGCGAACGGATGACGCAAACACCGCTTTCTGCACGGTTCTTGACTCCTTGGGACTCTCATATATAACAATTGACCACGAGGTAGAAAACGGACGTATATACTATTATCAATCACAAGTTATACTTGGAGAGTACGATGACACTTTAACACTTGGCCAGTATGATGGGACAAGATATTTAGAAGATACCTACACAATTATTTCTGCGCTTTATGAGATCGTTGTAAATGACTTGCAGCCACTTTTGATAGAAACGACACACGATGGATACTTTGTAATTGACATTGATAAGGACAAAAGTGGACTTTTTGCCCTGCAAAGAGATGCATCGGACTTATTTCAAGAGATGGCAGAATGCTACGCGTTTGTTATTAGCTAATTAACAAATATAGACTTGTCAGGCAGATCATTGGTATCCAGATGGAGTGGAGTGGTACGATAGATATTATATTTAAAAATAAACCTATGAACCTAGGTTTTCCTTTTGAGGTGTTTGATTTAGCTTTTTCAAAATTTACGGTGGGGGTATTGACCAGATGGTGCAAAAAGTGAAGAACATACTTTCCGATGAACCGCAAAGAACCGGTTTTTGGGTGTGTCCCGAATGCGAAACAGAAAATCCAAACGGCAGCAGAATCTGTGAGGTTTGCGGTTGGCAGAAAGGCGCGGCGTTTCAAGAGGCCTCTGAAAAACATACTTCCGAAAATAAACAAGAGAATAATCCTGATAAATGGCTTCGCGGTTTTTCAATCGTGATCCTTTTGGCGGTACTTACCCTCATTTTCCCATACACTATTGATTCTATAAATTCAAATGGTACTCGGAACCACGAAGCGGATGATGGCGAGACAAATAAGCCGGTATTGCGCGTTGTAAATGCACTCATTCTCGGCGAGGAGATCCAACCTACTTATGAATGCACAGAGCAATATGTGTCTTTTTCATTCCCTTTGCCTTGTGACCCTTCCCAAAGTAGCATTACGATTATCGACGGAATGGGTAACAGTGTATCAGATGAATCGTTCCTGATTTCATTTGAAAATGAAGAAGCTTATATTTGTCCCGAAGATAGTTTGCTACCTGGAGTATATCACCTTTGGTTCGATTGTGATACAACCATCGGATTACTCATTCTGTACTACGGCTATCCGGAAGAAGCCTACTTAGTGTCGTCAGGCGTATGGTATTGTGCTACGTATCAAAACTGGCTAAATGGCCGGTATTTGACTCGAATAAACGAAGAACTGACAACATCTGACTCGTATTCAGAGAGAGCTTTCTTTGAAACACCCGGAGAAATATTTGGAATAGCTCCGGATAGCAGCGAGATGGATATGCTTGTAATCAACGAGTATGCTCGTCTAGATAAAAGTCAAGAAATATTGGATGCATTGGTGACTCTTTCATATGACGGCCACTATCTTGCGGCGGATGGTGAGGGAACAGTATATATGTCGGAAGTATTTAATGACGAATGCTATTGGCGCTGGACATGGGCTGACTAAGGCGCGTATTGGGAAGGTCGTAAATGTTGACCGTTTCCACAAAAAGGACAGTAGCGGATTTTGAAAAAGCGCAAAATGGTTTCAAGCCATTGTGGAGTGATTAATTGGCCGCCCCTAAAAGGGCCTTCCAGTTCTTTTGTTGTAATCTTATCCATCATCTGATCGTGCGTCTCTTGCTCACGGATGAATTTTCGCATCGTTGCTTCATTTAGGTCTACGGTGCTTACATAGTACCCTTTCGCCCAAAAGTGCTGGTAGCCAAATTTGTACTTCAGGTTCGCATGGTGCGCATATGTCATGATGCAGGCGGGACGGGACACCATCGCGGACGCCGGATTCCACTGCAACGTCTGCATCATTGAGAATGGCGACAGTTTGCTGCTCTACGGTAAGCGCACAATAATCACCCGGGCCGAACAAAGTTACGGCAGAGTCCCGTTCGC
>OIZI01000918.1_pt1 | contig 13616 bp, 14 predicted proteins | sample 1588441 | NCBI WGS metagenome assembly OIZI01 (sample SAMN03283284) | human gut metagenome | biome: human-associated habitat; material: feces | host: Homo sapiens | place: Peru | collected 2012
GGTCCAACAATGTTGGACCCTACACCTGTTAGCCACACTATTGTTATAATAATAGGTATGATAATTTTACAAATTTTTCTTTATACTCAACTAAATTTATAACAAATTTACCTTTACACATAATCAAAATAAAAAAGACAAACCCTAATTTGTAAAACCAATTTATCTTATCCAAAATCAAAATTGAAAATTAAAAAGAGTACAGAAGAACTGAGAAATTAAAATCAATTCAACTGTACTCTTATTATTTATTTTAAATTCTTTTTTATTTCAATTTCTATTTACTATTTTAATCACTATATTTAATTTATACATACTTGATTAAAATAAAATTTTGAAATAATAAAAGGTAAATTAAAGACCGTATTTTATTTTTATACGCTCAAGTTTTTTGCCGATTGGTTTTATTAGTACAAAGAGGAACACCACATTTGAAATGGCATAGGTGATTGTAACAGGGATTGCAGTTACAATATTTGCAATAAATCTTGAAAAGTTAAATGTACCGTCATACCAAAATGTTGTCCACACATCCATAAGAAATGAGAACAGTACACCGGCTAATGCACCGAAAACAAGTAGGATAATAATATTCTTTTGAAGAACTTTAGCAAGTAGCCCTGCTAATAATCCAATAAGTCCCCAAGCAAACATTTGGAATGGTGTCCATGGTCCTTGACCGAAAATAAAGTTAGAAATTAAAGCCGTAAATGCACCACAAATAAAGCCATATTCATAACCCATATAAATACCGGTTATCACCACCATTGCAGTTACAGGCTTAAAATGTGGAATAAATGAAAATAGAAATCTACCGGCTACCGAAAGTGCAATCATTACTGCTAAGATAACTAACTTTGTGGTGTTGGTGTCCTTCTTTTCAAAGGTCAAAAATAGTGGTACTAGGGAAAATAATGCCACACAAAGTGACACCCAAGCATATGACCTATCCTTAAAAACCACCACACCTAATATAACTGCAAGTGGTACTAATATTATCAGAAATGAAAGTTTAATTATTTTCTTAGCCATTTTGTTCCTCCTTTATGAGAGAAACTACATCATCAACAGTAACTGCATTTGCGAATTTATCACGAGAAATTCTGCTTGATGCTGTGGTGTAGAAATTATTTTTTGAGAAAAATTCTTGTGGTACAAGTGAGGACAGCACTTCCCCATCAAAGAAAAGACCACATCTGTCTGCCACTATTGAGGCAAATTCCACATCATGGGTTACTGTAATAATTGTTACACCATCAGACTTAATCTCTTGCAAAATTTTGCTTAGAGCAATTTTACTGTAAGCATCCACACCCTTAGTAGGCTCATCAAGTAAGAGAATTTTAGGTTTGGAAATCAAGACTTTTCCTAAAGCACATTTCTGAATTTCACCACCACTAAGGTCATAAGGGTGGTTTTCTAATAAGTCCTTTATACCTAACTTTTCAGCTACTGAATTTATCTTATCTTCATAATCCGATTTTTCAATTCCCTTAATTTTGCAAAGCTCTGTATAGTCATCAATGACCCTGGATTTCAGGAAAACCGATTCAGGGTTTTGTGGCAACATTGCAACACCAAGTCGGTTAAAATCGGCAGTGGTTTTCTTAGTCATTTTGTTGTTATCAATTATAACCTTGCCTCTGTATGGCTTTAGAAGTCCTGCAAGAATTTTCAATGTTGTGGTTTTGCCTGAACCGTTACCACCTAAAATACAGAAATGTTCACCTTTTTTGATACTTAAATTTGTACCGGAAAGAATGTCATTTCCACCTTTTTCATATCTAAAGAATACATCCTTTAGGGTGATAATATCTTCTGTATTCGGAATAGTATTTCGCAAAGGTAATTTTCTTTCAGAGAAATTTATGTTAATGAAATTTCTACCTTCCTTTACTGTTAAAGGACATTCACCTTTACTACCGGACTTTTGCCAAATTCGTACTGCTGAAGGGAAACCTTGTGACATAGGGTGGTTACTGAGCTTTTCACACACATTCCTAGGTGTATCGTAACAAATCACCTTGCCATCTTCCATAACTGCAACCTTATCGGCAATAGGAAAAACTTCTTGAAGTCTATGTTCAATGATAATAACTGTTAGTCCAAGTTCATCATTAATTTTCTTTAATGTTGTAATAAAGTCATTGGCAGTTATAGGGTCAAGCTGAGAAGTAGGTTCATCAAGAATAATAACATCAGGTGACATTGCCATAACTGAGGCAAGGTTCATTAACTGCTTTTGACCACCTGAAAGTTCAGTAGTCTTTTTTCTAAACAGACTTGTAATGCCAAAGTAGTTTGCCATTTCCCCTACTCTCAGTCTTATATAGTCAGAGTCATAACCTAGGCTTTCAAGACCAAAAGCAAGTTCATGCCACACCTTATCCGTAACAATTTGTTGGTCAGGCTTTTGGAATACAAAGCCGATTTTTTGTGCAGAAATTTTGTCATCTAGCTTTTCTACATCTTCACCCTTATAATAAACTGCACCTTGCTTTTCCCCATGTGGTGCAATTTCTTTTTTTAACATTCTAAGCAGTGTAGTTTTGCCACTGCCTGACTGACCACACACCACAACAAAGTCACCACTGTTAATAGATAGGTTCACATTTTGTAGTGCAAAGTTTTCCTTATTCGGATAAGAAAATGTTAAATCTTTGATACTGAGTATTTCCACACAATCACCTCCCAAACCTCTGATACAAATGGTATAAATGATAATAAAGCAAAACTAATATATACAATAATCTGACTAATGCCAAAATTAAAATTTGAAATTTCCGGATAAAAGCTAAAGTCAGTTACTCCCATAGCCATTCCCACAATTACTATGCCAAAGAAAATTACAATAGCAAGTAGATACATAAAGTCCCTTGACCTAAATTTGTACATAGAAAAGTGGGTTCTTCCCTTTAGTCCATAACCTCTTGCTTTCATTGATGAGGCAGTTTCTACAGAATTTTCAAGTGACCAAGTGATTAGTGCAGAAAACACCTTTAGTTCACTTGTGATTTTATTTACAAAACCTTTTCTGTCATATAGACCTATTGAACTTTGTACATTTCTGATTTCATGTAGCTTTTCTTTAAACAAAGGAATGAACCTTAGTGCCATTGACAGTACAAGGGAAAGCTTAGGAATAGCCTTACCGAAAAGATAAAGGAACTTATCAGTAGTCATAATTAAGCTATAGCACTTGCACCAATAGATAACTGCCATCAGCATTAGGGCAATATCCATACCGTAAATAATAGCCTCCGTAGTTATAGGGTTGCCATTCATAAAGAATAGTGGTGTTACACCGTTGTGAGAAAAAAGTGGATTGATAATTGTTATCAACAGAAACATAGGAATGTAAAAGGTCAAATCCTTTAGAAACACCTTTATATCTTGAATCATTAGGAAAAACAAAAGTCCACCAACTAACCCTACACCTAAAATTATAGGGTTTGTGCTAAACATAGAAATTACAATTTCACTTAGAAAATACACCATTAAAACTGCCGGATGAATTGTGGCAAAACTTTTTAACTTGTTACTTTCCATTGTTTTCCTCCACAAAATCACAACCAACATCTCTGCCTAAATCACAGGTATAGGACCAGACAATATCGTCACCGTCTTTTAAAGTATAATTAGAACAACCATACTTAGGAAACTTATTGTTTACCTTATACATCCAGCCTGATAATTCTCCACAAGAATATTCATAAAGGTAGTTAATCCCCTCAATATAGGCACTACCGTATTTATTTAGGTCAGCACCCTGATATTCCATTTGGATTTTCTTGTAGCGAGTTACTCTGTCAAGAATATCAAAAACAGTATCCTTTGGGTTAAGCACAAACCTAGTTTTCTTTAGAATATAGCCATCCTTTGGAATATACTTTTCTAAGTTTGAATCTAGCTTATCCTTATTGTCAAAGACAGTTTTACATTCTATTGTCATTGTTACTGTTTTGCTATCCGGTTTAATATCGTCAACATGGGTTAGGTAATATTCATCAACTGATTGAAAGTCTGTACCCATTATTAAGATAATTACTACTATTATACCGGCAAAAATTGCAAGAATATCTTTCTTCACTATTCTTCCTCAAAATCAATTTCTTTTTTCTTCTTAATTCTTTTTCTGATTCGTAAAACTACAAATAGTATCAGTAGTACTGCCACAACTGTCAGCACTGCAAAAACTATAATATTTCTTGTTTTTTCACTGACTACTGCTAAGGCTCTTTCTGTATCATCAAAGCCTGAAACTTTTGTTTTGTCATAACTACTTAAACTGTTGTAGTCAGCAATTACTTTTTCAATTTTATCCTTATCACTGATTTTCACATTATCAATAGGATAAAGTGAATTGATAGTAGTATTAATTGAATTTATTTTTTCCTGTATTTTTTCTATTTCTGCTTTATCATTTTTCAGAGTAGAAACATACTTTTCATTTTTACTGTACTGTGCCTTTTCCAATAAAGCTAAAACATCACCATAGTTTTCTGTGGTTAAATCTTTAGGTAAATTATTAATCTTTTCAATATCTTTATCAGTCAAAGGACTTTTCTTAGAAATTGTATCGATAAAGTCATAAAGTGACTTTTCTCCATTTACATAACGAATATATGATGAAAGTGCAAGTAAAGTTTGTTCACTAGCCATTGAATTTGATTTACCGGCTACTGCTGTAGGGTTGTCCTTATCATTTACATAAGAATGAGTAAATCCACCATCGGAAGTTTTGTACTTCATTATAGCTGACAGTAAAGTGTTGTTACCTTTGATAAACCTTTTATCGGTTTGAGCATTAATATTTAGTGCAGAAAGTGCGATTACAACTTGACTTGAACTTTCTACATTTTCAGTACCCCAACTAGTAAAACCACCACTGTTCTTTTGACTTTTTGAAAGGTAGTTAAGTGCCTTGTTAATAGACTCTTTTACATTTTTATAATCTTGATTTTTAGCAAGGGACTGTAGAGCCATTGCAGTTAAGTCAACATCAGAGTCACCACTTGTCAAAGCCCAACCACCATCACTGCTTTGTGCTGAGATTATACTGTTAATAATGCTTTCCTTACTGTTAAGTGCATTACTTGGTACAGAATAGTTGTTACTGTCAAGTGCAATTAATGCCCAGATGTAGCCGTTGATACCTTGCCTACCTAAGCCATCTCTGTTATATGTACCGTCAGCAATTAGGTTGATACTGTTGCCATCTTTATCTTTGCCAAATTCTGTAGGATTACCACCACAAGCTAAAACAGAAAGTGTAATTCTGTGCCATTCTGTTGACTTATATTTACTTAACTTCTGAGGAGTTTTGTATGACTTTTCCACATAGTCCTTTAAAGATGTTAAATATGCGTTATAGTCATCATCATAACCAAGCCTATTCATAGCAATAGGATACCAGTCACCGTTAGTAGTACCTGCATAAGTTAGGTATTCACCGGTAAAAAGATTACTGTCTTTACTGACCTTTTGGTCAGACTTTTTCCAATTTACAATATTATCACAAATAGTTTTTAATTCTTTTGTAGAATATATTTCACTTTCAGCACCATAGGCAACTGTTACGGTAGAAAGTATCATCACCATTACAATTACACAAGGTATAATCTTCTTAATCATTTTCATTACTTATCACTTTTCTTCTTAATCATCATTATTAATGTACCTAAAACCACTGCAAGAATACCTATCACAAAAATCATAATCAGGTTAATAAACACATCCTTATAGTCCTTTGACTTTGTAATTACATTAGTAGTTTTATTTTCTTTAGTAGAATTATTAGTTACTGTGGTACTTTCTGTTGTCGAAGTTGTAGTGTTGCTCACTGTTGTACTTTCAGTATTAGAAGTAGTTTCTGCTACTGTTTCTTCACTACTATTACTACTGTTATCCCTATTATTATTTACAACACTATTAACTGAATTATCATTAGGCTGATAATTATTTGTGTTGTTATATGTAGGGGTAGTTTTATTTTCCGTTACAGAATTATAACTACCTGTTGTATAAACTACCTGAGTATTTTCTGTTGCTTTAGTTGGATTGGTAGTTGTATTTTTATGTGTAGTAGAATTTGTAACAGTAGGTTTTGACTCAACAGGCTTTGTTGTTGTAGCCTCTGTTACAGTAGGGTCATAAGGCTTTTCATACACATCGGTCATATTATACAAGAAATTCTTGTTATTGCATAGCCTATAATAAGCCACTAAACCGTAAAAACATTGTTCAGTAGCCATTTGATTATAGTTACTGCCTTTAGTGTGGGAAAAACCATTTCCAACATAATAAGAAAGCAAAATATCAACAAGACTTTTGCCATTCTTAATAAATCTTTTATCTGTGTCAGGGTTAATACCCAATGAGCAAAGTGCCACAATAACTTGACTTGTACTTTCACTGTTCACTGTACCAAAGCTAGAAAATTCTCCTGAAGAATTTTGCATCTTAGTCAAAGCAGTAATACCTCTGTCAACCGACTTTTTTACTTCTTTTTTAGAATTATAATACTTAGCTAAGGAAGTAATAGCCATTGCAGTAATGTCAGGGTCAGGTGTATTACCGATTAAAGCCCAACCACCGTTACTTAGTTCTTTACTTATAATATATTCAATTAGATTTTCCCTAGTAGTTTGGTTGCTAGGATTTTCATTTGTTGGAATTTCATAGTTGTTACTGTCAAGTGCAATTAATGCCCATATAGGACCGTTGATACCTTGCCTTTTTACCTTATTAAAATCAGATAAATAACTTAAAAGGTTATAACTGCCTACATTAGTAACATCACTGCCTATTGAAGTTAGTGAAAGGATAACCCTTGAATACTCTGTGTATTTTGCAGTAGATAAAACTCCATTCTTCTCCACCAAAGTATTTACTACATTATTCTGATATTTTTCAAAGTAGGATTTGTCTATATTTAAATCAGACCTAGCAAGACCGATAACCTCCCACTCACCACCGATTGAACCTACAATTGGGGATTGATTAGCAAGGTACTTTCCTGTAGCGTTATATTCTTCCCTACCCTTTAGTGAAGTACTAACCGAACCTACACTTATAATAGAAAAGAAAATTGCAACAACAATAGGCAATACTAGGAACTTACTTTTTCTCTGCATTTTTCTTTTCCTTTTTATTTAATTTAAAAATCTTTAGGTATGCAATATACACACCCTCAGCTACTGCAACTGCAGTAACAATAATAAACATAATATATATATAAACATCACTAACACCACTACTACCGTCAGTTGCAAAACAAGTTGTACAACTAATAATAATTAGCAGAATTACTGATATTACAGTCAAAGTTAATTTCTTAATTTTCATAGTTTTATTTTCTTTATTAGAATTTTTATTCTTCATTATTTTTCTCACAATTTTTCTTGTACTGAGCTTTTCTTTCCTTTGCTCTTTTTTGTTTCTCTTGTTTTACTAATACTTTTTTGTCATCCCTAGGTGGCTTTACTCCTGCCTTTTCTAAGGCTCTTGGCCATGGACCTAGGTGGGACTTTATCATCATAACTTGCCAATCTGTAAAGTCACTTTTCTTAGGCAATTCATTATTTTCATTAAATTTATTCTTAATAAGAACTATACAATCTTCTTTAGTTAACTTTTCTTCCATTATTTCTCCACTGTAAATATGGAAATAACTGATACTCCCCTAAGGAAGTATCAGTTACCCTATAAATTAAATTATTTTGAATACATATAGAATGATGCACCGATTAAAGTATCAAGTTCCGGATTTGCAATATACTTCTGAATCTTTGTTGCAGATTTTACAGTAATTCTATCCATATGGTCAAACATAGCACATTCTTTCTGAACATCATTTAGTTCTACCAGCTTTGTAACATACTTTTGTAGTAGTGTTGCATCTTGAATTGTTACATCACCGTCTTGGTTAATATCACCATAAATATGCTTACTTCTCTCTACACCACAGTAAATACACTTGTCGTTTTCGAAAGTACAGAAATCCTCTTCACTTTCTCCACAACCATCACAAGTCTTAATGTGCTTACCGTTTAATAGAGTTTTGTAAGTGTAGTTATGAATATGCTGTTCACCATAGCAATATAGATAACCTTCTTCGTTAAAGAAGTAGATTTGACCTTCATCATCAATAGCAATCTGTTCGTAAGCATATGCTGCTTTACTTGTTGTTGAAAGGTTAGTTAACTGCTTTAGTTCACCGGAAGTACTGTTTTCATTATCCTCTAGATAATAAATATTACCCGGTGCATTGTATGACTGAACATAAATATAAACATTACCTGTTTCTTCTTCATAACCTGTTGAAAGAATTGGGTTACTCTGAATCTTCATACCGATTTTGTTAGTTGTATAGATAGTGCTTAAAAAGTCATTGTCATCAGGATTACCGTTGATAACATCAATAGTACCACCCTGACCTGCTACATAAATTCTGTTGTTATATACAACAGGTGCACATACAGATTCTTGGCTGATAGTAGCAGATTTATAAGTTTCCTTATCAAAGTCACCCTTATCATCTAGCTTAACTGCATGAAGATTTTTCTGTTTGTATGAACCCCAATATAGATAGTCTGTTGTGCTGTCGTAAGCAAGTTCACCACCAATATTATAAGTAGTAGTACGGTTTTCATCATACTTATACTGATACTTAATTGTGTTTGTCTTGTAGTCAACACAGTAAATATCATTTGTTGCTACTACATAGTAGTAATTATTAGCAAATACACCTTGTGACCAGTTAAATGAGTCACCACCAATAGTACCTTCACCAACCTGAGTTAGTACATTGTCACTATTTTTATTTACCTTATAAATGTTACCGTTACAAACTAAGTAACCCTTGTTGTACTGCATAGGGTGATACTGATTAAATGTACCCTTAACTTTGCCAAGTGACTGTAGAGTATCAATGTCAAATGCTTCAATATCATTTGAAGTTGAAACGAAAATCATACCGTCACCATATGCAACATAGTCATAATAGAAATCTGTTGAACCGGCTACTGCAACAGTTTCGCCTTTACCTGTCTTTGTGTCAACCTTATGTAGGTTACCACCACCTGTAGCATATAGATAATCGTCAACAATTACTGACTGACCGGCATAGTAAGAACCCCAAGAACCCTTAGTTCTGTTAAGTTCATAAGACCACTTTTCTTCTGGATTGTTCTTTACAACCTTAGTATCGGTTACTTGATTACCGTCCTTAAAGTTGTTCATAGCACCGGCCCACTCAACATTGTGAGTGTCCTCAGGTTCATCAGGTGTTGACTGTTTTGCATCGTCAAGTGCCTTGATAGCACTGTCAATCTGTTCTTCTGTTACATTCCAAGTGTTTAATAGCTTAACTGCATCTGTATAAGCAGTACCGTATTCACTCTGAGCATTTTCGTCATTAATATCAGCAACATAAGAAATAAGGTCACTTCTATCTACAAACTTATTTGTAGTATCAAAGCTCATCATACCCCAGCTAATACCAACATCTTCACCATAGCCGTAAAGAGTGTACTGAAGTCTTACAACACTACCGTCTGTATAGTGAGTTGTGTCTGCCTTGTCAGCATAGCTAACACCACCTGCACCAACATCAATACCCTTGTTATCTACAGTAAACATCCAACCACTGTATGAAGTGTAGTCAAAAGCCTGAAGAACATCGTCCTTTGTTCTACCCTCTACATTTTTACCAAGAGCCTTCTTAATGTCTGAAGGAATATCATCTTTTGACCAATTTTCAGGTTCGCCACCGTCTTTGATACCTTCTAGGTAGTAGTTAGAAATATCACCTGCAAATGTACTTCTGTCACCTAACATTCTTTCTGCAATATCTGCCAAAGAGTCACCCTCATAGTAACCAACCTTAATTGGTTCTTGAACGAAACCTTGACCAAGAGTGTTTCTTTCAACAGTCATATAAATATAACCGTCAAAAGCCTTTTCTTCTGCACTAAAAGTTGCTACTGTTGAAATAACAAGAGCTAGTGCAAGAAATAATGATAATAATTTTTTCATTGTTTCCTCTCCTTGTTGTTTTTATATAATATCATAATGCAAACTATAATTGCCAAAACAACTACACCTGCAATTATTATTAAAAAAATGAAAAATCCATTTACAGTATTAATTTCTTTTACAGAATTATTACTACTTTCACTACTTAAATTATCAGAGTTATCAGAACCATTAGAATTATTACCCTTAACATTTTCAGTATTGCTTACTGTTTCCTTACTGATATTTTTACTGTTTTCAGTAGCAGTTTCTTTTGTATCATTCTTCTTGTTATCAACATTTTTATTTTCCCTAGAAGAATTATTATCTTTACTATTAATACTATTATCTGTATTATTGTTTACAGAATTTTTATTAACTGCTTTAATACTGTTACCGTTAGTATCTTTCTTTGTGGTTTTATCAGTAATATTTTTAGTAGTTTTTGAAGTAGGAATTTTCACTTTAACAGTAACAGTATCACTGTCTTTTTTGCCTTCTCCATTGTCAAAAACAGATTTAACTGTAATTGAAGTATTGTCCTTTACCTTAAAATACTCATTATCACTGTAACTTTTCCCATTATAATGATAAGTTACCCTAGAATAATAATTTTCCAAAGTTGCACTTATTGCAACAGTACTTTTACCTTTAGGCAAAGTTAATGTATAGCTTTTATTATTAGTAGAAAAGCTAGGTGACAACTTACCACTTGTAAAGTGCAAATTCTTAATTTTTGCAATAGGGTTATTAAAGTCACAACCAATATCTTTACCAAGACCGGTAGCAGTAAACTGCCACTTAATTTCATCATTATTCTTTACATAAAATTCTGATGCACCTTTATTGATAAACCAATTGTTGTAGCTAATCATCCAACCACTTTCACTACCAACAGAAAATTCACCTAAACCGTAACCGTCACTAACCTTTTTTCCACTGACTGTAGTAAAGTTGTCAATTGATGCAAGGTAAAACCCACCACCCATCTCAGGTTTACCTGTATATGCCGGTTTGATACCCTTTTCCTTTAACAATCTTAAGGTGACGGTTGCAATAGTATCGTTTTTATTAATTTTTACTTTGGTTTTGTTAATGATTTTCCCAAGCTGATGAGGAAAATCTCCCTTGTCACTACCACGGATACCATAGTCCTGAAAGCTAATAGTTACATAACCACTACTAGCAGAAACATTTACTATACCAAATGATAGGATTACTGTGATAGCAACAAGGATTAGAGCAAATAACTTTTTCATAAACACCTAAAATATAACACAAAATGGGCATAAAAAAACTCCTTGCAAAACGCAAAGAGACACCAAAACAAAACATTACCCATAGTAATGCTTTAAAAATGGTTACTCTTCTTACCCAAAAGTACTAAAACCTTGAATATAGCAAGTCATCTGGCTTAATTCACAGTAATGGCAGTTGCAACGGACTTTCACCGTATTTCCCTTGCCTATATTCATATTCAATTACAAGGACAGTATACCACAATCTCCCCTATATTTCAACTTATATTTTTTAGTTATGGAATGGTATTAAGTAAAGCTATAATGGGGATTTTTGAAATCCTTTAAATGTTAAACATTAACAAAAAATCACTTTACAATATCATATAAATAGTATAAACTACTATTATAAATATGAAATGAGGAATTAATATGAAAAACTTAGACAAAATTTTTATGGCATTATTTATTATAGGTACAGTATTCTTAGTTGTATCGGTATGTTTCTTCCGTCTTGCACCACTTGGTTTTAATGTTGCAATGTCTGTTCTTGAGGGACTTACTGCTGTAATTATGCTTGTACTTACCGGTATTTCTGCTATCAAAAATCGTAAGTCATCAGGCTCATGGTATAGCAACCCATTCCAGGTAATCTTCTTCTCCGTTATCCTTATGGGTTGGGCTATTGCCGTATTCTTTATAATGTGATTTTTGTTTTGGTATCTGATTTGAAGTAATTTCATTCTACAAATTATATAGAAAAGGTAAAATATGATTATAAACATAAAGACAAACTGTACAATAGAAGAAATCGAAAACACATTATCAAATCAAATTCTAGAAAAATATCCCAGAAGGTACAGTGAAAACAGAAAAGGTATCAACTGGGTAAGCAACAAAAAGGACTTTCTATGCTTATTTTATGAGGATGATAACAAGGATCGTTTTGGTTGTCAAACTACTGCAAAACCATTTTTCTACGGAAAATTGATTAAATTCAGAGGTAACTACAGAATAGTAGGCATTGCTTGTCTTAACATAGTAGATATTCTTATACTTCTGGCTTTACTCATAATTTCAATTTTTGGAGCTGATGAATTTTTGGAATTTGACAGTGAAACTCTGTTTGGCTTAGTCTTTGCTTGTTTTATCCTTGCAATTTTTGTTAATGACCTACTTATCGACACTAAAAAAATCAAGAAATATTTAATAGAAAAATTCGGATAGGAGATTACTTAGGCTAAAATGAATGCATATCATAAATTTTTATTAAATCAGCGTTTGATACCTAGTATTGTAATGTTTGTTATATTTCCAAGATGTTTTTATTACAAAAGTTGGGATGCGCTTATAATAACATTTTCAGTTATTTTCGTAATCTTTTCAATTTCGTACTCGTACTTAATTATTAGAAATATTATTGCAAATAATTACACTGTAAAGTCTAAACTGATTTTCGATACACTACTAGTTATAGTAGGAATAATTATAGCTTGTATTCTAAATGTTATTCACTTAGACTTTTACTATATTACATTCTTAACAGCTATACCTATGTTTCTTGATAATTATTTTATAATAAATAGGAAAGAAAAATAACAGTTATAGGATTGATTCACTATGCTAAACAAACTACATATTGAAATTAAAAATAACATTGACTTTTCCAATAATTACACAGTAATGATTAATGGGAAAGTTATTAATATGGAAAAGCATAAGGATATTTTGGAATATAATTATGTGACAAAGTCAGATAAATGTGAAATTAATATTTACGGTGAAGATATTTGGAACAAAGATGAGTCTATACAAAGAAAGATTGTGTGGTTATCAATATTTGATTTTCAATTTGGAAATTCAATGGAAAACCTGCCTATCTCTGCACATTACTCAAAGAATTTTGATTTTAATGAGAAATCGGAATACAATCTGCACTTAACAGAAAAGGACTTTGTTAAAGTAGAAAAAAGTTCCTTGTCTTATTGGAATAAGTGTTCTCTCATACAAACAATTTTATGCACCTTGCTTTTAACTGTTGTTCTTGTTTTGTTGGGATTTGTTTTCAGTAACTTTGTATTTAAAGTAATATTTTATATTATCGCTTTAGCTTTAGTTTTCTTTATCTTCGTTGTGCTAAATAGAAAAAGAAAAGAATTGTATCAAAAATTATTCATCTTTTCAAATAAAAAATATTTTTAATTTTATCTGTTGGTAAAGGTTAGTTAGATAAATTAGGGTTTGTCTTTTTAATTTTGATTGTGGGTTAAGGTAAATTTGTTTTTTAGCCTAATTGTTGTTTAAGTAATGCTTATTTTCATTGAATGTAAAGGAAAATTTGCAAAATTATCATATCTATTA
>OIZI01000919.1_pt1 | contig 13601 bp, 20 predicted proteins | sample 1588441 | NCBI WGS metagenome assembly OIZI01 (sample SAMN03283284) | human gut metagenome | biome: human-associated habitat; material: feces | host: Homo sapiens | place: Peru | collected 2012
CTCCAACGTCGCCGAGCCGCCGCTCTTCAGCGCCGTAAGCTGTCTTATCTTGTCGCTGCCGAAAAAGCTTCTGAGGTAGAGCGCCAAGCTCATGACAAAGACCGCGAGCGGAAAGGCAAAGTTCTTTCCCATCGCGTGTGCGACCGTGAAGCCGAACGGATTTTTAAAGCCGTCTTTTGTTCTGTTCACCCTTTCTCCCTCCGATGCTGCTAAGTTCGGCGGCCGCACCGTTTCAGCGCAGCCGCCGCTTGAAATTTATTTGCCTGTGCCGAGGTTCAGCTCGACTCTGCCCTTGGGAACGTACATTATCGTAAGAGCGCCGTTCTCGCGCTTGAACTCAACAAGGTATCCGCCCGTGAGGTCGAAGCGGTAGCCGTAGGCGTTGGCGGCGAGCTTTTCGATAACAGTCTTGTCTGTTATGGTTACGGCATCCTTCGGCATGAAATCGCCGCTGTTGTAGCTGCTCACCTGATAGGTGTAGCCGGTGGAATCCGTCTTTGAAACTGCCTTTGATTTTCCGTCATCCCAGAAGGCGTTGAATATCGGGCTCGAATAGCCGTATCCGTATCTTGTGTTCACGGAGTCGGTCGAGTGACCCATGTCCTTAACTCTGACGCTGACTATCGGGGACTCGTCTGTGAGCTTCTCGTAGAGTCCGTGCTCCTTGAGGAAGCTTATAGTGTTCGTCATCTCCGAGGTTATCGGAACTGTTGAGTAGTCGCCGAGTGAGATATAATGTCCGCTCGACTCTCCATGCGCCGAAAGCTCGTTGACCTTATCCTGCCTTGACATATCGAGATCTTCCTCAATACCCGGTTCCGGCATAGGCTCTGTTACGGTAGTGGCGCTTCCGTAGTACGCCTCATCCTGTGTGTTTTGACGAGAAACATAGAACGCAACCGAGCCGAGATATTTCGCGTTGCTTGTCAGGAACTTGTCGGAGCTCAGCGTGCTGATATCATTATATATCGCGCGCGCAAGACCTGCGGTCAGCTCCTCGTCAACAGCGGTTCTCTTGTCCATCTGAGCGGAGAAAAGTATCGGGATCATGCTCTTTGCGTCGATGTTGAGCAGCTCGTTCTTGATTTTGCTGTTCCAGTTCTTGGTATCCTCAAGGGTATAGAGCGTGGGATAGTCGGTCAGCGGAACATAGTTATAAACTCTGACAAGCTCGCGTCCGTTCTTGAGCTTGTATTTTATGATGACCTTCTGGCTCGTGACTCTCTTCGAGTAGTCATCGGAGTCGCTGTTTGTCTTGTTGAGATTTCCGGCCTTTATCATAGCCTTGTGTATCTCGCGGACAGTGTTAATGTCATCCTTGTCCTTAAAGTCCTCAACGAGTGAGTTCGAACGGTTGCCGACATAGTAGTAGTCCTTGAGTCCGTCCTCGCCGAAGTAAAGGTTACTGTTATATCCGGACTGGAGCCCGTTGCCGAGCTTGTAGCTGCCCATCAGTGCGTTGGGCGCGGAGATGGATGCACTCTCGATGGACTGAACATCGGGCACGCGGCTGCTGTAGCCGAAGAAGCCGGTGTAGAGCGAGAGCAGGAACGCCGCCATGAGACCGACGTGGACAAGACCTATCTTCCAGTCCTTTTTGAGAACCTTGAAGCTCAGGTGGACGAGTATATCGAGCACAAGGAAAACCGCCATGCTGATTACCAAAAGTATGGCTATAAGCAACCATGTGGATATATCCGGGTTTTTGGAAGCTAAGTAAATTACCAGCGAAGCGGCTCCGAAGGAGGCAATCATGCAGAGCACGAAGTTCAATACCGCGCTTCTTCCGGGGAAACCGCATATCTCGGCTTTTCTGCGCTTGAACATGAAAAGTCCGAACACGAAGAATGCGGCGATGAGAGCGGCCCAGAGAATGTACGGAGTCAGAGAGGGAGCGGTCCATTTTTTTGCGGCCTCTTTGGTCATAGCCCCGACGGTTGCGGAATTGATGTAGGCGCTTCTGTTGAGAAGAAGCAGATTTATATGGGCGATAGCGCGGCCGAACAGGGTGCTGTTCGTCATATCCAGATAGTTCTCGCTGAAGCTTGAAGCGACGGGATATATGCCGTAGTAAGTTTTGGAGGGAGCGCCGTTGAGGATTGCGGGAACGCTGGAGTTGACGCACATTGTGACAACGCTCGGGAACGCCGCAAGAACGGCTGAAAAGCCTATCGATTCAATAACGGTGCCCACGCAGCTCGAGACAGCCGCCGCTATAGTGAGACCGGCAAGCACGGATATCGTGCAGTGCACGGCGTAGAACAGGAAGGTTCTCCAAAGCATAGCGGACGAGCCGAAAAAGTGGAGGTTGATTCCGAGCGATACTGCGAGCGGGATGAGTGTTGCCGCGAGCATCATAATTATGCCTGCAACCAGACGCGCTGTGTAGAGATCGGCGCGCTTAATGCCGAGGCTGTAATAGACGTTGACGGTCTTTTTATTGGTAACGAATCTGAAGAGCAAAACGCCGACTAACAGCGATATCACAACGAGCAGAGCGGGGTAGAACGAGATGAGCGGTTCATATGCCGCGCGCTCCGAATCGAAGATAAAGACCTCATACGCTTCGCGCATTAACTTCATAACGTCCTGACCGGTGATAGCGGCCTTGTTCTTTGCTTCGCTCAATACATCCCAGCAGAAGCCGGTGAGATAGAAAATCATGCTGAGCACAAATGTTGCAAGGGGGAGAATGAAGTTTTTCTTTATCGCGTGAGCGACGGAGAAACGGAATGTGTTTTTATATTTCTTCATCTGTGACACCTCATTTCTTCTCTTCGGGCTTGCCGAAGATGTCCTTGAAGTCGTAGTCGCTGCCCTCCATCTCCTCGAGGAAGATTTCTTCGAGCGTGAGCGGGAACTTTTCGATCATCAGAGGATTCATATTTTGAAGCTTTTTCTCGTTTTCGTCCATGTCGCCGTTGGCGCTCAGGGTGATTATCTTTCCGTCCTTCGAGAAGTGCCTGATGTCGAGATCCTTGAAATCGCTCTCTTCGAGGTCGCGGTCAAAGACCAGTCTGAACTTGCAGCGCGAGCCGCTGATATCGTCAACCGAGCAGTCCATGACTATGCTCTTGCCGTTTATCAGCGCAATGTGGTCGCACATATCGGCGAGGTCGTGGAGGTTGTGCGAAGAGATTATGACGGAGCATTCCTCTTCGGCCATGTATTCGAGCAGGAGGTTCTTAATAAGATTCCTCTTTGCCGGGTCGAGTCCGTCGAAGCTCTCGTCGAGCAGGATGACCTCGGGCATAGTGGACATTCCGAGAATTATCTCTGCCTGTCTCTGCATTCCCTTTGAAAAGCCGCGTATGTTCTTCTTTGTGTCGAGTCCGAATACCTTTGAGAGCTTGTGCATGGTTTCGAAGCTGAAGCGGGGATAGTAGCCCGCATAGAATTTGCCCATGCTCTCTATTGTCGCGTTGGGCTCGAAATAGAGGTCATCGGGGACATAGAAGAGTCTCTGCTTCACTTTTGCGTTGTCAAAAACATTCTCGCCGAATATTTTGACCTCGCCCTCGTCCGCCCGGTAAACTCCGGAGACCGTCTTGAGAAGAGTCGTTTTACCCGCGCCGTTGTAGCCGACAAGCCCGTATATTGACGACTTTTCGACCTTCAGCGACAGGTTCTGAATTGCGGTGAAGTCCTGGAACCGTTTTGTAACGCCGATTACTTCGATCATGATTCTTCCTCCTGAGTGTAGATTTCGTTGAGTATGGCGATGATTTCCTGTTTTTTGAGTCCCTTGGCGCGCGCCGCCGAAATGGCGTCCGAAATTTCGGAAACCGCCGTATCGTGTACCGTGTCGCTCTTGAAAGCCTTTTCGCTGACGAAGCTTCCCTTTCCGGGCACGGTATAGATAGCGCCGTAGGATTCAAGGTCGGAGAATGCCTTTTTTACCGTGTTTATGTTCACACCGGCGTCGGCGGCAATGGACCGTATAGACGGCAGCTGTGAGTGCGGAGCGAACGAGCCGATAAGTATAAGCGTCAGCAGTTGGTTTCTTATCTGCTCGTATGCCGGCACGCGGCTCTGCTTGTCGATTAAGACCACAGCGATTCTCCTTTCTTCGTGATTCGTGTGCACCTTTTGCACAAAATGAGAATAGGTGTGCTATCTGTCATAGCACGCCTATATCATAGCACGAAAAATCCCGTTGTCAACACTTTTTTCAAAAAAATTTAAGACAGCGGAAAAACTGCGATTTAAAGCCGGAAATATAAAAAAACGCCGAATGCAAGTTATCAGACAGGCAATCAAAAGAAAGTCGTCCGACAGGCAAGCATTCGGCAATGACAATATATCACAGAATAAAAATTGTGTCAATATTTTTTGTATTGTCGGGCAGAATTTAAAAGCTTTCAAAGAAGTGCGTATCGCGGACTACGCTTCAATGGCCGTTCGAACGGCGAACCAGCGGGCATATATGGTGGGCAAGGGCGAATTTCGCAAAAGCATAGGCGAGACACTCGTCATTATTTCGCACCACACCTCCGCCTGCAAGCTCTGCAGACCGTTTGAGCGTAAGGTGCTCATCGACGATGTGTATTCCGGGGGCAAGCCGGGCGACGGCGACTATATGCTGTTGTCCGAGGCGATGAAGCTCGGGCTGTTCCACCCTCGGTGCCGGCACGGTCTCGGCACTTATTATCCCGAGCTTGAGGATATCAACCGTTACAACAACGAGGAAAACGATGTTTCCGACTACGGTCGATACAACCGTGCGCATATAGAAAACATGGTGCAGCGGTACAAGCGTCTGACAATCGGCAGCGTCGACCCTGAGAATGTGGCGAGATATCAGGCGAAGCTCAGAGAGTGGAGCGCAAGACTTGACAATAGTACAGAGGATGGTATAATAATATTGCATAGAGGTGCAAGTCGAAAAAATGAGAACATTGGAGTTTTTTCGAACTTCGGAATCCCGATGCAAAAGCGGGCTGTTTTGAAGCTTTGCGCCCAATATGGCGTGTCCACCGAGGGACTTACAATAAAGATTCAAAGAGATGAGAATCTGCTTGAGCTCCCATTTTGTGGGTCTGCGGATTACGACAATATCGGTAGAATTGATTTGTTTCCTAAGGCTTTCACGGATGAGGAGCAGCTAATAAAAACAATTCTTCACGAGAAGTGCCATGTGCTTCAACTGCAAAGACATGGCAAGGAGTACGTTCAAGATAATTTGGAGAAGATGGAAAAAGCAGCAAGTAAGTTCGAAACGATATACTATAATGCTTTGAAAAAGGGGGAGAGAAAATGACCGCAATAGAAAAATGGCTTGAATGCTTAAAACACCTTGGACAAACCGGAATTCCCGGAAAGTGTCCCTTTTGCTCGAGCAAAGACACTGATTTCTCGATTACAGAAAACGGTGATAGCGGTTATGGCGATCTTTGGTGTAACAACTGTAAGCATGCTTTGCACATCTCCCGATTAGGGCTTGTCGACCCAAGATTTAAGCATAAAGAAGTGCCGAGAAACCTAATATACTGAACAAATCACAATAATTACAGCGTCTTGCATTCGACTGCAGGGCGCTGTTTTTATATCCAAAAAACGTTTGCCTGTATCGTAAACAGGGGAACAGTTGACCTTAACTGAGAAAAGGAGAGTAAAAAATGGCAGAAGAAAAGAAGGATGTCGAAACCTTGGAGGGGCAGGGCGCCGAGGAGCAGAAAGAGCAGTCTCAGCCCGAAAAGAAGTATACCGACGAGGAAGTAAACAACATCAGTGTCAAGAACAGCAAGAAGGCAGTCGCCAAGCTCATGAAGGAGCTCGGCATAACCGAGAAGACCGACAGGGCAAAGGTCAAAGAGCTCGAACACTATTTCAAAAATGTTCACTTTGCGGAGTCATATTGCCAAAGCTTGAAAAAGAGGTTATAATATGGGTGGAAGCAAAAAATATATTTCAGACGGCGGGTTTTCCTTATATGAGTATAATCAAATAGGCACTACACAAAACGGAATAAAAATAATTGATAATCCGAGAGCCAATAACACCAATACACCACTGCTTTCGAACACGCCGCACACCATGTACGCGAAACTCAACAAAGAAGGCATAATGGTTGAGCAGGTCAGCGTATACGGTGGAAAAACGGCAGAGAGAAAATGAAGGACATCGAGACTGAACATCAACACGACGACAAGGTGAAAAGAAGCGAAAAAACAATTGTTTTGAAATCTTTCGATCAAAATGAAATTCATGTTCATGAATATAAAGGCGCAACACGTTTAAGTATCGCACGCAAGCCGTCGAGAAAAGAACGCAGGTTACTGATAGTTGCAAGGTACGGAAAGGAATGAAAACTGTGGGATATCCGGGATTCGAACGTTATTTTTTTGAACAGGAGCTCGACGATCTTGACGAATCACTTCGAGGTGGAGGTTGGGATATAATCGTTGACGGTTATCGCTATTATTTTGATTTTGACGGCATGGATTATCACGGTCAGATGGCTGACATGAGGCTCACATGGGAAGAAGAAAAGCAATACAGTGTTTATTACGAGACCCTCGAAGAATTGATAGACGGGTATGTCTTTGCAAACGGACTGACTTTCAAAGAACTTTGGGAACAGAGAACAAGGAAAAAACTGGATTAAAGCTTACAGAATACTCTCTTAGCATCCGAAAGGGTGCTATTTTTTATATTTAAAATTATGAATGGAGGTGAATAACAAGTGTGCACACAAGGCAAAATGCAATAACCGGATTGCTGAGTAATGCTATCAACGACGAAACCTCCGGAAAGACTGCAATACTGTATGAATGCAAAAAAGCCACCGGCTTACTCCAGGGGGCTGGGCTACAATTGCCCAGTGGCCTGTTTCTCACCGATGGCTATATACATAGTATACGCGATTCCGATTCAAGTGTCAAGCAATTTGAAAATGCAACAAAGCGCCTGTAGGTTTACAATAGATGCGAGACTGAATCGGGAGCATTGAAATAGAAATAAAAAAAGCCTTGAAACCGTTGATACACAACGACTTCAAGACTTATCTTTGGTGATCCATCGGAGATTCGAACTCCGGACACCTTGATTAAAAGTTAGACTTGGAAAAGATTTATTTCGTGCCGGTAAGGCGTTTTTTTTTCGCTTTCTTGGTGCGGATTAGGGGGTACAGGGGTGACTGTCACCCCTGTATCAGAGCGCCGCGGGAAATAGGCTGCAAATTGTGACGGCAGCGGGTCGCGGGCGCAATGGAATAAGCTCCGCATTCCGCTGCTACCCACCTTGTCAGCCGCGCCGCAGGCGCTTTTTGCGTTGCCACATGTGGCAACGCTTTTATTTTAGTTTGCGGGGTTCATCGATCAGCCCTAATATGTAATCAGCTGAGAGGTTGTAGTATTCACAAAGGTTTATTAGGAGATCTATTGGGAGCTTTCTTTTTCCGCTTTCATACAGCTGGTATTGTTGAGTTGTTATTTTTAGCAGTTCAGCAATATCTTTTTGTAATTTGTCGTGGTCTTCTCTTATGTTTCTTAGTCTTTGTGTATACTGCATAATTCGTTACCTCCGTTTTTGTTTAATAAGTCGATTGTAACATCTAAATGGATGTTTTTGCTTGACAGTCATTCAAATAAATGATTTAATATTAGTAGAATCATTCAAATAAATGAATGGAGGTGCTAAAATGACTGTTGCGATCTGGTATAACATAATGAATTTAGTCGGCTTGTATGGTGCAGCCATACTGCAGATATTAAAAAAACTGTAAAGGAGTAAAAAGAAATGAGAGCAAAAGTAGTAGGAGTAAAAAGCGTTAATTACACAAGCAAAAAGACAGGTCAGCCGGTTCAGGGTGCGGATGTTCAGTTTGTGCGTGAGCTGGGTGAGGATGAAAGAAAGAATGCCATAGGTAAGGCGGTCGGCTCGGTGTTCATCTCTTCCGCAAGTCCGCTTATCAATGTTGTTCAGGCGTTTAAGTTGGAAGAACTGTATGATTTTGTCTATGATTTTGACGGCAGGTTCTCACATCTTGTTGATATTAAGCCTGTGAAGGCTTGATATATCGTTCTTATTTCAAAGAAGGAGGTGTAAGAAATGACCGAAGAGAAGAAGGTTGTCCGATCTGAGCCCGTTCAGAAGCCTAAGCGTGGTTTTAAAGCAGTAGGCTGTATGCTCTGTGTCCTGGCTATACTTGCTATGTCACTTGTGTGCTGCTTCGCTGACGGTGCTGCGGCAGGTTCAGAAGCTGTTAGCGCAGTTCAGACGGTTTTCACGGATGTAACAGGTACTATCAACATAGGTAATATCGTTAGCATTCTTGCTATCGTCGTTGGCGCGTGTGTCGGTCTTGTGCTCATGTGGTTCGGTATCCGCAAGGTTATTAAGATTATCATGGGTGCATTCCGTAAGGGTAAGATTTCCGTCTAACCCTGTTTCCGAGGGGGAGAGATCCCCCTCTTTTTTAATCGAGGTGATTGAGTGTATAAGAAAGGTTTCAGAAAGGCTTTAAATGTTGGCGGTGCGGTAGCCACTTTTGATTATCGCCGTAAGTTTGCCCTGGAACATCCGCATTATTTCAACCCGTGCGGTACTCTGATCTTCTCCGGTCCGCAGGGCTCCGGCAAGACTCTGAGCGCGGTCGATTATGTAACGCGCTGCTTGCATGAGTATCCGTTGGCTATCCTGGTAACCAATACGGAATTCAAGGAGTTTCCGTTTAATGCCGAGCTTGTCGGAGATGATGAGAAATATGTTGTTGACCTGGCTTCGGGTGAAGTTATCACTCCGCAGTTTGTAGCCGATAAGATTAACAGCGGTGAGAACTATCATGTCTGTATTGAGTACTCCGGCCTTGATTGCCTGAAATGGGTTAATAACGGCGAGTATGGAGTGATCTTCTTTATCGATGAGTTTCACCTTGAGTTGAACAGCTTGGAGAGTAAAAATATCGATATTGATGTTATGGTCGAAATCTCGCAGCAGCGTAAGCAGCGTAAACATATTGTCGGAACCAGCCAGGTGTTTATGCGGCTTGCAAAACCGCTGCGTGAACAGATTAAAGATGTGGTTGATTGTCACTGCCTTTTTAATTGTTTTCAGTACAATTTGATAATTGACGGTGAGAAAAGTACCGAAGAAGACGGAAAACTCAAGGCAGTTGTGAAAGGTCGTTCTTTTTTCTTTCATAGTCCGGAGATGTATGCCCGTTATGATACTTATGCCAAAATGAAGCGGTATAACAAAGAATGGCAAGGCCGTTCGAGAACCGCCGATTTTAATTTATTTAAGAAGGAGCTGTAATAATGCAAGCAGTTTTTAATGTGTTAATACCGATTATAGTTGAAGCTGCTAAAATCGGTTTCTTTATCGCGTTGACAAGTACCGGAATTAAGATTCTTTTGCGTGCTGCTTCCGGTCGTGATACATGGATGAAATGAGGTGATTAAATGTTTTCTGACGCTCAGCAAAGATATATAGCTTCATTGGTTGCAACAATGCGTGATGAATATCCGTACTATATCGCTTATTCGGACTATAAAGCAAATAGTTCCGAAAGTCCGCAGTTGTATGTGATTTTTACAAAAGACAAGATAACAGCAAAGGGGATGTACAGCTATGAGGTTCCTTCGGGCGTTCGTTATGCACTTATTACGAACAACTATTCATCCTACTACACTAATCAGGCTCGGCAGGTGGTTTCTTCTTATTCTGGCGGTAGTCTCAGCATTCCTGTTTATGAGTTTGTGTATACAAATGCTACATTTTCCTCTTATTCTGTACAGCCTGATATAAATTGCCTTTATGGAGGGGATTACAATGCGCAGATCCAAATGCAGAATTTTGTGCTCGTTGCTGCTCTGCTGTCTGTTCTTATTCTCGGGATCATTAACAGTTTTCGCCGAGGATGAAGCAGTATTAGACGGCTATCATGTAGATGATGTGCCTTATGATACAAATTTTGATGCTGTTTTGACCGCTTCTGATGATGAGTATGTTCTTTACTCAGCCGATGATGATAAGACATATAAATCGGCGGCAGTCTTATCTGCGTCCGAAGTTGATGATTCCGAAGTTGTGTATTCTTTCAAATCTGTTACGAATTTTATACCGTCAAATATTTGGCGTGGCAGCAATGCACCTGCTGTTACTTTTCCGGTTAACAACGGTTATACAGCTGTTAAGTATACTTGGAATAGTAACGATAGCACACAGAATTATTACCATTTTAATTCAATGCAGCCTTTTTCAAAGCTACAAGGCGGTCGCAAATATAGAGTTACTTTTTCTGCTGCCTTTTCTAGATCAAGCGGTTCTTTTTCTTTCTATCTTGCTAATCAAAAAACACCTGATACTGTTTTGATATCTTTGTTTGATGTTGCTCAAACTATAAATATGTCCAATTCCGGTAAAGCGGTTTCTATTGATTTTACACTTCCTGAGGGCTCTTCTAATGTTGTTCCAGTTATCAAGGGAACTTTGTACCAATCTGGAAATGCTAGTTATAGTGCAACAGATCTTACTTTTTATATTAATGATTTTACCGTTACAGATATAACTTCCGAAGATCTTGATAATTCACTCGGTAAGCTGGGTGATAGAATTAAAGGCTTCTTTGATAATTTGGTTGAATCAATCAAAGGTTTTTTTATTCCGAAGGAAGGCTTTTTTGAAACTGTTAAAGAACAATTTGATCAACTCCTTTCTGATCATCTCGGTTTTCTTTACGAAGCGCCTTCCATGGTTGCAGGTATTTTTAAAGCGGTCGGTGATTGGAATCCGCCGGAGCAGCCTTCTATAACTCTGCCGGCTTTTAACTTTACTATAGCCGATCATCCTGTGCATTTGTGGGATGAACAAGTTTATACTTTTGATTTTCTTGGTGAGCAGCCGTGGTCAACTCTTTATGCTATCTACAAAACTTTTGTTTTTGTAATGCTCTCGGTGGCCATGATTAACTTGGCTATTAAAAAGTATCATAACATTGTTGGAGGAGGTTCTTCGGATGATAGTTGAATCATTGCTTAATGCTATTTATACGGTTTTGAATGCCGCTTTTTCTGTGATTAATATCCCAGGCATGCCTGACGGTATGTCGGATCAGGTAGTTGGTTTTGTTTCGGATACTCTCGGTTATGCCGGAAGTCTGGTCAGTTTGTTTGTTCCCTGGTCGCAGGTCAAAGTGTTCTTTCCGATTCTGATAGTTATTCTTGCAAGTGAGGAAATCTATAAGCTTGTCATGTGGGTTTTGAAGAAGATACCTATGTTAGGTATTTCGTAGGCAGCGCGACGCGCCGCGCGCGCTGCAGAAATCATCAATTTTCAGTACATCTATAGTATTATATATAAATATATAGATATATATAATATATAGATACTTGACTAAATATCATTTTACGCTCATTTGAGGTGAGTACGATGCCCTTGAGGGAACGCAAGTACGAAGCTAATCAAACACTTCTTAAAGTGTTTGGCACTGGTAATGATAAAAAAATCAAGTTGATACACTTCAAGTGTTTAAGAAATGCGGATATCGTTTGTGATGATGAAATCAGTATACCGAAAGGGTCGGTTAATGATCAAAAACTTTTTGAGAATATATCAAGAGCTAAATCAAGAATTTTTGAACTTGCTTATTGTAATGAATGGGAATACTTCTTTACCGGTACTCTCAATCAAACAAAATATGACAGAACTAATCTGAATAAATATCATGAAGATTTTACCCGTTTTCTTCGTAACTATCGAAGGAATTCAGGATGTGGTGATATTCAGTTTCTTCTTGTCCCCGAACTTCATTCTGACGGTAAAACATGGCATATACATGGATTCTTGAAAGGATTGCCTGTTGATTATCTGCATCAATTTGTGTTGGGTGATAGAATGGGTAAGTACATAGCCGAGAAAGTGTTGGCGGGTGATGTGGTCTATGATTGGCCTGCGTATGCTCGTAAGTTTGGCTTTTGTGATCTTGAACCGATTAAGAACCAGGAAGCGGTCAGCAAGTATGTAACGAAGTACATGAGTAAAAGTTTGTATGATACATGCTTGGATGTTGGAAGCCATTTGTATTATCGTTCGCGCGGTTTGTCCGGAGCGCAGTTAGTTCGACAGGGTACTCTGATTGATGATACCGGCATACCGATAGATTATGAATCTGACTTCTGTCGGGTGTCCTGGGTGCCGTATTCGGATGAATTGTTGGACAGGCTCAGTAAAACTATTCTGTGAGGTTTTGTTTTTGACTATTCAAGAGTGTATATCTGATTTTTTGATTGATCAGCAGGTAAAGGGTAATTCTATGGTTACGGTTTTGGACTATTCGAGATTTTTGAGCTATTTTGAAAGGTTTCAGTCTGCTAAGTCTCAAAATATGGCTTCTGTGACCGTTTCTGACTGCAGAGCGTATTATTTGTATCTCAGCTCAAAGAATGTTACTTCGGTGACTGTACAGACCTATATTCGCGCTCTGAGGGCGTTTCTATCGTGGTGTTATGACGAGGGTCATATATCTGAAGATATTTCGGCACGGTTTAAACTGCCTAAGGCAAAACGTAGCGCGATTGATGTTTTGACGGATGCTGAGATCGTCAGGTTGTTCGATTGTCTTAAGGGTCGCGATTTTCTGAGCACAAGAAATTATTGTATCGTGGCTCTGATGCTTGGCAGCGGTCTCAGGCTTAATGAGGTTGTTACTCTTAGAAGTGATAAGATACATATTGCAGAGGGGTATATCATTGTTAACGGCAAGGGGAATAAGGAACGGTTTGTTCCTGTCGGTCTGACCTGCAGAAAAGCTTTGCTTAAATACTGCGCACACTTGCCGAAGAGAGAGTCTGAGACACCTTTGTTTGTAAAAGACGACTTGACTCCCATAAAACAGAACACGGTGAAACAGATGTTTCGGAAGCTAAAAGTAAGCGCAGACATCCCACGGCTGCACCCTCATCTGTTGAGACATACCTTTGCTACACGGTATCTTGAAGCCGGGGGTGATATCTATAGTCTGCAATCTATACTCGGTCATACTTCGCTCGAAATGGTGAAGAAATATGTGCACTTGATTCCGTCTAAAACAGTAGTTAATTTTGATGTGTTCAGCCCGTTAGATAACGCCCTTAAAAAATGAGAAAACCCAGCAGTTACAACGGTTGTAGCTGTTGGGTTTCCTCTTTGGTGATCCATCGGAGATTCGAACTCCGGACACCTTGATTAAAAGTCAAGTGCTCTACCGACTGAGCTAATGGATCATATCCTTTTCGCTGTGCGGAAGCTGTATCCGCAAATCAGCTTGATTATCATATAATATTTGCTCGAAAAAGTCAAGCCTTTTTTGCGTTTTCTTCCCTTTGTTTTCACTCTTTATGATAAATTGTGCTCATTTAGCCCGAATATTCATTTCTTTGCGGCGGATACTATTCAGAGAAAACTGCCGGAGGCGCATTCTATGAAAATACTTTTTTATGATACAAAGCCGTATGACCGCGAGGCGTTCGAGAAGCTTGCGGGCAAATATCCCGACATTGAAATAGACTATCTCAAGACGGATATCTCTTACCGCACCGCGCCGCTCTCGAAAGGCTATGACGCCGTGTGCCTGTTCGTCGCGTCCGATGTCGGCAGGCGGGTGGTGGATATCCTCGCCG
>OIZI01000921.1_pt1 | contig 13578 bp, 12 predicted proteins | sample 1588441 | NCBI WGS metagenome assembly OIZI01 (sample SAMN03283284) | human gut metagenome | biome: human-associated habitat; material: feces | host: Homo sapiens | place: Peru | collected 2012
GCGGCCGCCGGGTCGCCCCGGAAATCGCCCGCCAGCTTGTCGATCTCGTCGAGGAGCATGAGAGGGTTGGAGCTTTTTGCGGTGATCATCGCGCTGATGATCTTGCCGGGCATGGCACCGATATAGGTGCGGCGGTGGCCGCGGATCTCGGCCTCATCCCGCACACCGCCCAGGCTCAGGCGGACATACTTGCGGCCCAGGCTCTCGGCGATGGAGCGCGCGATGCTGGTCTTGCCGACACCCGGAGGGCCGACCAGGCAGATGATCTGGCCCTTGACGTCCGGGGCCAGCTTGCGGACCGCCAGCACTTCGAGGATGCGGTCTTTGACCTTTTTCAGGCCGTAGTGGTCGCGGTCCAGGATGTGCTGTGCCTTGGCGATGTCGAGATCGTCCTCGGTGAAGGTGTTCCAGGGCAGTTCCAGGCAGGTATCCAGATAGGTGCGGATGACCGTTCCCTCCTGGTTGCTGCTCTGCATTTTGGCCAGACGGTCCACTTCCTTGAGGAGCTTCTTCTCCCGCTCGGCGTCGAGGTGCAGAGCCGTGATCTTGCGGCGGTATTCCTCGGCCTCGGCGGTGGTGTCATCGTCCTCGCCCAGTTCCTCGCTGATCATGTGCATCTGCTCGTGCAGGTAGTAGTCGCGCTGGTTCTTGTCCATGGCTTCATCGACCTTCTGCGCGATCTCCTTGTCGATCTCCAGCATCCGGCGCTCGCGGTGCATCCGCTCTACGAGCAGGCGCAGACGGCCCAGAAGCGTTCCCTCTTCCAGCACGGCCTGCTTATCCTCAAAGCGGAACAGGAGGTTGGCCGGGATATACTCGCAGAGAAACGCCGGGTCGTTGTTGGAGTTGACCGCGAACACCACATCCTTGCCGATGCGAGGGTTCAGGCTCAACAGCTCATCAAAGCTCTTCTTCACATTGCGGAGCAGCGCGTCGGCCTCGGCCTCCTCGTCGGGCTTGACGGGGCGCACCGGCGTAGGACGGACCGAAGCCAGCAGGAAGCTGCCGTCGGTGTCCATCTCGGTGAGCCGGGCGCGGTATTTGCCCTCCACCAGGATGCGGACGAGGTCGTCCGACACCCGCATGACCTGCTTGATCTCGGCCACGACGCCGTAATTGTACAGGCCGTCGGCACCGGGGTCGTCGGCCTTCATATCCTTTTGTGCGATCAGGAAAACGTTGGAGTGATTGCTGACCGCCCACTCCACAGCGGCAATGCTCTTTTCGCGGCCTACCTCAAAATGAAGCAGGTTGTTGGGAAAGACGACAAGCCCCCGCAGAGCGATGGCGGGCAGATGGAGGATGTTCCGCTCCACCCGGACCGTGACTTTTTCAGACATATGCAAAACCTCTTATTTTTCTTTTATATTGTAGCCCAAGCGGCCCAGAGCCGGCAGCAGCGCCCGGAGCGTGATGGACGTCAGTGCGCCCATCACGAGGCCGAGCACCAGCATCACCGGCGCATAATAGAGGGAGACCGCCGAGGATAAGATCACACTGGCACCCAGAAGCTGACCGATGTTGTGGAACAGCGCACCGCATACCGAGAGGATGTACCAGGTGGGGCGCACCGGTGCGTGGTAGTACAGCAGCCACATCACCAGCAGCGAGAGCAGACCGCCGCACAGCGAGAGGAACCCCGCCGTCCAGCCGGAGACCAGAAAGACGAACAGCGCTTTCAGGAGATCCAGCACGAGCGCCTGCTTCGGCCCCATAAAGAACAATGCGTACATCACCACAATATTCGCCAGCCCCAGCTTCATGCCCGGCAAAAGGCCGGGAAGCACCAGTGTGCCCTCAACGAATGAGAGCGCCATGGCCAGCGCAAACAGCAGCCCCGAAAGGGCGATGCTGTGGGTCTTGGAATCGTTGCGGCGGTGGTTCGGCATGAAAGGGCCTCCTTCGGGTGATCATTCTTCGGTGCTGCTCTGCTCGTACTGCTCCTGTTCCTCCATGGCCTTTTCCCAGGCGGCGAACAGTTCTTCCTGATGGAAGCGCAGATCGGCAAGCTCATCGCTTTTTTCCCGCAGCAGCTGCGGGTCGTTGTAGACTTCCGGCGAGTTGATCTCGTTGTCAAGCTCGACTTCGCGGGCACCGCAGGCTTCCATCTCGTCCTCGCAGGCCTTGATCTTAGCCCGCAGCTCGGCGCGGCGGCGGCGCTGCTCCTTGCCGTAACCGGCCCTGGCAGGCTCGGCGGCTTTGGCCGACTGCGCGGCGGCGGGCGCGCTGCGGCCCATCAGGGCATCGTAGCTGGGGTAGAGCGTCGCCTTGCCGTCCTCCAGATAGAGGATGGGGCATCCGAGGCTGTTCATCAGGTGCCGGTCGTGGGTGACCATGAGCAGCGTCCCGGTGTAGGCCATCAGCGCCTCGGTCAGGTTCTCGCGGGTGTAGATATCCAGATGGTTCGTCGGCTCGTCCAGGAAGAGCAGGTTCGGGCGTTCCAGCACGATCTCAGCAAAGCGCAGGCGGGCCAGCTCGCCGCCGGACAGCGCCTCGCAGGGTTTGAAGACCGTCTCGCCCCGGAAGCCCAGCTTGGCCAGATGGCTGCGGACTTCCAGCTCCGTCATCCGGGGGTATTTGTTCCAGATGACGTCGATGACCCTGCCCTGCCCCAGGCGGTTCTGCTGCTGGGCAAAGATGCTGGGCCGGGCACCGGTGCCCAGCCGGACCATGCCGCCGGAGGGGCGGCGCTTGCCGTCCAGCACCTGCATCAGGGTCGATTTGCCGGCGCCGTTGGGGCCTGCGATGACGAGCCGCTGCCCGCGGCAGACCGTGTAGGTGAACGGTTCCAGCAGGGTGCGCTCCCCGATGCGGATGGTCAGATTCTTCATCAGCACCAGCTCGTTCCACGGTTCCACGTCGTATTCGAAGCGGAATTTGAGCTGGTTCGTCTCATCTTTTGGGGCCTCGGTGATCTCCAGCTTTTCCAGCTGCCTGCGGCGGCTCTGGGCCATTTTGGTCGTGGAAGCGCGGACCAGATTGCGGTCCACGTAGTCCTGCAATTTTTCGGCCAGTGCCACATCGGCGTCGTGCTGCTTCTGGCGCAGGGCATCGGCGGCTTCCTTCTGGGGCAGATAGGCCGAGAAATTGCCCTTGTAGGTCGTCATGGTCTGGAACGAAACTTCCCAGATCTTCGTACAGACGTTATCGAGGAAGTAGCGGTCATGGCTGACGACGAGGACCGCGCCGGAATAGCCCTTGAGGTAGGTTTCCAGCCATTCCATCGTCGCAAAATCGAGGTGGTTGGTGGGCTCGTCCAGAATGAGGACGTCCGGCTTTTGCAGCAGCAGCTTTGCCAGCCGCAGGCGGGTCAGCTCGCCGCCGGACAGGACTGCGATGTTCTTGGTCCAGGTATCCTGCGCGAAGCCCATACCGGACAACACCTTTTTGATGTTGACGTCCATATTGTATCCATCGGCTGCGTCGATGATGTTCTGCAGCGCATCGTGCTGCTCCAGCAGAGAGGCATCCTCCGGCGAAGCCACCATCCGGCGCTCCAGGATCTGCATCTGTGCCATGGCATCCAGCACATGGGCGAAGCAGGAGCGCATCTCGCCGTAGATATCCAGCGTGGGGTCCAGCTTCGCGTTCTGTTCCAGATACCCAAGGGTGACGCCATGGGTCACACTGAACTCGCCCTCATAGTCGGTATATTCCCCGGTCAGGATCTTCAGAAGGGTGGTCTTGCCTGCACCGTTCTGGCCCACGATGCCGATGCGGTCCTCCCGCTCGACGCTGGCCGTGACATCATGCAGGACAATCTTCTCGCCGAAGGTCTTGCCCAGTTTTTCCAAATGTATCAGCATTGTTGTTCATCCAATCTTTTTGTTCCCACTTGCCGCACAGCGCAGGAGCTTAGAGCTGATGGCGGCGGTTCTTCAGCCCGACATTGGCCAGCTCTTCCGGCTCCATGACCAGCTGATACAGCTCTTCGAGATTCGAGATCTCGTAGGTCGGGCAGACCTTGCCCGGATTTTCGGCGTGGTTCGGGTTGTACCAGCAGGTATCCAGCCCGGCGTTGATGCCGCCCTGGATGTCGCTGGTGAGGCTGTCGCCCACCATCAGGACACGCTCGCGGTTCTCCACCCCCAGCGAACGGAGTGCAGTGTCAAAGATCTTGCGGTTCGGCTTTTCGCTGTCGAGTTTCTCGGAGACGAAGACCTCCTCGACGAACTCCTTCAGGCCGGACTCGGCCACACGGCGGGACTGCACCCGGTCGAAGCCGTTTGTCACAACGGCCAGCGTTGCCACCTCGGCCAGCTCCTTCATCACATCCAGCACATTGGGCGCGGCGAGGTCCGGGTGGGTGGAGAGCTGGTCGAGATAATATTGATTCATCTCGGCACCGCTGCCTGCGGCATTCACGGCCTTCAGGAAGCGGGTGAAGCGCTCCGCCATCAGCTTGTCGCGGCGGATCTGGCCTTTTTCCAGCTGACGCCACAGCTCCCCATTGATGGTGCGGTAAGTCTGCACCGTCTCGGCGTCCGGCTCGATGCCGTAATTGCGGAGCGTATCGGCCAGCGCCTTGCTTTCGGCTGCATCAAAATCCAGCAGCGTATTGTCTGCATCGAACAGGATGCAATAGTATTTTGCCATGGTTCAGTTTCCCCTCTCTTGTTGCATGTTCCGGGGAGCTTGTCCTCCCCAGCCGGAGCCGGTCTCTTCCGGATTGCCGGATTTGCCGGATCGTAAGAACAGCGAGAAGCCAGCCCCGCCCCGGCAGAGCTGGCTTCGCCTTATTCCTCGACTACTTCATACGTTTCATCGTCGGTTTGTTCCGGGGTGTTGTCCTCGCAGCGGGAAGCGGCGGAACAGGGTGTTTCCGGGCATTTGGGCATCTCGGATTCCAAAACGCCATTGTCCACATTCTCCCAGTCCATCTCGTACCAGTCCACACTGCCGTCGGTCACATCTTCCTCGCCGGGAAGCCCCGGAACACGGATCTTCTCGCAGAACATCCACTCACGCTCCCTTCGGAACAGCCTATGCAGCGGAGTGGAAAAATGTCAGCGGCTTGCTGCGGCCTCGGTGTTCTCCGCGCTCGTCTCGCTGGAAGCGGGCAGATCGTTTTCAGCCTTGCTTTCCGAAGCTTCGGTCTTCGATTCGGTTTTTGATTCTGCCTTCGACTCGCTGTGGGAAGAAGCGCTTTCCTCTTTGGATTCACTCTTTGATTCGCTCTTCGACTCGCTCTGAGAAGTGCTGGCCGACTCTGCCTTGGATTCGGCCTTCGACTCGCTCGTGGACGCCGATGCACTGGAAGCAGAGCTGGAGGAGTGCTCCGAGCTGCTGCCGGAGGTGCTGTGGGACGAGCTGGAGCTGCCGGAAGAGGCGGCTTCTTCTTTGGACGAAGCGGAAGAACCGGATGTACTGCCGGAGGAAGCTCCGGACGAAGACGAACTGCCCGAACTCGAAGAGCTGGAAGACGAACTGCTGCTTGACGTGCTCGAACTGGACGATTCGCTGTTGACAGTCAAGGCCAGCGTGTTGCTCTTCACGGTGCAGTCGTTGTAGGTGACGACGGCATAGATTTTATAGCTGCCGACGGCCACGGAGGAGACCGGAACGGTCACGGTCGTCTGGCCTGCAGCGGCCTTGACCTCTTCCCCATTGGCGTACCAGCGGAGATTGTCGCTGTTGGCATACTTGCCGCCGAGCTTTGCCTTGAAGATATAGGAGCTGCCGAACAGGCCCTTGCCCTCGTTGGAGATCTCGACGGACACTGCGGCAAACACGGCCGTGACGTCAATGTTCTGTTGGAACTTGTCATCGGTGCGGGTGCGGGTGGTGACACCGTCGCTCCACTTGACGAAGACATAGCCCTCGGCGGGAACTGCCGTCACGCTGATGGTCTGAGACGCATCGGTCACGGTGTAGCTCAGGGAGGTCTTGTCGGACTCACCGCCGGAGGTCAGCGTACCGCCGCCCTTCTTTTCGACCCGATAGTGCGCTTCATAGTGAACAGGCTCAGCAGTGGAACTGCTGGCGCTCTCGCTGGCAGACTCCGAGCTGGGAGCCTGGACCGCAGAACTGGGGTTGGAAATATACTCCAGTGTGCGGGTCGGGATGTTGGCGGTATCCGGGCGGCGGTCATCGGTGGTGTAGGCGTGGGTGCGCAGATAGCTCAGCGCTGCCTTGAGGCCCGCACTCTTCAGGTGGATGTCGCCGTTTGTGTAGTAGTCCGGCTTGCCGTAGCCATCCTCCCCCTTGAGAATCTCGGCGGTGTTCAGAAACTTGAGGCCCAGCTGCTCGCACAGGTTGAGCAGTGCCATGTTCATATCGTCGATCCTGGCCTGATCCATGTGAGGGTAGGTCGAGTGATCCGCCGGGATGGGCGGGATGGTGTTGACGATGATATCGGTATAGGGATAGCTGGCCTGGATGGCCTGGACCAGAGCGGTATAATTCGCGATAAAGTCGGCCACTTCCATGCCGTTGTCGTTGGTGCCGAGGGTGATGACCACGCGGCGGGGTTTCATCATGGCGACGGCCTGGGCAATGGGATAGGCATTGCTGTCCTTCTTAAAAGTGACGATGCCCTCATTCAGGGCCACCTGTGTGCCGATGCCCTCCTTGGCGCAGAACTGCTGCAGGGAGATCAGGCCGTTGTTGTACAGGCGCACCGTGTTGGAGTCGCCGATGAAGAGGGTCTCGTCCTGGTAGGACTGCCCCGCATCGGCCGTTTCTGCCAGCAGAGAAGCCGATGAATTGTCGATCTGATAGTGCTCTGCCAGATCTTCGCCGTCCGCGGGCGTTTCCGAGGAGACGGAGTCTGCATCGGGTACATTCGGGGCGTCCACTTTGCCCCGCCTGAGCAGGGTCAGGGTAATGCCGATGGTCAGCAGCGCCGCCAGCGCACACACAACGCAGACCAGAACAGCCTGCCGCTGCAAAGGAGTCATAGATTGCTTGTCCGATTGTGTCCTACGATTCATAATGATTCACCATTTTTATTCTCAATCAGCGGTCCGGTCAGGCGTTCACAAGGGCGTCCGCGAGGACGGCGCAGCTCTCGGCCAGAAAGACCGGGTGGAACGGTTCCAGCTCTTCCCGGCTGCCATAGCCGTACAGCGCACCGGCAGCATCCAGACCGCAGTCTGCCGCACCGCGCATATCGTCGTTGCGGTCCCCGACCATCAGAACCCGTTTGCCCTTGACGCAGGGCTGCTCCAGCACGTAGCGGACGACCTCGGTCTTGGTGTCGCGGCTCTCATCCATGGAGGCACCGCCGATGAAATCGAAGTATGGGGCAAGGCCCTGCTCCTTGAGAATGGGCGTCACCACCTGAGTGGGCTTGGAGGTCGCCGTGCAGAGCACAAAGCCCGCTTCCTTCAGGCGGCGGAGCATCTCAGCCGCACCGGGGAACACGCGGCACTCGTGGCTGCCCTTGACGGCATAGCTGGCACGGTAGAGCCCGGCGGCTTCCTCGACCTTGGCCGGGTCGGTGAAGTGCTCTGCGAACGTCTTGCGCAGCGGCGGGCCAAGATAGCGGCGCAGGTCCACACCGGTGATATCTACGTTCATCTTGCGGAAGACCTCTTCCAGTGTATTCAGGATGCCGGGTGCGGAATCAATGAGCGTTCCGTCCACGTCGAATAAGATCACGTCATAGTGCTGCAAGGTCCATTTCCTCTCTTTCACACATATACAGTGTATAGTATAGCACAGTTTTCTGTATTCAGCAATTCCGCACAAAACGTTTTTTCATCTTTTGGCTAGATTGTTCATAGAATAGCCACAAACACAAAAAGCCTGCCCGGCAAAGTGCGGGCAGGCAGGGGCAACCGCCGGTTATTGCGCGGTGGTGGTGTTTTCCGTCGAGGGGTAATAGAGATTGTTGGAGATAAATTCCAGCTTATCCTTGAGCGCCAGTTCCAGATTGGCCACGGCATGGACCATGTTGGTGGCCGAGTCGTTGATCTCCAGCAGCTTGCACAGGTCGACTTCCTTCATGGCCATCGCGGTCTTCATCTTCTGGCTCTCCGCGCAGAGGATGTGGCTGAGGGCAGATTCCTGCAGCGCAATGCTCTCCAGCAGGTCGATGACGGCCTGGTCGAGGGTGACGTGGGGCAGTGCGGGGCATTCCAGCGTGGGCGTGCAGTTGGTTTCCGTGATCATAAGTCGGGTCATCCTTTCTTATATAAGGTATGCCCCATTGTATGTCCGGGCCGCTGCCTGTGTCACTCGGCGGAGTCGGCTGCTTCCTTCGCAGAGACTTTTTCGATGACGTCTCGGTAGCCGCCGGAGCCGTACTGGATGCAGCGGTTGATCCGGCTGATGGTGGCCGTGCTGATCTCCACGGCTTTGACGATCTGGTCATAGGTGCTGCCGCTCAAAAGCAGCTTGGCCGCTTCCAGGCGCTGCGCCATATCGGAGATCTCCTTTACGGTGCACAGGTCCTCAAAGAAATTGTAGCACTCTTCCCGTGTTTCAAGACTCAGGATCGCATCGAACAGTGCGTCCGTGGTCGGGTTCTTTCTGGGGTTTTTCTCAGCCATAGCGGCCTCCTTTGCGGCAAGCGCCGGATATTTGGAAGATTTTGTGATTTCGTATTATCACTTTAGCACACGAAAGCGTGAAAGTCAAGTCTTTTCGCAACGTGAGTGATTTTCACATTTTAACGTGCATAGTTTTCTTCTCTTCACACATGAACAAAAATCATCTAAAAATTGTTACCAGCATTTTTCCCGAATTGGCACATCCTCCTAACTTGCCCAAAATATATTGACAAATTATGAAATCGGGACTAAAGTATACACAATCATTCGGCAAATGCAGTGAACAGGACACGACCTTTTCCCACACCTGCTCCCAGAGAGCTGTCGGTTTTGGTGTAAGACGGCAGCAAAGAGAGAAAGGTTATCCCCTGCGAGCAGCCGGTGCGAACCAAACAGTAGCACCTGGCCGATCCGCCCCCGTTACAGGGCGTCCCCGCTCCGGTGAGGTTCTCCCGGAGCGTGCAGAAAGTGGCTGCCCTCAAAAGCAGCAAGCGAAGTGGTACCGCGGAGAATTGCAGCCGGGAGACCGGTTGTCAGGCCTTCGTCTTCGGGTGGATGCGGTCTGCATCCAGAACGAAGATGGGGGCTTTTTTCATCCCCTGCCGCCCGGCCGCTTGTGGTTTTTGAGTACAGCCGCCAGATGGACCCTGGCCGTTTTGCCGTTTGGAAAGAAAGGAAAGAGGTAAAAGAAATGAACACGCTGGTCATTGTTTTGATCGCAGCCGTGTGTCTGTTGGGAGCTTACACCTTCTACGGACGCTGGCTGGCAAACAAGTGGGGCATCGACCCCAAGGCTAAGACCCCCGCAGTCGTCCACGAGGACGGCCGCGACTACGTCCCCACCAACGGCTGGACCGTTTTTGCCCATCAGTTCAGCTCCATCGCAGGTGCCGGCCCTGTCACCGGTGCCATCCAGGCTGCCGCATTCGGCTGGCTGCCCGTTCTGCTGTGGGTCCTGATCGGCGGCATCTTCTTTGGTGCTGTGACCGACTTCGGCGCGCTGTATGCTTCCGTCAAGAACGACGGCAAATCCATGGGTATGCTGATCGAGAAGTACATCGGCAAGACCGGCCGCAAGCTGTTCCTGCTGTTCTGCTGGCTGTTCTGCGGCATCGTCATCGCAGCGTTTGCTGACATGGTCGCCGGCACCTTCAATGCCTTTGGCACCGATGGTGCTCTGGTCGAGGCCGCACAGACCAACGGTGCTGCCGGCATGGTCTCCATCATGTTCATGGTGTTCGCTGTCGTCTTCGGCCTGATCCAGAAGAAGTTCAACTTCTCCGGCTGGAAGGAGAGCGTCATCAGCATCGTCTTCATCGTTCTGTCTTTCGTGATCGGTGCAAACCTCCCCATCATTCTGGGCAAGGCTGCATGGAGCTACATCACCTTCATCTACATCTTCTTTGCCGCCGTCCTGCCCATGTGGCTGCTGAAGCAGCCCCGTGACCACATGACCACCTTCATGTTCGTGGCCATGATCGCAGGTGCTGTGGTCGGCCTGCTGGTCGCACACCCCACCATGAACCTGCCGGTTTTCACCGGTTTCACCAATGAGAAGCTGGGCACCATGTTCCCCATCCTGTTCGTCACCGTGGCCTGCGGTGCCGTTTCCGGTTTCCACAGCCTGGTCTCCTCCGGCACTTCTTCCAAGACCGTGGAGAACGAAAAGGATATGCTGAAAGTCGGCTATGGTGCCATGATCCTCGAAAGCCTGCTGGCTGTTCTGGCCCTGTGTGTTGCAGGCGCTGCCGCCGCTGCGGACGGCACCCCCGCTGCAGGCACCCCGTTCCAGATCTTCAGCCGCGGCGTTGCCGGTTTCTTTGAGATGTTCGGCGTGCCCGCTTACGCTGCTACCGTGTTTATGACCATGTGCGTTTCTGCACTGGCTCTGACCAGTCTGGATGCCGTGGCCCGCATTGGCCGCATGAGCTTTCAGGAGCTGTTCAGCGTGGACGACATGGAGCACGCTGAGGGCTGGCGCAAGCTGTTCTGCAATGTGTACTTCTCCACCTTCATCACACTGGTGTTCGGCTTCATCCTGACCAAGATCGGCTACGCCAACATCTGGCCGCTGTTCGGTTCCGCCAACCAGCTGCTGAGCGCTCTGGTTCTGGCCACCCTGTGCGTCTTCCTGAAGGTCACCGGCCGCAACAACAAGATGCTCTTCCCCCCGCTGGTCATCATGCTGTGCGTCACCTTCACCGCGCTGGTCCAGCGTCTGATCGCGATGGTCAAGGCCATCAGCGCAGCCGCTTCGGTGGGCATCCCTGCTGGTGAGACCACCTGGGGCGCTGTGTTCATCGCCAACGGCCTGCAGCTGATCCTGGCTGTCCTGCTGATCGTTCTGGGCCTGAACATCGTCTTCCACTCCTTCAAGGCTTACTCCAACGCGGAGCACAACAGCGAAGCAAAGGTCTAAAAACAACTGCGGTTTTCACGATTCGTTCGTAAAAACAGAAAGAGATCCCCGCTGACGTCATCGAACCCGTCAGCGGGGATCTCTGTTTTTCTGCGCTTATAGATGCGCACCTTCCCAGGCCTGCAGCACGGCCAGCTGCGTCTCGGTGTGGAACCAGTGTTCCCCGTCGGCCAGAAGGGTCAGCTGTGCCCCAGTCGCGCGCTTGAAACGGTCGAGTACAGCATAGGAAGTCAGCTCGTCGGCCTCACCATAGAGCACCTGCGTGGGGGTGCGCCAGCGAAGCGGATGCTCCCGCACCCAGCAGAGATACGGCCATGAAAGCGTCTCTCCGAAAGCTGTGGGGATCTCCCCTGCCGCTTGCAGCTGCTCTTCGGTCACGTTGGCCTGCTGCATCATCCTGCCGATGAGGTCTTCCATATCCACGATGGGCGAAACGAAGAGCGCACGGCGCAGTGCCTTCTCCTGTAACGCCAGCATGGAAAACCACGCACCGATGCTCGTGGCCCGCAGCGAGACCTGCCGCCAGTGCACTCTTGCATACTGATCCATAAATTGCAGCTCCGGAACGACCACCCATGGCAGGAGCCGTTCGGGGCCGTTTTTCCGCTCGCCATGTTCGGGCAGGTCGATGGCCAGCACCTGATAACCTGCCGGGCAGGCCTGCTCTGCAAATGCAAGGGCTTCCTCTTTGCTGCCCATTTTTCCGTGGACATAGAGATACACCTTGTGAGAAGGCTCGCCGATGAGGAGCGCGGGGATGCCCTTCAGGGTAATGCGTTCTGTTTTCATAGCATCTTTACCATCATGATCTCGTCGCGGTAAGTTCCATCCTTGAGTTTGAAGGCATGGGGCGTGGTGCCGCAGCGTTCAAAGCCAACCTTCTCATAGAGATGGATGGCACGGGTGTTATCGCTGTACACCCCCAGTTCCAGCTGTTCGAAACCGTTGGTGCGGGTCTGGTCAATGGCCAGCTGCATCAGATAACTGCCCAGACCGCAGCCCCAATACTCTTTCCGGACAGAGATGCCCATTACGGCACGATGGCGATACTTGATGTGCGGCCGCACCTGTGCCACACCAAACTCCCCCACCAGCTTTTCTCCGGCAAAGGCGCCTACCTCAAAGTTCACCGGGCTTTTCTCGCAGCCTGCAAGCCCCTTTCGCACCGTTTCCAGATTCGCGCCTTCTTCCGGGTAGCGGGCCATAAAGTGTGTTTCGCTGTAGGTTGCACAGCGGAACACCTCCAGTGCCTCTGCATCCTCGGCGCATAAGCTGCGCACCGTCAGCATTTCTCCGTTGGGCAGTTGGAACGCACGCGGGACGATCTTCATGATCAGCACTTCTTTCTGTTTGGAATGGGTCTATCATAGCATCTTCGGTCAGGTTTTACAACCCCGGAACGCAAAAAAGGAGCCGCAGCACCCTGTGACAGGCACTGCGGCTCCCATTTTCAGCTTGGAAGCTTGAATTACTTCACCATGCTTGCGACTTCAGCAGCGAAGTCGTCAGCGCGCTTCTCCAGGCCTTCGCCCTTCTGGAAGCGGGTGAACTTGACGATCTTGATGTCGCCGCCCAGGTCCTTAGCGACCTTAGCGGTGTACTGAGCAACAGACAGGTCGCCGTCCTTGACGAACTCCTGATCGACCAGGCAGTTCTCCTTGAAGAACTTCTTGATCTTGCCCTCGATCATCTTCTCCTTCACAGCCTCAGGCTTGTTAGCGGTCTTGGGATCCTGAGCCATCTGAGCCAGCATGATCTCCTTCTCCTTAGCCACGACCTCGGCGGGGACAGAAGCCTCGTCAACGTAGCCGGGGTTAGCAGCAGCGACCTGCATAGCGATATCCTTGCCGTAAGCAACGAACTCGTCCTTTGCATCGATGTCGTTGGTGGTCTCGAAGTTGACCAGAATGCCGTGGGTGCCGCCGCCGTGGACGTATGCAGAGCAAACGCCCTCGTAACGGGTGAAGCGGCGAACCTTGATGTTCTCCTTGATGACCAGGATCAGGTTCTTCAGAGCCTCGTCAACAGTCTCGCCAGCCTCGGTCTTGCATGCCATCAGAGCCTCGACATCAGCGGGGTTCTGCTTCATGATGACCTTGGTGGCCTCCTTGACGAAGTCAACGAACTTGTCGTTCTTGGCAACGAAGTCGGTCTCAGCGTTGACCTCGATGACAACACCGACCTTGCAGGCGGGGCAGTAGTCAGCGTAGACCATACCCTCGGCAGCAACGCGGCTTGCCTTCTTGGCGGCGGTAGCCAGACCACGCTCGCGCAGGATCTCGATTGCCTTCTCGAAGTTGCCGTCAGCCTCGGTCAGAGCCTTCTTGCACTCCATCATGCCGCAGTCGGTCTGCTTGCGCAGTTCCATAACGTCCTTTGCAGAAATAGCCATTTTTGTTTTCTCCCTTACACGTTATTTGATTGGTTGCGGAATGGGAAATCAGGCGTTTGCTGCGTCCTCGGCGGGAGCGGCCTCCTGGTTGCCCTGCTTGCCTTCCAGCACAGCGTCAGCCATAGCGCCGGCGATCAGCTTGACAGCGCGGATAGCGTCGTCGTTGCCGGGGATCACGTAGTCGATCTCATCGGGGTTGCAGTTGGTATCAACGATAGCAACGATGGGGATGTTCAGCTTGCGGGCCTCAGCAACAGCGATGCGCTCCTTGT
>OIZI01000922.1_pt1 | contig 13575 bp, 13 predicted proteins | sample 1588441 | NCBI WGS metagenome assembly OIZI01 (sample SAMN03283284) | human gut metagenome | biome: human-associated habitat; material: feces | host: Homo sapiens | place: Peru | collected 2012
TACTGCAGTAACTTAATCAGATTCAGATCTGTCTGTCTGTCTGTCTGTCTGTTAAGATGGTTTCGCCGTTTTCTGCGAACGTCAACAACTGATCACGGTAAAATTCATATTGCTTTTGACGAGCTTCAATTTCGGCGGGCAGGCCAATATTTAAGTCGTTACAGATCGTCTCGAAATTATCAAGGATATTCACAATTCTATCTTGTACTTCAAGAGACGGAACGGGGGCTTCAATCTCTTGAAGCTTTTTTACAGATAGTCCTGGCTGTGCTCCAGCAGATTTATACTGATTCAAATCCATAAAAGTCAGCAGATGAAAAAGAAAACGCTGTTTATATTCCCCTTGCGATTTAACAACCACAGCATGTTCAGTGGCGTAAAAATCACCTGTTGCATAATTCACATTTCCGCATAAGGCTCCTTGTCGTCCAATCAACGGGAACTCTCCATGCTGATTAGCTTCATTGACATATCCACGTATGCCATTTCCTCCATAGCATTTAACATTGGCATATTGCGTTTCTTCTGAGGAAATCAATTCACTTGGAATGCTTTTCCCTGCCTTCATATCGCAAGTTTGTCCTAATTTCTTTTTAGGAATACCCAAATCGAACGTTAGCATCTCACTACGGTAGTACTCATACTGTTTCTTTCTCGCTGTAAGCTCCGCTGTAAGCTCCGCTGTAAGCTCCGTGAAATTGTCCAAAATCCGGACAATTTCACGTTGTACCTCTAAAGGAGGTACGGGAACTTTGAATGAGGAATAAGTTCCAATCCACAATCTTTTGTGCTCAGATGAAGTGAAATTAAGCCATCCCATCAGATGGTATAAATAACGAATTGGTGTTATATCTTCTTTTGCTGTTATCATCTTCATGGCTGAAGATTTAACTTTAAACGGAAAATCTACCCATTTGAAAGCCCCTGTAAAATCATCAAAAATGATTACAGGATGGTCAATAGAAGCATTATAAATACCTGTTTCTTCATTAGTATACCCCAAAATAAATGATTGCCCAGCTGTTAGCACAGGAATGTCAAAATCATCGTTATAGTTTGTGTTACTTACAATATAGGCCCCAGGTTGTTCATAGTTTGTAATTTCACCAACTGTTTTAAACTCAACACCATTAGGGCAATACTGTTTTAGTAAATCATCTAGCCTACTCACGCCTCTTGCCCTCCTTCAATTTCAGCGATTATCTTATCAATCTCACCACGGAGAGCCTGTTCACGGGCAACAATCTGTTTAATTTCAGCATTGAGTTTTACTATATCGATTTTCTCGCGGGTATCTTCCTGCTCAACGTAGGTGCTAACCGACAAATTGTAGTCCTGTTCCTTTACCTCATCATAATCAACCAACCTGCAGGTATGCTCCACATCCTGTCTTTCACAAAACATCTCAACGATTCTGTCTATATGCTCCGGAAGGAGTTTGTTATTGTTGGTAACTTTTACACAGAGATTTGTGGCGTCGATGAATAAAACCTTGTTATCACGCTTACTCTTCTTCATAACCATGATACAGGTGGCGATTGTGGTACCAAAAAACAGGTTACTTGGCAGCTGAATAATGCAATCTACATAGTTGTTGTCTACGAGATACTTTCTGATTTTCTGTTCTGCTCCACCTCTATACATTATTCCAGGGAAACATACGATTGCGGCTGTACCATTTGGAGCCAACCATGAAAGAGCATGCATTATGAAAGCCATGTCTGCCTTGGATTTCGGAGCCAAAACACCAGCTGGAGAAAAACGTGGATCGTTTATGAGCGTGGCGTCTTCATCACCTACCCATTTGATGGAATATGGAGGATTGGAGACTATCAGTTCAAATGGTTCATCATCCCAATGCTGTGGGTGTGTAAGAGTATCCTCACAGGCAATATCGAATTTATCAAAGCCTATGTCATGAAGGAACATGTTGATACGGCACAGGTTGTATGTGGTGATGTTGTTTTCCTGACCATAAAAACCGTTCTGAACAGCGTCCCTACCGAGAATCTTTTCAACTTTTAAGAGTAGCGAACCACTGCCGCAGGCAGGGTCGTAGGCTTTATTGATTTTGGTTTTGCCTGCTGTTCCCAATCTAGTGAGAAGAACAGATACATCGGCAGGAGTAAAGAATTCACCACCGGACTTGCCTGCATTGGATGCATACATGGTCATCAGATATTCGTATGCATCCCCGAAAGCATCAATCTCATGGTCTTGGATGGAGCCAAGATCCATGGCAGCAACACCTTCAAGAAGTTTAACCAGCCTTTCATTTCTCTTGGCAACGGTTGCACCAAGCTTGTTGCTATTCACATCGATATCATCAAAAAGGCCTTTGAAGTCACTTTCAGCCTCACTGCCTTTTGCTGATTCTTCGATATGATTGAAAACCATCTCAAGGAACTCATTCAAGTTGTCTTTTAAATTCTTCTTTTCACCTTCACTATCAATGAAGACAGCTTTATCATCCCTACAATTCTTAAGAACATTACAAAAAAGCTCACTTGGCGGTATGAAAAATCCCTTTTCCTGAACAAGGTCAGCTCTGGCTTCTAATGACTCAGAATCTGACATATTGGCATAATCAAAATCCGTATTTCCTGCATCCCTTTCGCCTTTGTTTATGTAGGCACAGAGATTTTCGGAAATATAGCGGTAGAACATCGTACCAAGAACATAATTCTTAAAATCCCAGCCATCAACAGCCCCTCGTAACTCATCAGCTATTGCCCATATTGCGCGATGGAGTTCATCGCGTTCCTGCTCTTTTTTGGTATCTACCATTCAAAAAACTCCGCTAACATTAGTCACGAAACTTGCGCCTTGAGGACAATACCCGAATGTTGCAAAATCACGTGTTAAAAATTCTGTTTGTCGTTATGCCAATAAATTCAAAACGATAACAAGACATAAACTATCACAGATGCATCACAAATCAATCAACCTTGCATGATAGCACAGTTGTAGTCTCAAATTCCTGTTACAACAGCACAAAACACACAAAACCTTAAACATTCCGAATATTTTTATTCACTTTTGCGATTCATCAAATTTGTGTTTCCTTCATAGAATGGCAGAGAGTCTCCCTGTTCACCTCTTAGCAAAATCAGCGACATACTTTGTACAATTGTCAACCATACGCACAAAAATTGCTCCATCCCCTACTAAATAATCGCCGATTAGACACTATTACATAACAATTTTATGGAAAGAAAGCCTTTTCCTCTGTAAAATCCACGCTCTGTAATTTTGTTATCCAGATCACATAATTACTCGTATTTATCCAAGCAGACACCGCAAAAGATGCCTGCTTTTTTCGTATGAATCTTGACCGAACGTCAGATTTCACCAATCCCCCTGGCTACTTGTTAGGGGGATTGCTTTTTTTACCAAAGACAAAGGCTTTATTTACGAAACATGCAACACGCCTGTTGGATGTTTCGTGTTCTGCGTCTTTTCAGATCTGGATACAGATTTTTAACCTCGCCTGCGTAAGCTCATCAAGTTGCAAATTGATGAGTGCATGGCTGAAACAGGCGAATTTATTTTAACCGTCCAGTGTCATGCACCACTGGTCACCTACCGAACGGGGTATTCCCCGAGGTGACCTAATGCACACAGTGACAACGAGCCGTGAAGGGCTACTCCGCTTCGGTTTTTCCGAACAGGAGAAGCCTCAATGGCAAAAAAAGTTAAGGGTAACCATACCCAAAATCCAAACAGATTACAGAAGGAGTTTTTCATACCTTGTGAAGTATTTCGAAATGAAAGAGAACGCCGGGAAAGCGGATTCCCCGGAGAGAACTGCCGGTACATTTCTTTTCCATCAGGAAAAAGAGCTCTTGTTGGTTTCATCAAAACCAAGATAAAGCCTAGCGAAGCTCTAGTTAAAGATCTATGGAACAGCATAAACAGGCAGCTTAACGAATGGCATCGGAACTCTCGTTGTCAGATTCCCGGCAAACACGGCATTTTAATCAGATGTCCTGATAGCAACAAATGCTCTGACAGTCCTTTTGGCGTTAAGGCAGAAAACCGACAGTTAACCATAGTGAACTATAGCGAACCGGATGAACTGACCATTGGCATCTCTGAACTTGATGGCATTGAGAATGAAATGGATCTTGAAGTCATCTCTAAAGAGATTAACAGGAAAGATCCCCAAGCCGGCAGAGTCTTTGACCTATTAGCTTTTCATGGCTATCAGCTTGAAGACATTGCCAGGATGGAAGGATTAACTGAACGGCAGATGCGCTACGTCCTGAATAAGATTAAAAAATTCGGGGTAAGCTTGATGGCAAGATAAATTGATATAGCATTTACTCTTTACAGCGGTGTCGCAGTTAAAGATTGCGGCACCGTGTTAATTACGATGAACAAGCGATAGCTGAACAACTTCTATTAGAAATCTTTTAACCTTATTATCAAAATTTACTAGCATTTTTGAACTAAAAAATTGGTGATTTCATCTTGTTCTACGGGTCTATACTCTAATAACTGTTGTTTTGATGCCCAACCTAAATTTGGAAATTTATCTCCAACTTCTTTACACAGGTCAGATAACCTAATATCCGATTCAATCTGATCTCTAATTGTTTTAGATAAGAAAATATTTTCTGAATACTTAAAAATCAACCAATTCAAATAACTCAAATTTTCAGCTCTTGATACTGTATTAAACTCTTTATTAAGCGAACGAAGTATAGAATCTCTTTTGTGGTAAAAGGCAAATACGGCAGTATTCTGCTTTAATGGAAAAACACAGATATGGAGATACTTCATTCTGTTATCCGGCGAGTAGTCGTAGACATCATTAAGTTTTTTACCATGACGATCCTCAATTATTGCCACCATAGCCTGAGTAGCAATTGGAACCTTATACGGCAACAAGTACTGACAAACAAGTTGAAATTGTTTTTTTCTTTTAGGATGGTTTATTATATCTTTATAAAGAGAAATATCCTTTACATACTCACTCATATCTAGTTCTTGAACCATTGAAGTAAGCTCAACATACGCTTTATTCGGTATAGCCTGCTTAAACAATTGTGATTCATATTTTCGTTTTGACAGTTGTTGCAAAGCACTTTTTAATGCGATCTGAGCCATCATAGTATCATTTGGAGCTGTTAGTAAAGCTGTCTCATTCTCATACTGTTTGAAATAAATATTATCGCATTCATTACATATAAAGAAAAATGTTCCAGAATTATTAACACCTTTCTCTATATCAAAAATATCAAATTCCAGTTTTAGGCAAGCAGCCATTTGAAGAACTTTGCCATTATCAGCTATATTTTTTAAAACCATTTTAGGAACAGAGTGGGAATTACAACAACTAGTTATTGGTTTTCCACATAATATACATTCATTAGGTTTAATTTGTCTCTGTATATCTTTTCTTAATTTATTAAATTCAGGAGACATCGACATATGTAAAATAACCCCAATATTTGTTCTCTTAACCAAATTATAATGACTTAAACAACTAAAAGCAAAATGGTAGCCACAACCTTACCGCAATAATAAAACTGTAGCCACAACCTCTGTATCTCTCTGCTAAAGTGTATTTTCAGATACAGCAAAAATGCCGTTTTCCCCTCTTTTGTTCAAAAACACAAAACTCGCCAAGCCCTTGATTTTACGGGCTTCCAGAGCACTTCTACATATTCTTAGATAGTAATACTACCGTCTCGACATGCAACGACCAGTGCATAGCGGTGTCTGATCGTCTACTATGGTTTATACAACAGGCGTAAAAGAACATATCCACACCTTGGATAATAACAGTTATAGGAAACATATTATCTTTTGACTTCAAAACTCTCCTTTTCATATTGCAATTAATTTGAAAGCAAAGCAATAATGCAAGGCAGTATTAGAGACACACAAAAAAAAGCCGGAACTAAGTCCGGCAACCATAATCTATCCCTGAACTTCTACCCCCACCCCGGATTTGAATTCCACGGTGAAATGATCGTCATGGACGGTGATGCGCTCTATCAGCCTTCTTACTAGTGCCTCATCGTATTCGACAATCTGGGTTTCCTGCTCATCCAGAAAGGCTTTAAGGTCTGAAATCTTCTGTCGGACTCCATCCTTTTTGGCATCATCGAGCTGCAGCTGATATTTCTTTTCATGCAGTTCAGTGATCTCCTGACCGAGCTTATCGCAGTCCTGCCGCTGTTTCATTCGCTTAAGCAGGTCCTTCTGCATGGATGCAATCTTGGAATCAATCTCCGCTACCACATCCGTATTGCTGGAACTGAGAGCCTTCTCAATATTGGTCTTCAGCTGAGACATATAAGTGTCCTGTTTGGCAAAGACCTCATTGATTGCCTTAACTGCAACGTTCTGAAGTTCCGATTCCTTTACGGTTCGGGAGTGGCATTCAACCTCCGAGTATTTCTGCTTGAGCCGTGAAAGGCAACGCCACACTATGCTCTTTCTGCCATGAATGTTCCAGTGAGTTCTCTGATAAAAACCTCCGCAATGGCAGCAGGCAACAAGATTTGAAAGAGCAAACTTACCGCTGTACTGTCTGCGTTTTCCCGTTGTGGTTTTAAGCCTTGACCGTTTCTGCATTTCCTCCTGAACCCGCATAAAGAGTTCCTTCGGAATGATGGCTTCATGGTTATTTTCCACATAGTATTGCGGAACGATACCGCGATTTGCCACCCGCTTTTTAGTCAGAAAGTCTGTGGTGATCGTTTTCTGAAGAAGTGCATCACCCATGTACTTCTCATTTGTCAGGATAAGTTTAATGGAGGAATTCAGCCAGCGGGAACTTCCCGCTGCAGTCTTGATGCCGTCAGCCTCGAGTCCCTTGCCAATGCCGTAGAAACTCTGCCCTTCCAGATATTCACGGAAGATGCGTTTTACCACCTCGGCTTCCTCCTTGTTGATGATGAGGTTACCGTCCTCATCCTTGTCATAACCAAGGAACCGGGTATGGTTAACCAGCACCTTGCCCTTCTGGTAACGATACTGCAGACCAAGGCGGACGTTCTGAGAAAGGCTTTCACTTTCCTGCTGGGCCAGTGATGCCATGATGGTGAGCATAACCTCGCCTTTGGCATCGAGCGTGTTAATTCCTTCTTTCTCGAAATAAACGGCGATGTTCTTATCCTTGAGCTTTCTAATGTAGTTAAGGCAGTCTAGTGTATTACGGGCAAAACGGCTGATAGACTTGGTTACCACCATGTCAACCTTGCCATTCATGCAGTCATCTATGAGCCGGTTAAACTCCTCTCGCTTTTTGGTGTTGGTTCCGGAGATGCCGTCATCCGCATAAATTCCGGCACATTCCCATGACGGGTTCTTCTTGATGTATTCGGTGTAGTGCTCCACCTGTGCCTCATAGCTTGTTGCCTGCTCATCAGTATCGGTAGATACACGGCAGTAGGCTGCCACTCTGGTCTTTGGAACCTCGTCCTGAACCACCCTGCTGCCGATTCGTCTCTTGGCAAGGATCATTGTAATTGTTCCCATGTTTAAGCCTTCCTCTCAATTAAACTGTAAATGTATTCAGCCTGTCTGAACGGATCTCTGAACTGCTTTAAACACTGTCTGAAGGAAAAGTGCTGTGGTGCAGTTCCCGGTACCTGTTCTTTGCTCTGCCCTTCCTTCTTCCCGAGAACCGAGCATCTCCGTAATCGTTCACGTTCAGCCGCATCAAAAGTGGTGCGATCAATGATCTCGGGGTAAAAATCATCTCCGGTGTAGCGGGCATTTCTCATAAGCATTTTTACCGATGAGGCATGCAGGTCTAACCCCACAGCCTTTGCCGCATCGATGTAGCTCAGCCCGGAAAGATATCCTTTGTAAAGCAATCTGACTTTACCGGCATCCTTCTCATAAATCACCGCCCTGCCGTCCACAATCTTGTATCCGAAAAAAGTATTATTCAGTCTCATTCAATTGTCTCCTTAACCTTCATTCCGCATTTCAGATGAAATTCCAGCTCCGTTCTGGAACTCACAACCGCATGATCTACAAACCTTTCAAAAAGTCCGGCATCAAAGTCGGAGAGCATTTCGCTCTTGCCCGTGAATCTGATGATGTCTCTCAAGGACTCGGTCTTAGTCAGCTCACCGTTGATTTCAGATTTCAGTTGATCCCGTTCTGCTGTGAGTTTCTCAGTCTCAACCGTGATTTCATTACTCTCTCGGGTAAAGGTGGCGGGATCAAGATAACCTTTGGTCATAATGGAAGTGAGGTTACGTCTGCGTTCCTGCATTTCATTCAGGGTTCTTTCCACCACGTCAATTCTGCTGAGTCGTGACTTGTGAGATTGGGTAGTGAGGTTATCAAGAAGTGTCTGCAGCACCTCCTTTCTGCCAAAAATCAGCTTATTCATCATGGTGGTAAAGGCAGTCTCAAGAGCGGATTCACGCACATACTTCATTGAGCACCGGCTCCCGTCCTTATGGTGGACTGAGCATACCCATGCCGGATATTTGAGTCTTCCGGTAATGTTGATCCTGCGTTTGAAGAACGCTCCGCATTCACCGCAGATCAGCTTTCCACTGAAGGCATAGCGGTTCTGGTATTTTGAATTACCTTCAGACCTGTTCTTCTCCTGCTGTTCATGACTGATAACATTGCCGACAGCCTCGAAAACCTCTCTGCTGACAATGGCGTCATGGTGGTTTTCCTCATAGAACTGGTCGACTTCTCCCCGGTTCAGATGTCTTTTAAGCCGGAAGTCCGTATAGGTTTTCTGATAAAGGCAGTCGCCCTTGTATCTCTCGTTACGCAGAATCCAGAGCACAGAGGCGGCAGTCCATGAGCCTTTTCTCTTGGCTGGAACTTTCTTATCATTCAGAGCAGTGGCAATCTGACGTGCGCTTTTCCCGGTAAGTGCCTCGTTGAAAATGTAGCGCACCCATTCAGCCTCATCCTCCTTGATGACAAGTTCGCCGTCAGCGAGAGTGTAGCCGTATGGCGCATAGCTGAATTTGAAGGAGCCGTTCTCAAAGCGGTGCCGTACTCCCCACTTGCTGTTCTCGGAAATAGAAACTGACTCGCTCTCTGCCAGACTGCTCATTACTGAAAGAAACAGTTCTGTTTCCATCGAACCGGTATTGAGATTCTCCTTTTCAAAGTAAACCGGGATGTGAAGTTCCTGAAGTCTGCGTACCAGCTCAAGACAGTCTGTGGTGTTACGGGCAAATCTGCTCAGAGACTTGGTGACAATGAAGTCAATCTTCCCGTTCTCGCAGTCCGTCATCATCTGCAGAAGTGCCGGACGCTTTTCCTTTTTGGTTCCTGACAGTCCTTCATCGTAGTAGAGTCCGGCAAACTCCCATTCTGGATTTGATGCGATGTATTCTTCGTAATGAGCCTTCTGAGTCTCAAGACTGACAAGCTGTTCATCACTTGCAGTTGATACTCTGCAGTAAGCCGCAACCCGGAGGCTTTTCTTCGGCTGATGAGCAGCGGCTGGCTCGATAGTAATAACCTTCTTCATGATCTGTCACCTTAAAGGATTGATGACAGGAAGGTCGGAAAAGTCCGTCTGTTTTCCTGCATAATCAGATAAAACTCATCACGACTGATAAGTCCCTGGGTGAGAAGTTTCCGGGTGAAAAGCTCCGCTCTCAGAAAGTTGAATTCCTGCAGAAGATCATCACCATCATGATTACGTTCAAAGTGCAGTTCCGGATAACTGCTGATTTGTTTTACGTGCATATTTACTCCCTAAAGTGATCAGTGTTTGCGTCTCGCAATCCGTTTTGTCGGTAACATATTTGCTCTGTGTTGGAACACTATCAACTCAATAATCAAAGTATTGACGATATAAATGTCGGGAAAGCGACCATGTTCTCTATCATGATCAGACGGTACTCATCAGGTGTTATAAGACCTCGGTTGAGCATGGTTTTCGTGAGATGTTCAGCCCGCAGAAAATTAAATTCACGCTGCAGCTGCTCATGGGTGATTTGGCTGAGTGCGGTTGGCTGGGTAGTGGCGGATGTAACTTCGGTAACTTGCATTGCGGTTCTCCTGTAAAACTATTGCTCCTACCTACTAATGCCCAGAAGTAACCGGTTTTTACAAAAAAATTGTTCAACTTTTCTGTGAATAGAAACAGAGGAGATTTACAAAGAGGTGGAATGCTTGAGATTAGACATCAGTGGCTGATTTGAGCGGATTTATTTTTGGGAATGTGGCTGATTGACTGTTTGGTGAACAAGTTATTTATCGATTTGTTGTTTATGCATAAGAAACAAAATCACCAAAATGGTATGATTCTAAAGATTTAATATGGTCGGAGATGCAAAGATGCCTGCAAACAATGAAAACATCAAAATTACGGTTGTTGAAAAAAGAGGAAAACGCGGATGCGATTATTGTCACCGCATTGGTGATGTGTATGACTATGCAAGAGATGCCGGAAAGTTATGCCCTTGGATGCTGACTGTTGCCAACATGTATATTACAAAATTGCGTGACGGTCATACGTTTTCAAGAGGTTCGGAAGTTCCTGACGGTGCGGTTACTTTCTGTTGTCCAGATCCTCGGGTAATGAATATCTTTCAAATTGAATACACCGGTAAAATCGAAGACAAAGATCATAAGTAAAATTTTACTGAATGAGGGATTTGTTATATAGTGAAATCAATTCCTCTTGGCTTCAGTTAATTATGTTTAATCATAATTCCCAAAGTCGGCTATTCACCTCATGAGCCAAATTGCCCAACTTCCCGAATAGCCAGTTACCGGGACATGATTTTCGTGCAAACCAGCGGTGAACCGTCATTAGCATTTCATCATGTTTGTCTTTTACCTCGTTATTTTGGCTATTATTTTTGGGCAGATAACTCATTGGCCGATATTTCAGCTTCGATTTCCTCAATGGTAGGCAAACTTCCTTTGAATTTTTCAGGAATAAAGGTGGTTATGTCGTATTGGGAAATTCCCATAGGCTGACTGCTGGCTTCAAGCGCATAACGAGCCTTGACGTTATCTTTTGATTTGCAGATTAACAGCCCCAGCGTAGGTCCATCATTTTCACTCTTCAGCTGATGGTTAACGGCAACCATATAAGTTCCGAGTTGCCCCATATCACCGGAATCAAATTCCTTCACCTTGATTTCAACGACCACATAGCAATGAAGTTTGATATTGTAGAACAACATGTCAATGAAGTTGTTTGTGTTTCCAATTTCAAGCTTATACTCACGCCCAACAAAGGCAAAGCCGTTACCAAGCTCAAGAAGAAATCTGGTAATGTTATCCATAAGAGCATCTTTCAGTTCTTTTTCGTCATAGCTCTCCCGGAGGGTAAGAAAATCGAAGGTGTACGGGTCTCTGGTAATAGCCTGAGCAAGATCGCTTTGAGGAGCAGGAAGAGTAAGATCAAAATTGCTTACTGCTTTGCCCTGTCTTTCATAGAGGTCTGTATCCAGAAAGTTCATCAGTACAGCTCTAGACCATTTGTTTTCAAGAGTTTTTCGTATGTAAAATAAGGCTTTATCACGGTTTCCATTGACCTTATTCATGATTTGAACAATATGCCCCCACGGGATCAAAAAGATTTCATCACATGAAACGCAGTCGTTTTGGTGATTAAAATCTAATTTTGCAACAACTTGTTGCAAAATTGGAAAAAGGCAGTAGAACTGATGCATGTACCGAAGATTTCGGGCGGAAAAAGACTTTACATCAGGCAGTTCTTTTCTCAGATCTTTGCCAACCTGTTCGTAAAAATTGCTTCCCCAGTGATAGAGGTTCTTTTTTTCATCCATATCATGCCCGAGAGTCCAATAGAAACGGAGCATTTCGCTGTTAACTGTTATGGAAGCTTTTATTTGACTTTGCCTGAATCTTAATGAAATATTAGAGATCCATTCTCTATACGTATTGTCGCTATTAATTAAATTCCCCATATTGTTTACCTCTTTCATCACTCACGGATAAATCATACAATCTAATTTGCAATTGAGCAATTTCCGTGAGCGCTTTATTAACAAATAAAAAATTACACTCCAAGTCGGCTATTCACCTCTTGAGCCAAATCGCCCAACTTCCCGAATAGCCAGTTACCGGGGCAGCTTTTCTTTGCAAACCAGCGGTGAACCGTCAGCAGCATCTCATCCGGCTTCACCTCATAGTTCAATGCCTTATCCCGATCAGCAATCCACAAAAGTTTCTTCTTGCCATTCCTTCTGCAGATATCAACGCACAGATTAACCAATGCGGCATACACCTTATCATTCATGGTGTAAGGCTCAGTCAGATCTGATGCGCATTCTATGGTTACTGCTCGCTGGTCGTTATCCCGTGATGATGAGCACCAGGAGCGGTTCTGCTCATCAACGCAGAGTCCGATTCTGCCGTCAGCCCCGATGCAGTAGTTGCAGCTTGCCTGTCTGCTGCTGTTTTTGAAGCAGTCACAGATACGTTCCACACTGAGCTGACCGACAACAGCGTGAGGTGTAATGCGGTCAATGGTGTGAGTCCTTTTCCCGGAATGGTTCGGACTCAATCTGGTGTAAGTTACAAGCGGACTATTTGCCATTTTCGTTCTCCTTATTTTCTGATTTATCGTGTAACTGGTTTAAAGCCTTTTTGACCACTGTCGGTATCGGCAGACCAAAGTGTGATGCATTCTCAAGAAGACTGATGCCTTCGTTTGAGAGGTAAAAGAAAATCACCGCAGTTCTGAGTACGCTCCCGGTCTGAAATATTCTCGTATCCAAAATTGTGGCCACCCCAACAAGCATGAACACGATCACCTTTCTGCAGATCCCTTTAAAACCGATGGAGCTAGATAGGTTGTTATCGACTATCCCGCACATAACACCGCTGATGTAGTCGATAACCGTAAAGGCAATCAGGGCATACAGCAGTCCATCACAGCCACCGAGAAAGTAACCCAGCCATCCGCCGATTCCGGTAAATACCGCCTGGAGCATATTCCAAAGCTCTCTCATTTTGTTTCTCCCAATAAAAAAGGCGACCATCAAGCCGCCCGTCATTTCACTCTGTTTACGTTATTTCGCACCCGTCCGATGAAGTCTCTGTCGAGATAACCTTCAACCCGTTCACAGGCAGAGAGGTATTTCTTCCACCAGGCATAGGCGCGAAAATCAAGATAGATGAATTTGTTCCAAGGTTTCTCGAAGGAAAGATAATGCACCATCAGAGGAGCCATTTCCTTGTAGCCAGGATTGAACCAGATGGCATTGAACTCATTGGCAAGGGGATATTTTTTCTTGAAGTTCAGATTCACGAAGTCCTGCTCCGGGCAGTACATGAAGGAGCCATGCTTTTCCAGTTCAGTGATGAACTTCTGATACAGTCCCTTGCAGTCAGCCTTGTAGCACATAAGTCCGGTGTTGAAATACAGCGGAGTGTTAACTACCTCCTTAAGGTTCATCTGCTTCATCCACTTATCCCGATTCTCACGTTCACTGACTCCGAAGATGCCGGTCTTGTACTTTGATGTAATCTCCTCAAGCAGAGGAACCACCGAGCCTAGAAACAGAGTGTCCAAATCAAAGTTCATGACACAGTCGGTTTCAGCAGAAACTTCCTCAAGAGCTTTGATTCTTTGAGCAATGG
>OIZI01000923.1_pt1 | contig 13569 bp, 10 predicted proteins | sample 1588441 | NCBI WGS metagenome assembly OIZI01 (sample SAMN03283284) | human gut metagenome | biome: human-associated habitat; material: feces | host: Homo sapiens | place: Peru | collected 2012
ATATGGCTATTATCGAAATTGACCAGTATTCGGGATTTTGCTTTGGCGTGACGCGCGCCATCAATATGGCAGAGGAGCAGTTAGCAGACACAGGCCACCTCTACTGCCTGGGCGACATTGTGCACAATAGCAACGAGGTGGAGCGCCTCAAGCAAGAGGGGTTGGAGACCATCACCCATGAGCAACTGAAGGAACTCCACGATGTGAATGTGCTGCTTCGTGCGCATGGCGAACCGCCCGAAACCTACGAAATAGCCCGACGCAACAATATAAAAATCATTGATGCCACTTGCCCCGTGGTGCTTAAACTTCAGCAACGCATCAATCACACCTACAACGATGAGCCCAACGAACCGCAAATTGTGATTTACGGTAAGCGTGGTCACGCAGAGGTGAACGGACTGGTGGGGCAGACTTCGGGCAAGGCGCTCGTGATTGAGAGTGTCAACGAAATCGATAAGATAGACTTTAGCCGCAACGTGTATCTCTACAGCCAAACCACCAAAAGTGTGCAGGAACTGAAGAAGATTATCGAGGCGGTGAAGCAGCGAATGACTGACGGGGCAGAACTGAAGAGCTACGACACCATTTGCCGCTCGGTGGCTAACCGCATACCGCAAATTCGTGAGTTTGCCACCCGCCACGACCTAATCCTTTTCGTGTGCGGCAGCAAAAGCAGCAACGGCAAGATTCTTTTCGGAGAATGTCTTGATGCCAACCCCAACTCGCATTTGGTGAGCAACGAATCGGAAATCAATCCCCAATGGCTTGTCGGCAAGAAGTCGATAGGTATTTGCGGTGCCACTTCCACCCCTATGTGGCTTATGAACAGTGTGAAATCGGCAATAGAGCGAATAGTATGTAAACAATAGAGCGAATAGTATGTAAAGAAGAATAAAGATTATGACCAAGCGCACCTATATCATTATTATTGCTTTGCTTGTGGCTCTCGACGTCGCTACGGGCTTCTGGTATATTGTGAACCATATCAATACCGACGGCAAAAGCGACTTGTTTGACCGTAGAAGCGAGTTGATTGCCGCTGCCGACACCATTGCCGACATCTTCGTGCCCGACAAGTTTGAAGTTAGCGAAAACAATGCTTATTTTGTGTCGAATGAACCAGCCATCGACGACGACGCACAGACCTACTACGCCAGTATCAAGCGCATTAAAAGCAAACTCCCAACTGAAATCAACGGAAATAAGAATATAGATGCCATTTTTGCCGCCATCGCCGACAAGGCATTCCCACAAAGCCACTCCAATTATCAAAGTGGCATTCACGCGTTTTTGAAAACACCAGTATTCAACGCCAGTGGTGTGGACTATAAACCCCTCGACACGGAGCCAACCATCACACAGAAGTACGGCAATGTGCAGGGCGTGAAAATATATCCCACATTCTCAAGTCGAGGCTATTTGGTGATGGCTATCAGCCTCACATCGTATGACAGAGGTAAAAAGCGTGAGAAAATCTATTATGTGAACTACAACCGTCGCGGACAGTCGGTGCTCTCGTTCAACTCCATTTTCGCCTCAAACTCCGAAGACGCCTTGCTCACGCTTGTGAATAATAAAATTGAGTCGCTTGCCGACGATGAAGGTATGCCCCTTCACAAGGCCACACGCCTTTCTGCCAACGTGTATGCACGCAAACGCGGTATCTTCTTCGTGTATCAGGCTGGTGAAATAGCCGATGAGAGCGAAGGTATGATTGAGATTTTCCTCTCCTTCAAAGCCCTCCAGAAGCACCTCACTTCCTCATTCCAAGCCCTCGTGAGCGAAAACGGCGACTACCAAGAATACAAGCCCATCACCTTCAAGTAAGGCTAAATCCATCCCCACCCATTCCACCTTCATCGCCTGTCAACCGCTATAGAATAAGAAATGCGCTCCATCAAAAGAAAAGAGCGCATTTTGTTTGTTCCAATTTTTGGAAATTATGGGATTAACTGTTTTGCCCATTCGGGGATGTTTTCGCTATATTGCTTAAACACCTTGCCTTCCACAGTGCGATATAGCAAACGTGGGAGCTGATCTTCGATGGAATTGTCGTAGATGTATGCTCTGTCTACAAATTCAATGGCTTTTGCTGCATTCACATACGACTTGTAGTAGCGTGAAATGATTTTTGAAATAGGCACTTCGTGACCACCTTCAAGAAATCGCTTTGTTATTCGTGCCACGTTGATTTTTGGGTCGTCGGTACACACAAAGAAAAATCGGATAAAGAATCCTGCTTCGTGTGCCTTTTGAAGAAATTCCAGTTTCTCCTTTGAAGAAAAGACGGTTTCAAACACAAAATCCTGTTGTGCTTCAAGATACTGGTATCTGAGTTGGGTAGAGTATTGGGCGGCTTTCAAAACTGCTTCTTGCGAATTCCAGTCGCCAAACTTTTCTTGTGCGATATTATCGGGATTGATATACATACTTCCTTCAGACCACTCGTTTGAGAGCAGTTGAATGGTGGTCGATGTTTTGCCAGAGCCGTTTGGACCTGCTACTACACACAAAACTGGCTTACGGTTGCATTCCATGAGATTGCTGTCTGTATTCTTTGATTTGACGCTTAGCTTCTTCAAAACGCCTGTCAAGCTCAGCTTTTGCCTTTGCTGTGGTTTTGCGTGCAGTTTCTTGCACTCCAAGCATGATGGCTTCGAGCATTTCGTCAGTAGGCTCTTCCATTGAGTTTAACCTGTATGATTTAAGTTCTTCTGCCGACATAACGGATTATTTTTTGTGATTTGACTATCGCAAATATACAGAATAAATATCGTAATCCACAAAACTATGAGAAAAATAATGTGAAATAGGGATTATTTTTCTCATGTTTTGCGTTTGCGATATGCTCGTTTGTTACCCTATTCTTCGCGGATAATATGATAGAGGGGGATTGGTTAGAGGACGAACCAGGTGCTGGTGTCGTAGCGGGGGAGGGCGTAGAGCTGCACGTCGCAGTTGGCTTGGTCGGGAGCGTAACTGGCATCGCCCACTGTTGCGCCTTTGGCTTCGAGTGCGGAGCGTGTTTCGTGTAGGGCAATCTCTGGGGTGTTGTTGTCGTTGCTCAGGTGGTTGAGGAACACGAATTTCAATTCCGGATTCCACATATCAGCCACAAATCGTGCCGTCACCTTATTGTCGAGGTGTCCTTTATCACCTTCTACGCGCGCCTTCAGATATGCAGGGTAGGAGCCTGCGGCGAGCATGGCGTGGTCGTAGTTGCTCTCAATCATCAAATATTGCGCTTGGCGCATGTAGAAGTCGGCGCGAGAGGTGATTTCTCCTTGGTCGGGCGAAATCACAAACTTGCGTCCGCCACCTTCAATCATAAAGCCGCTACAGTCCTCACTGTCGTGCGACTGCTTGAAAGCCGTAATCTTCATTCCTGCCAAAGTGAAAGGGATTTCGTGATAAATGGCTTTGTGATATTCCTTGATACGGTTAGAGATGCTGTGCTTGCGGAGCATACCGTTCAGGCAGCGGTTGGTGCACCACACGCAAATTCTCGGATTCTTATACTTGCGCAAAATCTTGTACACATAGCGCACATGGTCGGCATGGTCGTGTGTGAGGACAATGCCTTTTATTTTCCCCATTTTTATGCCATTGCGCTCAAGTTCCTTGAACACATGGTCGGGTTCCACACCGCAGTCCACCAATATACCCTCGTGCTCGTTGCCGATGTAGGCGCAGTTGCCACTTGAGCCGCTGCCAAAGCTGGCAAAGTGCATGCGCCACTCCTCGTTGCCGCTCGCAGTGGATGGCTTTTCGGCAGGCTTGGCTTGCTGCACAGGCTCAAACTCGTCGTCGTCGAAGAATATTGACCCTTGTTGTGGAAGTTTAGTCGTTTTATAGTCGTTCTTGTTGTTCATTTCGTGTAGTGCTCTGTGTGTGTTAGCGTGCCGAATTATTTGTAGAGAAGGAAGATGGTGGGCACCTTGTTCAGGTCGATAGGGTGTTTTCCCCATTCCTTCACCCCTCTGGTGATAATTTGTTCACGTTCGCCCGTAATGTCGGTGGCGATACACAATTTCAAGTTAGCGGGTAGCGATTTCACCATTTCCGCCAGCAGCGAATTGTTGCGATAGGGAGTTTCGATGAAAATTTGAGTTTGATTCTCCTTCACGATGCGCTGCTCCATTTCTTTCAGTTTGCGTGCTCTTGCTCCAGCCTCGATAGGCAGATAGCCAATGAACGCAAAACTCTGTCCATTGAATCCGCTGCCCATCAGCCCCATCAATATGCTCGACGGGCCCACCAGCGGACGCACCTTCAGTCCTTTGCGCTGTGCGATAGCCACCACATCGGCGCCGGGGTCGGCAATGGCGGGGCAGCCAGCTTCGCTAATCACGCCCATCGGCTCGCCTTTTTCCAGCGCGTCGAGGTAGGTGCTCACTTGTCGTGGGTCGGTATGGCGGTTGAGCTCGTAGAAAGTGAGACTGTCGATGTCGATTTCCCTGTCGCATTTTTTCAGGAAGCGACGTGCCGAGCGCACATTCTCCACAATGAAGTGCTTGATGTGGCTCACGAGGGCGATATTGGCTTGTGGAAGCACGCAGTTCAACTCGCCATCGCTCAGTTGCACAGGGATAAGATATAATGCAGTCTCAATCATGATGTGTGATAATAATTATAAAATGCAAAGTTACAAAATTCCATTCACATACCACACCTAAATAATGTCAAAAACGAGCACGCCGAACCCCCTGCTGCCAAAGGGAGGCTGCAGGGGGGATTGAAGCAGGAAGCCGTGGGTGGCTTATTCTGATTTCACGAAGTCGATGATGGCGATGCATGCCACAGCCGTAGTGCCGCAAATCATGCCGGCGAACGTGAGCAGGTCGCGCACGGTGATCACGCTTGTGTCGCGCGAGTGCAGGTACCACAGCCAGCACCCAATCACGCCAGCTATCACCACGGCGTAGATAGCCACTTTCAGCCATTTGCTGGAGCGTGGCTTTTCGGGCAGACGGTTGAGCACTTGCGGAGTGAACCACTCGTTTTCGTCGGCTTGGTAGCCGTCTTTTTTTAGCAATTCTGCCAATTTTATGTCGTCGTCGGTTCGTTTCATTGTTTTGCTGATGTTTTTATTGCTGATATTTGATTACTTCACACATTTTCGTCTTGGCACGGTGGATTGCAGATTTTATGGTGCCTTCCGACAGTTGTGTGATTGTGGCGATTTTCTTCAGCGGAAGGTCGTTGATGTAGAAGAGAGTGATTACCGTTCGCTCTACCGGGTTGAGCACTCGCATAGCGGCCTTCACGTCCATTTTCGCTTCGGTGCTGATGCTCGCTTGTGCCGAGGCATCTTGCATAGATTCGGGAATTTGGTCGATATGTTCCTCGTGTCGGCGGCGTTTCTCGCTGTAGAATTCGTTGTAGGCAATGCGGTAGAGCCAAGTGCCAAAGCCCGACAGCCCCTTAAAGGCACGAATGCCAGTGTAGGCTTTGATGAAGGTTTCCTGTGCCAAGTCGTCGGTGAGGTTCTCGTCGCCCATGGTGAGGTTGAGCAGAAATCTGCGCAACTGGGGCTGGTATGCCTCTACGAGCTTGCCAAATGCGCCACGGTTGTCGCCGAAAGCGCATTGTGAAACCAGTTTTATTTCTTCGAGTTTGCTAAGCATTGTGTAGCTCTATAGTTTGCTTACAGTAGGGTGGGGGAATGATTGATGTTTAAGTTCTTGCCATCGAAACATGCCAAAGGCATGTCCCTACGCTATGGCGTAATCCATTCCCTGATGATTATTTATTGTCGGTGGGAGGAGTGAACACTGGGGGCTGCTCGGTGGCAGGCTTTTGCTCTGCTTGAGGCTGAGGTTGCTGCTGTGGAGCGTAAGGAGGCTGTTGTTGCTGCTGTTGCATTTGCCATTGCCAGTAGTCTTGGTCTTGCTTTTGCTCCTTGTAGATGACGAAGCCCTTGCCCAAGCCCAGGAGCACTACAATCATCGACAGGCATACCATAGGCGATGCACCAGCCGACTCGAAGAACATGGCCGCCATAAGTCCCACGGTCACCAGCACAAAACTTTTCTTATACGCCATGTAATTCACGCGGTAAGGCATATTGGGCTGCATAGGCGCGTTCATGCCTTGCTGGTAGGGTGGCTGCTGTGGTTGTGGTTGTGGTTGCGCTTGTGGTTGCGCTTGTGGTTGGGGCTGTGGTTGCTGTTGTGGAGCGTAGTTTCGCCAAGCGTCGGGGCGTTGTGGTGCCTGCTTGTAAGTGGGAGTTCCGCCCAGTGATGGAGGCAGAGGATAATTGTTCTCGATAGCCTTCTCTATCACTCTATATTTTGCGCGACGGTGCAGCAGATAGAACAAAAGGCTCAAAAACACCACAACCATGATGCAAAAGCACATAGAAATCGAAATTTGTTTTACTGTAGAACTCCACATGCTCGTCTCTTTAAGCCTTGCGTCGTTATCTAAAGCCATGTAGTTGTAGGTTTCGTCGTCGTCGGCAGTTTCAGCCTTTTCACTCCAAAGCGTGTCGTTGATAGCCTTACTGATAGTTTTTTTCACCTCACCGTCAGTTACCCTAACGGTGTCGCCATTCATCACAATGGTGGTGGTATCGCCGGAGCGATTGATGTTAGCCTTTCTGGCTTGCGATGGCAGTGCCGCTGCGAGCGTCAGCACCAGAATTAATAGATTTTTTTTCATATTGAGCGAATTTTAATTGTTCGTGTAAAAATATTCGTTTTTAGCCGCCTTTCGGCTGGCGTTCATGTATTAGACGACAAAGATACCCCAAAAGGTTGCATCAAAGATGAAAAAAGTTCATTTTTTTTTGAGTCAACGAGTCAACGAGTCAACAGGTCAACGAGTTTTTGGGTCAACGAGCCAACAGGTCAACAGGTCAACGAGTTTTTTGTCAATAAGAAGGCTGAAGGCGATACTATCGTCTTAACTTCTTTAACTTCTTAACTCCTTAACTTCCAAAAAATCTATCCTCTAATTTCTAACTTCTAATTTCTAACTTCTAAATTTTGCATTATCTTTGTAGTGAAATTACAATACTACTATTAAAACCTTTTAATACAGAATTATGACAAGAAGACTACTCGCTTTAGCCTTTACGGCTTTTGTGGCTCTGACGCTGTGGGCGCAAGAGGCACAAAAACGCGAAATGCGAACGGTATGGATTGCCACAGTCAGCAACATCGACTGGCCACAAACTCGTGGCACTGGCACCGCTACCATCAACAAACAGAAAAAGCAACTCACCGACTTGCTCGACGGTTTTGTAAAAGCCAACATGAACTCGGTGTGCCTGCAAGTGCGCCCTATGGCTGATGCGCTCTACAAATCGAGTTACGAGCCATGGTCGAGTTATCTGACAGGCACTCGTGGTCAAGACCCCGGTTGGGATCCTCTGGCGTTTGCCGTTGAGGAGTGTCACAAGCGTGGTTTGGAAATCAATGCGTGGGTGAATCCCTATCGCTTCAGCAATAGCAGCGGCAACGACTGCACCACCGCCATCGACCAAAATCTGAAAAATTCGGGCATACTCATGCAGGTGGGCAACCGCATCGTGTTCAACCCTGCGCTGAAAGCCTCGCGCGACCACTTGCTGAAGGTGTGCAAGGAAATGATTCAGAACTACGACATCGACGGCATCATCTTCGACGACTATTTCTACCCAGGCGGCGGCACTCCTGAAGACAGCTCCGCCCCCGACTATCAGCTCTACACCCAAAGCAATTCGGGCATGAGCATCGGCGACTGGCGACGCGCCAACGTGAACCAGATGGTGAAAGACATGTGGGACATGGTGCAAGCCACCAAGCCTTATGTGAAATTCTCGATCGGTCCTGCCGGCGTGGCTGGTCAGCGTTCCACATCTGCCACCAAGCATGGTGTGGTGCCTGTGGATGAGTATTGCCGCGCCAGCGACTGGCAATACACCACCATCTACAGCGACCCTTTGGCGTGGCTCGAAGAGGGCACAATCGACTATATCTCGCCACAGCTCTATTGGAAAACCACCCACGTTACCAACCCATTCGGTCCGCTCACCAACTGGTGGAGCTACATCGCCGAGCATTTCGGCCGTCACCACTATGCGAGCCACAACATCTATTTCATGGCAGAGACCAACACCAAAGCCGACTGGGACGAGATTTTGCAACAAATTCGCTATAGCCGCCAATATAACCGCCAAAACGCCCCTGGCGTGAATTTCTATTCGGCGAAATATATCGACGGCCCCACTTGCAAGGGATTTGCCGACTATCTGAGCCAAACGCTTTTTACACACAAGGCGCTGGAGCCTGCCATGCCTTGGCACAGCAAGACCAACTACGACGCACCTGCCAACCTCGCCTACAGCGGTGGCACCCTCTCGTGGACGGGCGTGAACAAGAAACTCGTGCGCTATTCCGTGTATGCCGTGCCACTGACCGTGACGCTCGACGAGGCGCAGAGCCAAGCGTTCGACGGCATCAAGAGCGATTATCTGGTGGGCGTGACCTACACCCCAAGTTTCAAGCTCGATGCCTCGCTCCAGTCGGGCTACTGGTATGCCGTGTGCGTGGTCGATGGCTGGAACAATGAGTTTGCCCCAGCGTTCTACAACCTCGCCACCGAATATGCCGACAAGGTGACGCTCGTTTCGCCAATCGCTGGCGCAGCAGCCATTTGGAATCAGCAGTTTGCTTGGACGGTTGCCGATGGTGCCACATACGAGCTTCAGATTTCCGACGATGCCACCTTCGGCAACGTGCTCATTCAGCGAAAGCAAATCACCTCCAACACCACCGCCATCGACCTTGGCGACCTTGCTTCGGGCCAAACCTACTACTGGCGTGTGGCTACACTCCAGCCCAACCGCTTGGTGATGTGGAGCGATGCTGCCACCTTCAAGGCTCCTGTCCGCACACCTGCCGAGGCTGTTGCGCTCGTCAGCCCAGCCAATGGCGCTTCGTTTGACGCCGACTTCGTGTTTAAGTTCACCCCAGTCACCGCCCACAGTTTCAAACTGCAAGTGTCGAAAACCGCCGACTTCGCCCAAGTGGCTTACGAAACCACCGATTTTTCCAGCGCAGGCAATCAGCTTTCGGCAAATTGTGTGGTGTCGGTGCTCGGCAAGGGCACGTTCTACTGGCGCGTGGTGAGCTCACGCAAATACTATTCCGACCAGGCTTCGGAAGTGCGCCGCTTCACTATCACTAAGGTGCCAATCGGCGAACTTGAGCCGGGCTATGTGATGAAGCAAGACATCGACGCTAATGCCTACGATGCTGTGAATGGCTACCGACTCACCAACAAGTGGGTGCGCTCGGTGAAGAGCGAATATGGCAATATCACCTTTGAGAACAAGGGTCAACTCAACCGTGGCTTCGCGGTGGTGGGCGACACTATCTATGTGTCGGGCCGTGAGAGCGCATCGACCACAGCTCCTGCTTACCTCTATCTCTATAGTGCCGACACAGGCGAACGCATCAAGCGTATGCCGCTGGGCTACGAAGCCACCGTGCCTTACTATCCTTGCAACGATGTGCAGACCGACCATGCCGGCAACCTCGTGATCAGCAACCTCACTCTGAATGTGGGCACCACTCCATTGGTGCTGCTGAGTGTGGACAAGACCACTGGCGCGCTCACCAAGGTGGCATCGGTCACCTTTAGCGGACTTGAAGAGTCGCGCATCGACCACTGTGCTGTGGCTGGCGATGTGAAGAGCGGCGATTTCAGCGTGTTTGCTTGTCCTCGCTATAGCACTAAGTTGCTCCGTTGGCAGTTCCGTGGCGGCAAACTCGCGTCGCAGCAAAGTGTGACCATGAAGGGCTATGCGCCATCTCATGCCACCACATCAGGCATTGCGCCCCAACTCTATGCGCAAGACGAGAATATCGTGTATATCAACGGTAGTGGCATCTATTTCACTCGCTACAACTTCGCCACAGGCGCTATCGACGGTGCGTTCAGCACTGGCTCGCCAATGGCACCCGAAGGCACCAATGGCAACGGTGGCACGGCGTTCACCCTCGGCGGTGCGCACTATATGCTCTATCCAAGCGGCGATTTCAATTCATCGTTCAACTTCAACCTCGTGCAAAACACCACCGACACTTCGTTTGACGGTCATCAGCTGATGTGGTGCTTCCCGAAACGTGGTTTGGGCAATGTGAATAGCGACACATGGAGCGCGCAATGCACCGCGGTGCCTGTTTCTGCTACTGATGCAATGCTTTACCTCTATGTGCCGGGTAACGGCATGGCTGCCTACCAGCTCAGCAAGAATGTGAAGTTTGGCGATGTGAACGGCGACGGCAACGTTGACGTAAGCGATGTGACTGCCCTCATCAACATGATTCTCGGCACCACTCCCGCCGACCTCGAAGTGGCAGACATCAACGCCGACGGCATCCTCGACGTAACCGACGTCACCGCCCTCATCAACGAAATACTCTAACACTGGCTTGGGTTCACACAGATCCCACAGATCCCACAGGATTTGCACGCCTGGCGTTAAATCTCACAGATGCTCCACACACCTTTTTCGGGGGTTGCTTGGGGGACTGTTAGGGTCTGTAATGGGTCTGCTTGGGTCTGTAATGGGTCTGAAAAAATCACACCGATTTAATCCATTAAATCCTATTTTCACCTATTTTTATTTTTAGGTGTTAATGGATTTAAATGGATTAAATCGGTGTTTTTTTCACCATCACCCACACATCCGTGAGATTTAACACTATCTAACGCAAAATCAGTGGGATCAGTGGGATCTGTGTGAGCCTTAAGAAGCCTGTGAGATTTAACATCAGGCGTGCAAAATCAGTGGAATCTGTGGGATCTGTGTGAGCCCTAATCCCCTGTGGGATCTGTGTGAGCCCAGCCGTTATAAATTGGGAGCTGGGGTGTATTCGAAGTTTGTGAGCTCGCCGCGGAGGTATTGGTCGTAGGCACTCATGTCGATGAGGCCGTGGCCGGAGAGGTTGAACAAGATGGTGCGGCTCACGCCCTCCTCCTTGCACTTCAGCGCCTCGCTGATGGCGGCGGCGATGGCGTGCGACGATTCTGGGGCAGGAATGATGCCCTCGCTTTGGGCAAACATAGTGGCAGCCTTAAACGTGTCGAGTTGCTGAATATCCACTGCACTCATCAGTCCATCTTGCATCAACTGGCTTACCACCGACCCAGCACCGTGGTAGCGCAGACCGCCAGCGTGGATATGCGCAGGGGCAAACTTATGGCCCAGCGTGTACATCGGAATCAGCGGCGTGTAGCCAGCCTCGTCGCCGAAATCGTATTGGAATTTGCCACGAGTGAGTTTTGGGCAAGATGCAGGTTCGGCGGCAATGAAGCGAGTGTTGCGCTCACCGCTCAGGTTGTGGCGCATAAATGGGAACGAAATGCCCGAAAAATTGCTGCCACCGCCAAAGCATCCAATCACCACATCGGGATATTCGCCAGCCATTTCCATCTGCTTCTCCGCCTCCAGACCAATCACGGTTTGGTGGAGTCCCACATGGTTGAGCACCGAGCCAAGCACATACTTGCAGTTGGGCGTGGTGCGCGCCAGTTCCACAGCCTCCGAAATGGCGGTGCCGAGCGAACCTTGATAGTTGGGATTGTTGGTAATAATGTCCTTACCGGCGCGAGTTGACATACTTGGCGATGCTATCACCTCTGCGCCGTAGGTTTGCATGATAGAGCGGCGATAGGGTTTTTGGTGATACGATACCTTCACCATATACACAGCCAATGCCAAGCCGAAGTGCTTCGCCGCCAGCGACAGCGCCGCGCCCCATTGTCCCGCGCCAGTTTCGGTGGTGATATTCGTCACGCCCTCCTGCTTGCAGTAGTAGGCTTGTGCTATTGCCGAGTTGAGCTTATGCGACCCCACCGGGCTCACGCTCTCGTTCTTAAAATAGATATGTGCAGGCGTGTCAAGAAGTTTCTCCAATCCGCGTGCTCTTACCAGTGGGGTAGGGCGCCATATCTTATACATTTCGCGCACCTCCTCCGGAATTTCAATCCATTGGTCGGTGGTGTTGAATTCCTGGTCGGAGCAAGCCTTATTGAACAGAGGGTAGAGGTCCTCCGCCTTCATGGGTTGCTTATTGGCGGGGTTAAGCATAGGGCGAGGCTTATTTTTCATATCAGCCATCACGTTGTACCATGCAGTGGGAATATCTTTTTCCTGAAGGAGAAATTTCTTAGAAGAGTCCATAGTTGTAAATTTTAAAAATGAATATAAATGTAATCACAATGCAAATATATACACAAAATCTGAATCACGCAAGAAAAAATATAAATTTTTTTGAGTCAACGAGCCAACAGGTCAACGAGTCAACGAGTTTTTGTGGGGCTGAAGGGTCTGTAATGGGTCTGCTTGGGTCTGCTTGGGTCTGTTTCGGGGTCTGTGAAAAAAAATTACACCTATTTCATCCATTAAACCCGATTTACACCTAATTAAAAAAATAAAAAAAATAGGTGATAATGGATTTTAATGGATAAAATCGGTGTTTCAGCCCCTGCAACGGACCCCTAAACAGACCCTTCAGACCCGAAACAGACCCAGGCAGACCTAAAACTCGTTGACCTGTAGACTCGTAGTCTTGCAGACTTTTTTTGTTGAATTTGTTGAATCTGTGTGAGCATTTTTTCTGATTTTTGAAAATTTTGTGTAACTTTGTGGAAAATGGGGTGGCTGTGCTCTGATGAAAAACTATTTTTTATGAATAGAGAGTGGCCAAATTCCCTTTTGCGACTAATCAACAAAAACTGATAATTTTAAAACATTTTATGAATATGAAAAAGCAATTACTATTTCTGCTTTTCGCCCTGCTGGCACTGTGTGCCTCGGCGGCACCAAACGATGTGTTTTCGGTAGGCGACATCACCTATTCGGTGACATTGGATTCCTATAGCGGAAGGCCAGGTATCGTGGCGGTAAAAAGTCTTAGCGCACAAGGTAAAGCAAAGACTTCGCTCAAACTCGACATTCCTGGCGTGGTGTCGTATAACGGCTACAAGTATAAGGTAGCGCTGATTAACTATAATGCGTTCAAAGACCAGACAAACATTTCGGTGGCGCAAATCCGCTACAACATCACCGGAATCCGGGAACGTGCGTTTGAAAACTGCACCAGCCTCACCACAGTGTATATGCCAAGTTCATTGATTAATGTGGGGTATCGTGCGTTTGGGGGCTGTACGGCATTGAAATCGGTGTATTTCGCCAATGCCACGCCAAGTTCCACTTCTGTGGTGCCTAATTCCTTCCCAGAGAACTCGGGCATGACCCTATACGTGAGCAAGGCTCACCCCAACTCAAAGGAGAACGCCCGAAAAGTGACCGCGTTCGACGAATTTCGAACAATTAAGAAGCATGAGTATGCCAGCGACTTCATTCTTGGCAATCACGGATATTTTTGCGTGACGAAAGCACCATTAAGCGACGGTTCAACCAGAGGCGAAATGTCGCTTGTGGGGGCTTATGCAGATAATAATTTCAATTACGCCTGGTCGGGTGCTTATAATAATGGCATTGCCGATTTTGATGTGGTGGAGATTGCCGACAGTGCGTGTTTGGGCAACACCAACATTAAGAACGTG
>OIZI01000924.1_pt1 | contig 13564 bp, 10 predicted proteins | sample 1588441 | NCBI WGS metagenome assembly OIZI01 (sample SAMN03283284) | human gut metagenome | biome: human-associated habitat; material: feces | host: Homo sapiens | place: Peru | collected 2012
GTTATAGTTGGCAGTACCTTCGGTGCGGCTCACGATGACCCGGGCGGGGTCGGCGTAATCGCCGAACTTGTCCTTGTAGAAGCTGTTGTACTCCTCGTCAGTCACTTCGCTCTTCTGCTTCTTCCAGATGGGCACCATGCTGTTCAGGGTCTCCAGCTCGGTGTAGGTCTCCCACTCCGGCTTGTAGTCATCGGGCTTGGGGTCCGGTTCGGGCTTCTGGCGGCTCTTCTCGCGCTCCATCTGGATGGGATAGCGCACATAGTCGCTGTACTTCTTGACGATGGCCGCGATGCCATATTCATCGAGGAAGTTCTCGTAGTTGTCGGTGTCGGTGCTGGGCTTGATGTGCAGGATGATGTCGGTGCCCACGGTGTCCTTTTCGGCCGGGGTCATCTCGTAGCCGTCCGCACCGCTGGACTCCCACTGCCAGGCCTGGTCTGCGCCGTAAGCTTTGGAGATGACAGTGACCTTGTCAGCCACCATGAAGGCCGAGTAGAAACCGACGCCGAACTGGCCGATGATGTCGATGTTCTCGTCCTTGTTTTCTTTCTTGAAGTCGAGCGAGCCGGAGTGGGCGATGGTGCCGAGGTTGGACTCCAGCTCTTCCCTGGTCATGCCGATGCCGTTATCGGAAACGGTCAGGGTGCGGCTGTCCTTGTCGCGGGTGAGCAGGATGCGGAAATCGCCTTTGTTCATGCCGACGGAGGTGTCGGTCAGGCTCTTATAATACAGCTTGTCGATGGCGTCCGAAGCGTTGGAGATCAGCTCGCGCAGGAAGATCTCCTTGTTGGTGTAGATGGAGTTGATCATCATGTCCATCAGCTTTTTGCTTTCCGCCTGAAATTCTTTCTTCGCCATAATACAAAACCTCTTTTGTTCAGATTCGGTGCCAGAGAGCCGGAGTTTGGGATGGCGGCTTAGCACTCATAACTTTCGAGTGCTAATATACACCGCTTCGCATCAAAAATCAAGGGGTTTCATAAAAAGTTCAGAAATGTTTGCGGTTCTCTTTGCATTCCGGCTCCAAACCCATTATAATAGTCCCGACAAAGTCGGAAAGGATGACTTCGATGCAGTTTGAAATGTGTGCGCTTCCCGGTGGAGGGAAGCTGGAACTTTATCTGCGCAGCCCGGCTCCGGCCATGCCGAACGCCCTGCGCCGTCCGCTGGTGCTGGTGGTGCCCGGCGGCGGGTACGAACACGTCAGTGCCCGCGAGGCCGACCCGGTGGCGCTGCAGTTTGCAGCGGCGGGATATCACGCCGCCGTGCTGACCTACAGTGTGGGCGAGGGGGCACGGGATCACCAGCCGCTGCGTCAGCTCCGCGCGGCCATCGGGCTGCTGCGGCAGAACGCAGAACACTGGGGCATCCTGCCGGACCGGATCGCCGTTTGCGGCTTTTCGGCGGGCGGGCATCTGGCGCTGTCCGGTGCGGTGCTCGACTGCCCCGGCGAGGCGGCAGACCGCAGCCGGAAGCCGGACGCCGTGCTGCTGGCCTATCCGGTCATCACGGCGGGGGAGTATGCCCACCGGGGCAGTTTCGTGCAGCTTTCGGGCAGCGAAGACCGGGCGGAGCACCAGAGATTCGGGCTGGAAGGGAAGATCACGCCGGATACGCCGCCGGTCTTCGTCTGGCACACGATGGAGGACGCCACCGTCCCGGTGGAAAACACCCTGCTCCTCCTTGCAGCGCTGCGGAAGAACCATGTCCCCTGTGAGGCGCATCTGTTCGAGAAGGGGGTCCACGGCACCAGCATCTCCACCGCAGAGGTGGATGCCGCCAGCGCCCACCGCGCCCATTGGGTGCAGCTGGCGGTGGAATGGCTGAACGACACCTTCGACTTCCATCTGGAATAAACTGGATTTGTACAGTTCTACAAAAAATTCATGAAAAAATAGTTGACCTGCAACAAATTTTAGCGTATACTGGTCAGCGAAAACAAACGCCGGGCACACCGCCCGGAAGGAAGAGGGAACATTTATGGCAATGCGGCCGGAAATTTCTGTCAAGAACCTGATGATGCAGGCATTCCTGACGGGCTGGGAGCTCTCCGACAAGAGCATCTCACAGGATGAATATCTTCAGAGCGCCATTCAGGTGATCGAGGTGCTCCAGGTGGAGCCGGAGAGCCTTTATGCCGAGGAGGGCCTCGGTCTGCCGGACGGCGAAGAGGTGGACCATCTGGACGACCTGCTCCGGGCAGACGGCCAGTGGATCTATTATGGCGTCGAGGCAGAGAACTTCTTCCTCATCCAGTGGTATCCGGATGTGGAGTCCGCCAAGGCCAAGCTCGCGGAGCTGGACGCCATGGGCGACGGCAGCCGGCAGTATCTGGTGGACATGAGCCTGAAGCGCGAGAACCCCAGCAGCGCCGAGAACTTCGGCAATTCCAACCCCGTCCAGCTCCGCTCCTGATGTTGATTTTTAAGAGGAAAGGGACCCCAAGCAATGCAGCTTTCTCAGACTGAACGTGAGCAGCTTTACGCCATTCTGGAACAGTACGACCACCATCCCAAAGTGCAGGAGATGCGGGAGTTCATCCAGCATGGCGACGTGACCACCTATCAGCACTGCAAAAATGTGGTGCTGGTCAGCTTCTGGCTCAACCGCCGCTTCCATCTGGGTGCCGACGAGACCGCGCTGGCGGTGGGCGGCTTTCTGCACGATTTCTACCTGTACGACTGGCACAAGACGAGCAGCTTCCATGGCATCCGCCGCCTGTTTGAGATGCACGGCTTTTCGCACCCCGGTTCGGCCTGCGTGAATGCGGAGCACTACTTCCACATCACGAAGAAGGAGCAGGACATCATCCAGAGCCACATGTGGCCGCTGACCTTCCGGCATGTGCCCACCTGCCGCGAAGCCATCATCGTCTGCCTGGCCGATAAGTACTGCGCTGTGGTGGAGAGCATGTTCCGCCGCGCCAAAGTCGCCACCACCGTGGGTGCGGATGGGGCCGACGACACCGAGTGGTAAAATAGAAAACCCTCTCAGTCTCACTTCGTTCACCAGCTCCCCCGAAAGGGGGAGCTTTTCTTGTGCCGTAAAATACAGCACAAGACCTCGCCCATCGGGAGAGGTGGCATTGCGAAGCAATGACGGAGAGGGTCTTTCTTTTTCAGCGGCTTATTCCGACCGCAGGGCCTTGACGGGGTCGGAACGGGAAGCGCCCTTGGCGGGGATGAAGCCGCCGAGGATGGTCAGCACGGTGGCCAGAACGATCAGCACAAGGGCTGCGTTCAGCGGCAGGCGGGCGACCACGTTGGTGCCGTTGGAGATCTTCTGGATGAGCATATTGCCGGGGATGAGCAGGATCTCGCTCAGCACGACGCCCATCACGCCGGAGCACAGACCGATGATGAAGGTCTCGGCGTTGAACACCTCGGAGATGTTCCGCTTGGACGCGCCGATGGCACGCAGGATGCCGATCTCCTTGCGGCGTTCCAGCACACTGATATAGGTGATGACGCCGATCATGATGGACGAGACCACCAGCGAGATGGAGACGAAGGCGACCAGCATGTTGGAGATCATGTTGATGATCTCGGTCACGGAGGTCATCAGGGTGCCGACGACGTCGGTGTACTGGATGACCTTGTCGTCCGCGCCCTGGGACCGCATGTTGTCGTTATAGGCGTCGAGTTTGGCCACGACGGACGCCTTGTGGTCAAAGTCCTGCGGATAGATCTTGATCTGGCTGGGGGCGTCGAGGTCGGCATAACCCAGCGTCTGCAGGTTGCTGTCGTAGGTGGCGGTGGAGGAGAGCATGGCCGACTTCATCAGGTCGGTCAGGTCGTCCTCGCTCATGTTGAACTGGATGGCCTTCTGGAAGGCTGTGGCGTCGATCTTCAGCGCGCTCTCCATCTGGCTGCCCAGCTGGGAGAAGCTCTGCTGCATCTGACTCTGGATGTTCTGGCTCATCTTGGTCATCAGCTCGGTCATGGCCGTCTGCATTGCGCTGCCCAGCTGGGTTTGCAGCGTCTCGGAGATCTGGGACGAGTAGCTTTCCATGAGGGTGGACATCGCCGTCTGCATGGCCTCCGAGAACTGGGCCTGCAGGGCGTCCTGGTCGAACAGTTCGCCCATGGCGTCGTTCATCAGGGCCTTGAAGGCATCGCTCTTGAGGTACTGGGAGAAGCTGATCTTGTTCAGGTTCAGGATGCCGTTCCCGATGACATAGTCCTTGTAGCCGACCAGAACCTTCTGGGCCAGCTCCTGCATCTTGTCTTCGGAGACGGAAAGGTCCATGTTGGCAAAGAGGTCGGTCAGGGTGCTCATGTCCAGATCAGGCGTTTCGGTCAGATCCAGATCCAGCTGGAAATCGTCGGGGTCGAGCAGCGAGCCGAGATCGACCGAACCGTTGTCCAAATCGAATGCGCCGCTGAGGTCGAAATTCAGCTTGCTGGTGTCGAACTGGAAGGCGCTCTTGAGCATGTCGGTGTCGATGCGGAACAGGCTGCTCATATCAAAGGCGGAAGTGTCTTCGGTGCCGAAGGGTTCGCCGTTCATCACATTGATGGCAGGGGAGGCCAGCTGGTCTTTGACCATCTGAGAGTCGGCTGCGGCGGCGATGACGTGCTGGGTAAGGGTGGCCGGATAGGCGATGCCGGAGGACAGCATGGAAGCAGAGGCATCCTCTTTGGGCTGCACGACGCCCACCACGGTCAGGGTCTCGCTGGATGCGACAAGGCTCTTCATGAAGTCCTTGTCGTCGGACTTGTCCACCCAGGCGTTGTGGTCATCGTCGCGCAGATAGCGGTCGGCCGCGTTGACCAGTTTGAACTGGATGCCGATGAAATCGCTGTACCGATAGGTCTTGAAGTCGGTGGGGACATCGACATTCTGGTTCTGGGCGAACTGCTGGATCATCTTGTCCAGCTCGGCGCTGTCCCGCAGGCCGAGGGCATACAGCGCATAGTCGGTGATGGTGCCGTCGGCACCCAGCACGGCAACGCATTCGTTGTACTTCTCCGGCCAGCGGCCCGCCTTGACCTCGTACTGGGAGTTGTAGAGTTCATCGCTTTCGGGCAGCTGATAGAACACGCTGGTGTTCATCATGGAGGACATCATGCTGTTGGTGGAGCTTGTGGAGCTGATGCCCAGGCTGGAGAGGGAGGAATCCGGGTTCACCTGACGGATGGAGCCATCGGCGTCTTCCCGGTAGATCTGGGGCTGCGCATTATAAGAATACTCGATGGAGGTGGCATCCTCGGCAATGGTGCAGTCGTCGCTTTCGAGATAGGTCTTGAGGGACTTCAGGTCATTGGAGGTGATGCCCGCCACCATCTGGGTGATGAGCTGCCGCACCGGGACCATCCCTTCCTCGGCGGTCGTGCCGGAAGCGGACGCCGGCGAGCCGGAGGTGAGCATCGAGGTCAGGTCCATGCCGCTGCTGAGAATTTGCAGCGGATATTCGGACAGGGTGGAGCGTTCGGTGTCGTCGATATACTGGTTGACGCCTGCCGACAGGGAGATGATGAGCGCAATGCCGATGATGCCGATGGAACCGGCAAAGGCCGTGAGCAGGGTGCGGGCCTTTTTGGTCAGCAGATTGTTGAAGCTCAGGCTCAGCGAGGTGAGGGGAGACATGGACGAGCGGCCCATGCTCTTGTGCACCGGCGTGGCAAGCTGGGCTGTGTCCGGCTCGAAGGGGTCGGTGTCGGAGCGGATGACGCCGTCCTTCAGCTGGACGATGCGGGTGGCGTACTGGTGGGCCAGCTCCGGGTTGTGGGTGACCATGACGACGAGGCGGTCTTTGGCCACTTCCTTCAGCAGCTCCATGACCTGGATGCTGGTCTCGCTGTCCAGTGCGCCGGTGGGCTCGTCGGCCAGCAGGATGTCCGGGTCGTTGACGAGAGCGCGGGCGATGGCCACCCGCTGCATCTGGCCGCCGGACATCTCGGTGGGATGCTTGTGCAGCTGGTTGCCCAGCCCCACTTTCTGCAGTGCCTCGGTGGCCCGGCGGCGGCGCTCGGCACCCGATACGCCGGAGATGGTCAGTGCCAGCTCCACGTTGGCCAGCACGGTCTGGTGGGGGATGAGGTTGTAGCTCTGGAACACGAAGCCGATGGTGTGGTTGCGGTAAGAGTCCCAGTCGCGGTCGGTGTACTTTTTGGTGGAGATGCCGTTGATGATGAGGTCGCCGCTGTCGTACCGGTCCAGACCGCCGATGATGTTCAGCAGGGTGGTCTTGCCGGAGCCGCTGGGGCCAAGGATGGCGACGAACTCGCAGTCGCGGAGGCTCAGGCTGACCTTGTCAAGGGCTGTCTGGACCAGGTCGCCGGTCTTGTACTGCTTGTGGATCTTTTTGAGTTGAAGCATGGATTCTGCCTTTCTGCAAACACGGCTGAGGGGAGTGCCAAAGCCGCCGGAACAAAAATATCACTTCATTCTATCAGAAAAATGTGAACAAATCGTGGCATTTCGCCGGCTCCCGACAGGGGAGGTTCTGGAAGATAAGAGAAAATTACTGTCCCTTGCTTTTGGGCGGAAAAGGTGGTATCCTTGACAAAGAAAAGCAGTTTCCATCGGCTTTTCTCTGGCGAAAAACGCGAGGTGAACCGGGCAGAGCAAACACCAAAACGACACATTTTGACGCTTTTTAGGGGATTGCATCTCTCTGTGCTGCTCTATAAAATAGGAATGAAAAGCCATAGACCGGAAGATTATGGCAACCATAGCAGCAAGGAGGAGTCTTTTATGGAACGAACGTATGCCCCGCTGATCCGGCAGTTCTCGTCGATCAAGGGCTATCAGGCCGCGTATACGCTGGTCTACGCGCTGGATGCGTCAGAAGGCGGCTGCCACCTGACGCTGGACCGGAAGGGCGAGCGGGAACAGCAGGTCAGCGAGTTTGTTCCGCTGCATCCGGAGGCAGGCTACCGGCTGCTGCAATATCTGTGTGAAAATGCCGTGCAGCCAGAGATCTGGGGCGATGTGATCGCAGACTGGCTCCCGGTGCTGGAAGCAGAGCAGAACGGAGGTGCCGCAGGTGCCCGGTGAGCGGGATGCGGAGAACCTGCGCGTCGCTCTGATGAGCTACGACGACCGGGAACTCCGCATCCGGAAGTTTTATCTGGAAGAGCAGAGCACCATCATCCGATGCACCTGCTTCCAGAACGGGGAGCCGGTCCTGCAGGCGCTGCGGCAGGAGCGGTGCTTTGATGTGCTGGTGCTGAGCAGCCAGCTGGAGGATATGGACAGCCTGACCTTCCTCGAAAAGCTCAACCGCCTGCCCAGCCACCCGCCGCTCCTGTTGCAGGGCGATGGCTGGACCGACGACATCACCGCCGCCCACCTGCAGCCGGGCAGCCGCTTTTACGGCGTCGGGCACGACCATCTGCGGGATCTTCTGCGGGGGCTGCTGGGCGTCCCCGGTCGGAACTCGATGCAGATCGAGCGGTTCTGCACCCACCTGTACGAGCTGTGGAAGCTCCCGCAGCCGGACACCAATTGCGAATACCTCACGCTGGCGGTACAGATCGCCTGTTCAGCCGATGGAAAACTGGCGCTTCGCAAAGAGATCTTGCAGGGCGTCGCGGAACAATATCACATCACGGTGGCCGCTGTGGACAGCGGCCTGCGCCGTCTGGTCGAAGGGCTGGAGACACGGCACCCGGTGGAATGGGAGCACTTCAAGGCGGAAAACGGCCTGACCGGGCTCAAAGTCACCACCGGCAGGCTGGTCTACTCGCTGCAGCAGACTGTGCTGCGGCGCGGCATCATCGTGCGGGAACAGCGGTAAGGAGGAACGGTGGATATGTGCAGGCAGGACGAAGCGGGATTTCCGCAAAAACAGTTGGAAACAGCGTTTCTGCACTCACTGCGCCTGCTGGAACAGAACCGGGAATATTTACAGATGCACTTACAGCCGCTGAAGGATGCTCGCACGGCCCAGGCGCTGGAGGACATGGAGCAGGAAGCAGCCCGGCTGGAACGGACGTTCCGGGAGCTGATGGAGCTTTCGGCTCCGGAGGAACCGGTGCAGAAGCGGCCGGTGGACCTGTGCCGCCTGCTGGCGCAGCTGGAAGGGCTGCGCGGCGAGATCGACGCCCAGAGCAGCACGAAGCTCACCGTAGACTGCGGCGGGCTGGAGCAGTGCCTTGTCTGGGGCGACCGGGAAATGGCCGAACAGATCTGCTTCCACCTGCTTTCAAACGCTCTGCGTGCCGCCGCACCCGGCGGGAACATCCAGGTATGCCTGCGGCAGACCGGGCAGGACATCCGCCTGACCATTGAGGACGATGGCTGCGGCCTGCCGGAAGGGGAGGGCTGGCTCGAAAACCGCCGCCGCTTTCTGGGCGGTGCGCAGGCGGGGCTGCTGCTCTGCCGCCGGTATTGCCGCCAGCTGGGCTGGGAGCTTGCCCTGCTGCCCCGCACACCGCAGGGCGTCCGGGCAGAGCTGACACTGCCGCTGCCCACCCGGCCGTTTCCCATCGAAACGACGGTCGAGTTCCGCTCGCAGCCGTCCCACCCGGACGAACACAGCACCACCGCGCTGCAGCATCAGCTCCGCCGCGAGCTGTATCTGCTCACCCGCAGGCACTCAGGGAATTGACCTGTGAGTTGAAAAAGACCGCAAATCGTGATATACTATCCACGACGAGGTGATGGAATGTTGCACTTTGAGTGGGATGAGAAAAAAGCAGAGATCAATCTGGAAAAGCACGGCATTTCATTTGAGACAGCGGCAAAAGTGTTTCTGGACGAAGATCGGCTTGAAATCTACGACGAAGTCCATAGCACGGAGGAAGACCGTTATATCACGATCGGCCGGGCGGGAGAGATCCTGTTCGTGGTTTATACCGAGCGGACGCCAAAGATCCGATTGATCTCAGCGCGTCTTGCAACGCCGAAGGAGAGGAGGCTGTATTATGGTGAACTTTGAACTACGGGAAGCAGTACTTTCAGAGAAAGAAAAAAAGGAACTGGAAACAGCCAGAACACTTCCGATCACTTACGATGAAGATTCGCCGGAGCTGGATGAAACGATGGAACAGGCGTTCCGTCAAGCTCGTAGAAAAAAGCCGTACAGCGGAAAGCCGCTGACAGTGTATGTCTCTCCCAAGACGATGGAAAAGGCAAAGTCCCTGGGAGATGACTACGAAGCCGTCCTGGGGCGGCTGCTGGACAAGGCGGTAGAAGAATATCTTGCAATGTGATCATGAACGCGCTGCGCATCGGGCAGGATGGACTGCCCACCGATGCGCAGCGCGTTTTGTCTGCCAAAATCCACTCTCAGTAAAGAATCTTAGCTGTTTTATGGAAAAATACGGCCGAAAGTTCCGTGAAATTAACAAAATGTTTAACTTTATGAGCGGAAAATACTATTTTTTGCGTGTAAAATGGAGAACACCAATTGATTGTTTTCGCGGTTTTGAGTATAATACAACTGTATGCGAGTCCTGCAAATGATTCGCTAACGAACTACTTTTCGGGCAGAGCACGGCAGAGCGGCCCTGCCCGAAAACTGGCAGGAAGTTCCTTCAGGAGGAAAGAAAAACGTGAGAGTAGGTCTTGACATCGGCAGTACCACCATCAAGTGCGTGGTGCTGGATGAACACGATTCGATTTTATATTCGACATATGAACGTCATTACAGCCATATCCTGGAAAAGGCGCAGGAGCTGCTGCGCCGGATCGACGCCGAGCAGCTGCACGGCCAGAAGGCGCTGCTGAGCATTTCCGGCTCGGCGGGCATGGGCCTGGCAGACAGCTGCGGGGTGCCCTTCGTGCAGGAGGTGTTCTCCACCCGCGTGGCGGTCAAGCGGTTCGTTCCCGCAACGGACTGCGTCATCGAGCTGGGCGGTGAGGATGCAAAGATCCTGTTCCTGACCAACGGCACCGAAGTCCGCATGAACGGCAGCTGCGCCGGCGGCACCGGTGCGTTCATCGACCAGATGGCCACTCTGCTGAAGATGAGCGCTGACGAGATGAACAAAGCCGCCGAAAAGGCTGAGCGCACCTACACCATCGCTTCCCGCTGCGGCGTGTTCGCCAAGAGCGATGTGCAGCCCCTCATCAATCAGGGTGCCCGCACCGAGGACATCGCCGCCAGCATCTACAAGGCGGTCGTCAACCAGACCATTGCCGGTCTGGCACAGGGCCGCCCCATCCAGGGCAACATCCTCTACCTCGGCGGCCCGCTGACCTTCAGCACCGTGCTGCGCAAGAGCTTCGACGAGGCGCTGGGCGTTACCGGCACCTGCCCGGAGAACAGCCTGCTGTATGTGGCACTGGGTGCGGCGCTCTATGCAGACAAAGAGTTCAACCTCTCCGCGGTGGCCGGGGCGCTGGATGAGTACGCCGCTACGGCGACCTACGCCAGCGAGCCTCCGCTCTTCGCCAACAAGGAGGAGTACGAGGCCTTCCATGCCCGCCACATGTCCCACAGTGTGCCGCATGTGCCCTTCAGCGCACAGTGCGGCCCCGTGCATATCGGCATCGACTCCGGCTCCACCACCGTCAAGCTGGTGGTCGTGGACGAAAAGAGCCAGATCCTGTACACCAATTATCAGCCGAACCTCGGCAACCCGCTGCCCCTCATCAAGGAGCAGCTCATCAAGATCTATCAGGAGCACCCCGGCCTGCATGTGGCCAGTGTGACCACCACCGGCTACGGCGAAGAGCTGGTCAAGAATGCCTTCCGCTGCGATTACGGTCTGGTGGAGACGGTGGCGCACTTCACCGCCGCCAAATATTTTATGCCCGATGTGGACTTCATCATCGACATCGGCGGCCAGGATATGAAGTGCTTCAAGATCGAGGATGGTGCCATCAGCAACATCTTCCTGAACGAAGCCTGTTCCTCCGGCTGCGGCAGCTTTTTGCAGACCTTCGCGCAGGCGCTGGGCTATGATGTCAAGGAGTTCGCCGCGCTGGGCCTGTTTGCCGACCGCCCGGTGGACCTGGGCAGCCGCTGCACCGTCTTCATGAACAGCTCGGTGAAGCAGGCCCAGAAGGACGGCGCATCCATCCAGAACATTTCGGCCGGTCTGTCCATCAGCGTCGTCAAGAATGCGCTGTACAAGGTCATCCGCGCATCCAGCCCCGAAGAGCTGGGCCGCAAGATCGTCGTGCAGGGCGGTACCTTCTACAACGAGGCCGTGCTCCGCGCCTTCGAGAAGGAGATGGGCGTCGAGGTCATCCGCCCCGACATCGCGGGCCTGATGGGTGCTTACGGTGCAGCGCTGTTCGGCCTGCGCCAGAGCGCCAGGAACCACAGAGAGACTTCCTCCGTGATGACGCTGGAGGAGCTGAAGAGCTTCGACCAGAAGGTCGTCAGCGTCAAGTGCGGCGGCTGCGGCAACCACTGCCAGCTCACCGTGAACACCTTCGCCGATGGCCGCAAGTTCATCTCCGGCAACCGCTGCGATAAGCCCGTGACCGGCAAGAGCGAGGACAACAGCCTGAACCTCTATGCCTACAAGCAGCAGCTTCTGGCAGGCTACAAGCCGGTGCCCGGTAAGCGCGGCTCCATCGGCATCCCGCTCTGCCTGAATATGTACGAGATGCTGCCGTTCTGGCACACCTTCTGGACCAGGCTTGGCTTTGCCGTTCACACCAGCCCGGTGTCCAGCCGCGGGCTGTATCTGGCCGGTCAGGCCACCATCCCCAGCGATACGGCCTGCTTCCCGGCCAAACTCAGCCACGGCCACATCAAGGCCCTGAGCCAGATGCAGCTGGACGCCATCTTCTACCCCTGCCTGACCTACAACTTCGACGAGGGGCTGGGCGATAACCACTACAACTGCCCGGTGGTCGCGTACTATCCGGAGGTTCTGGCCGGCAACTGCCCGGAGCTGGAAGGCAAGAAGTTCATCTACGATTACGTGGGTATCCACCGCCCGAAGGACTTCGTCCGCAAGATGGCCAAAGAGGTCCTCCCGCGCTACTTCGGCGGCATCTCCGAGAAGGAGGTGCAGGCCGCAGCAGACGCCGCCTACGCCGAGCACGAGGCCCACATGGCCCAGATCCGGGTCAAGGGCAGCGAGATCATCGACGAGGCCCGCCGACAGGGCAGGCGCATCATCGTGCTGGCCGGCCGCCCCTACCATGTGGATCCGGAGGTCAACCACGGCATCGACCACCTCATCACCCGCCACGGCGCTGCCGTCGTCACCGAGGACAGCATTTCGGACCGGGTGGAGAAGTTCCCCACCAGCGTTCTGAACCAGTGGACCTATCACAGCCGCCTGTATGCAGCGGCCAAGTACTGCACCACCCAGAAGGATATGGATCTGGTGCAGCTCGTCTCCTTCGGCTGCGGCGTCGATGCCATCACCACCGACGAGACCCGCGAGATCCTGCAGGAGGGCGGCAAGCTCTACACCCAGCTGAAGATCGACGAGATCACCAACCTGGGCGCGGTGAACATCCGCCTGCGCAGCCTGTTCGCGGCGCTGGACGAGCGGGACGAGGACCGGAAATAAAACCCTGACCTCTCAGGCGCGGCATAGATACAGGACAGCGCCGAGTTCCCTAAGGCAACGTTACATTGATACATAGGAGGAACCTATGGAATACAACTATCCCAAATTCACCCCGGAGATGAAGAAGACCCACACCATCCTCATCCCCAACATGGCCATCACCCAGTTCCGGCTGCTGGAATACGCGCTGCGGTTCGATGGCTACAAGTGCGAGATCCTCGGCAACTGCGGCAGCGCCGTGGCCCAGCTGGGTCTGAAATACGTCCACAACGACACATGCTATCCAGCACTGCTGGTCATCGGCCAGTTTCTGGACGCCCTGAACAGCGGCAAGTATGATTTGGAACACACCGCCCTGCTCATCACCCAGACCGGCGGCGGCTGCCGTGCGTCCAACTACATCCATCTGCTCCGCAAGGCGCTGGTCAAGGCGGGCTACCCGCAGATCCCGGTTGCCAGCCTGAACTTCTCCGGTCTGGAGAGGGACAGCGGCTTCCAGATGACCCTGCCGCTGGCGCGCCGGGCCATCGCCTGCATCTTCTACGGCGACCTGCTCTGCGCCCTGCGCAATCAGGTGGCCCCCTACGAGAACGTGAAGGGGAGCGCCGACAAGATGGTGGACCTCTGGGTCGAGCGGCTGGGCCGCGTCCTGCTGGCGGGCAAGGGCTACACCTCCAAAGAGATGAAGCACACCTTCCCGCTCATCGCAAAGGAGTTTGCCACCATTCCCGTCACCCGTGTGCCGAAGGTCAAGGTCGGCGTCGTCGGTGAGATCTACGTCAAATACAGCCCGCTGGGCAACAACGACCTGCAAAAGTTCCTGGAAAGTCAGGATTGCGAGGTCAACTTCCCCGGCCTGATGGGCTTTGTGCAGTACTGCATCTTCAACATGGGCGAGGACCATGTCCTCTACGGCGGCAAACTGGCCGTCAAGGTCGGCACCGACCAGCTGCTCAACTGGCTGGACAGCGTCGAGCGCGCCATGCTCAAGGCGACCTCCGACGCCGGGTTCTATGCGCCCGGCCCCTTCAAGGAGCTGGTGGAAAAGCCCCACGGCATCATTTCGCTGGGTGCCAAGATGGGCGAGGGCTGGCTGCTGACCGCCGAGATGATCGAGCTGGTGCAGGGCGGCT
>OIZI01000925.1_pt1 | contig 13563 bp, 14 predicted proteins | sample 1588441 | NCBI WGS metagenome assembly OIZI01 (sample SAMN03283284) | human gut metagenome | biome: human-associated habitat; material: feces | host: Homo sapiens | place: Peru | collected 2012
CACCCGCCGCTCGCGGCGGTGTGTATGTATGGGGGATGCACCGACGACGTCCGCATCCTCCAAAAATTCCGTATCAAAGGCTGTCATTTTCGCTGTCCTTTCATTATTCATACAGCGCGGCATAGGTTGCCTGCGCAAGACGGCTGGGTGCGCGGTGCCGCCGCAGCGTCAGTTCCCGCGTCGGCTCGTGCAAATACAGCCTTGCCGCCGCCTCGGTCATGCCCATAAGCAGCATGCAGGTGCTGATGAGCCGCGGCGTGAGCAGCGGAAAATCGAAAACACCGTGCACGCAAAGGGCAAAGAGCGCGCCGACGATGGCAAAGCCAAAGAGTTTCGCTTCACTGCTTTGTCCCGTTTTGAGCAGCAGCACGCCGCGCTTCAGCAGCACCCACAAGATGCCGCAGAAAAGCGCAAGCGAGATCAGTCCGCCCTCGGACAGAATTTCCAAAAACAGGTTGTGCGCGTGCTTAAACTCCAGCCCCGCAGCGGCGAGGGTGTTCTGCGTGGTCTGCACGCCGACGCCCGTGCCGAAAAGCGGATGCTCCCGCACACTGAGCATGACCTTTTTCCACATGACAAAGCGCATGTGCACCGAATCATCGCCCGTGTAATGCTCCGAGACGTCCCGCCCGAGCTGATTGACCGCCTGTGACAGCGTCTCGGGCGGCGTGTTTTCCGTTTCCGTGACCGACACCGCCGACTGCTGCGTGTTCTGCGGCACAGCGGAAAGCAGACGGTTGCCGATGGCGGGCGGAATGAGCAGCACGACATAGATAACGGTCAACACTGTCATGACAAAGCGCTTGCGGATGAACAGGGCGCACAAAAGCAGCCCGACCGCGATGAGCGCCAGATAGCCGCCGCGCGAGAAGGTGAATCCCAAGCCGTATGCCGCCACAATGAGCGCGATGCGCGCTGCCGCTTTGGGCTTGGAGCGCGTGCCGGTCAGAACAAACGCGATGGCAAACGGGATGGACAGCACAAGATAGGCGGCAAGCAGGTTCGGGTTGGAAAACGTGCCGGACACGCGCTCGCCGAAGTTGCCGTTCGTGAAATCTATGTGTAAAAGCCGATACACAAAACTGTCAACGGGCAGCCACAGCTTGTCGCCGACCGGCAGGTGAAACACCTCACGCAGGAGATACTGCAAAACCGCCACGCCGCCGACGGCGCCCGTCACGGTCGTCATGCACAAAACCGCTGTGCGCAGCCGCCGCCGATCGGTGAGCACCGTCACCGCCGCCATATAGGCGCAAAAGACCGACAGCCACATCAGAAGCGACAAAAAGCTGCCCAAAACATCGGTGGAATAGACAAGGCTGAACGCCATATACAGAAGATAGACCGCCATCAGCAGTCCGAGTTTGCCAGGTGCGGGCGTTCTGCCGTTTTTCTTTGCATCCCGCAGCGCCAAAAACAACGAGACAAAAATCAGCGGAAAGCTGACATAGTCGGAAAAAAGCGGTGCTGCCGACAGCAGCAAAACGCTGTAAAACCACGGCTCACGCCGCACACTGATATACGAATCTCTCAGCTCTCCCATCTTCTTGCCTCCTTTCCGAAAAACCTGCGGGCACACTGCCCTTATTGTGTCCCTTATCTTAGCACGGCGAACAGGAAAATACAAGAAAGGTTACAAAACTGTAATAAAAAGCTCGCTGAAAAGCCGCTGAAAATCCCGCGGGAGCGGTGTCAAGCACCCTTCGGCGTATATCATATACGCCATGAAGGGCGCTTTCCTTGCTCCCACGGTTTTTGAGCGGCTTTTGAAAATCTTGCAGGGCTGTTTTGCGGTTTGAAAAATTTGCGGCAAAAAGGCGACCGCCTGCAAAAGCGGTCGCCGTTCGGTTTGTGTTTTATTTCCCGTCGTAGCAAATGACCGAGGTCACGTCATATTTTTTCAGCTTGTCGCGGGCGTGCAGCCCCGCAAGCTCGATCAGAAACAGCATTTTCACGACCTTGCCGCCGAGCTCCTCGCAAAGCTCCGCCGCCGCCTTGATCGTGCCGCCGGTGGCGATGAGATCGTCCACCAGCACCACCCGCTGACCGGGCTTTATGGCGTCCTTGTGCATTTCGATGACGGCGGTGCCGTATTCCAGATCGTATTCCTTTTTCACCGTTTCACACGGCAGCTTGCCCTCCTTACGGATGAGCACAAACGGCTTGTGCAGATTATAGGCAAGCGGCATGCCGAGGATGAAGCCGCGCGATTCCGTTCCGGCAATGACGTCGAAATCCAGTCCCTCGAGCTTTTTCTGCAGCTCGTCGATCGCGAGGTGCAGCCCGTCCGCATCCTGCAAAACGCTTGTCAGATCGCGGAAAATGATGCCCTTTTCGGGAAAATCGGGGATACTGCGTACATAGTCTTCCAATTTTTTCATGACAGCAAACGCCCTTTCAAAAGCGGTTATTTTGTGATGAACAGCACGCCCAGCGTGTTCGGACCGCAGTGAGAGGAAACGGTGCAGCCGGCGCGGGTGACTAGGATCTCATCGAAGCTCTGATATTTTTTCACAAGCTCCCGCACCATGTCGATGCGCTCCTCGGAGATGCCGGAATGGGTGATGAAGATGCGCTTTGTGACGATATCGTCACGCCCCTCCAGCTGATCGGCGACATACTGCTCGAGCGCCTTGTCGAGCGAGCCGCGGTATTTCTTGTCGACACCCATCGAGCCGTCGGCGTTGTCCACGCGGATGGACGGCTTGAGACGCAGCAGATTTGCGCCGAACATGGCGAGTGCCGAGCAGCGACCGCCCTTGTAGAGATATTCCAGCGTGTCAATGACAAAGCTTGCACTCACTCTGCCCGCGATCTCGTTCAGCTCGGCGACGATGTCTGCCGCCGCCATGCCCTTTGCGATGCGCTCGGCAGCCTCAATGACGAGATGTCCCGTGCCGGTGGAGAGGTTGCGGCTGTCCACGGGATATACCCCCGGCAGCTCCTCTGCCGCCAGCTTGCAGTTGTTGTGCGAACTGGAGAGTGCCGAACCGATGTTGATGTGGATGACGTCGTTGCCCGCCTCGATGAAGGGCTTGAAGAAATCGACATATTCCGAAACATTCACCGCCGCCGTCTTGGGCAGCACGCCCTTTTCGGCATAGGTGGCATAGATGGTGTCGGGGTCGATGTCCACGCCGTCCAGATAGCTGTTCTCACCCTCCAAAATATGCAGGGGGACAAGGTGGACGTTATACTTTTCGAGCAATTCCTCGCTGAGGTCGCAGGTGCTGTCGGCGCAAAGAATAATATTTTTCGCCAAGCGTATCTTCCTTTCGTTTGGTAATGGGTGTACATAACATGACAAGTGTAGCATATTCTTCCTGAAATTACAAGAAAAAAAGTTGCAGAAATTACCGCAGTGGTGTAAAATACATCTATCGCAAAGGGGGCATCGCCATGTTTGAAAACGCCAAATGGATCACCCGCACGCCGTCGGTGCGCTGGGGGTTTGAGGAAGACCCGGCAAAGCTGCCGCCGTCGCCGTATCTTGCCCGCAGCTTTACGGTGAAAAAGCCGCTGAAAAGCGCGACGCTTTCCGCGGCGGGACTGGGGCAGGCGGCATATTTCCTGAACGGCGCGCGGCTGCCCGACAGCCACCGCCCGACCGATCCGACCGCCCCCGTGAAGGCGGTCATCTACCGCACCTATGACATTACTTCGCTGCTGCACGAAGGGCAAAACCGCTTCGGCGCGATGCTCGGCAACAACGGCTATAACGACCCGCGCGTTGTCCGCTTTCGCGGCGTGCCCATGCTCATTGCACAGATAGATCTCATCTATACCGACGGCACGACCGACACGGTCGTCACCGACACCGCCTTTAAGACCGCCGACGCACCGATTCTGTTCAGCCTGCGCCGCTGCGGTGAAAAGCATGACGCACGGCTGGCGATCGACGGCTGGTGCGATGCGGATTTTGACGACAGCGGGTGGGACAGTGCGCACATCTGCGCGGGTCCCGGCGGCATTTTGCGCCCGACCGTCTGTCCGCCCGAGCGCATCGTGCGCCGCATCGCGGGGCGCGAGATCGCAAAGGGTGTTTTCGATTTCGGGGAAAATGTCAGCGGACATGTCGCCGTCACCGTGCGCGGAAAGCGCGGCAGCGAGATCACGGTGCGCTATGCCGAGCTTTTGACCGCCGACGGACAGCATGTGGATCAGGGCAACATTCTCGCCGACATCTATAAGCCGATGGCGCACAAGGATGTCTATATCCTGAAAGGGGACGGCGAGGAACGCTTTGCACCGCTTTTTTCCTATCACGGGTTTCGCTATGCCGAGGTGACGGGCGATTTCGAAAGCATCGCGCTCACGGCGGAGGCGGCGCACACCGATCTTGCTCCTGCGGCGGCGTTTTCCTGCGACAATGAAACGCTCACGGCGCTGCACGACATCACGGTGCGTTCGGTGCTCACCAACTGCCACGGCGCGCTCACCGATTGTCCCCACCGCGAGCAAAACGAGTGGACGGGCGACGGATTGCTCAGCGCCGAGACGGTGTGCATTGCGTTTGATGCCTATGACTTCTTTTACGAATGGATGCAGAAATTCAAAGAGGATCAGCTGCCGGACGGGCGGCTGCCCTGTATCATCCCGATGAAAAACGGCATCTGGGAGACAGCGTTTGCCAACGGTCCCGACTGGGACAGCGCGATTTTCTATATTCCCTACTATGCCTATCGCTACAGCGGCGACCGCCGCATCGTGGATCTCGTGTGGGAAAACATGGAGCGCACGCTGCGGCACTTTGCCACGCTGTCCGAGAACTGCCTTTTGCGCGCAGGCGTGGGCGACTGGGCATCCTGCGGCGCGACCTGTGACAAGCAGATCACCGACACCGCCTATTATGCCACCGACGCGCGCATGATGGCGGAAATGGCGGCGGCGACCGGCAGAGATCCCGCACCTTTTCACAACCTGTTTTTGCGCATACGCGACGATTTCCGTGCCGCCTATGTTCGGGACGGGGAACTGACCGACACGCACCAGACGACCCTTGCCGCCGCGATCTTCGCGGGCTTTCTCACAGAGGACGAGAAAAAGACGGCGGGCGATCGGCTGGCGGCGGCGCTTGCCGCCGCGGGGCATCATTTCGTCTGCGGCGTGCACGGGCTGCGCTTCATATTCGATGCGCTGTGTGACACCGGCCATGTGCAGGAGCTGTTTGACACGGTGGTAAACCCCGCCTATCCCGGCTTCGGCAACATCGTTGCGCGCGGGATGACGACGCTGCCCGAGTGGTTCAACTACGGCGCGTCGCAAAATCACCATTTCCGCAGCCCTGTGGATGCCTGGCTGTTTAACTACCTTGCGGGTATCCGCCCCGTCGGCTTCGGCATGGAAACGGTGCGCATCGCTCCGCAGTTCGTGCGCGGGGTGACGACGCTCAAGGCGACGGTGCACGGCGTGACCGTGGCGTATGACGAAAAGGCGCTCACGGTGCAAAGCCCCGTGCCGTTCACGCTCTGTCTCGGCGAAGCGGAAAAGGCGTATCCTGCGGGAGAATGGCTGGTGGCGCGCTGATGGAGACACTGCGTTTTCTTGTGCCGCCCGCCTGTGACGGTGTGACGGTGCAGACATTTTTGCGGCAGCACTGCGGGCTTTCATGGCGCATGGTCGTGAAGCTCAAGCGCGTGGAAAACGGTATCGTCGCCGACGGCGTGCACTGCCGCACCATCGACCGCCTGCGGGCGGGGCAGACGGTGACGGTGACCATGCCCGCCGATGCGGTGAAGATCGAGGGGGCGGACATGCCGCTTGCGGTCGTTTTTGAGGACGCGCACCTGATGGTTGTGGACAAGCCGCCGTTTTTGGCGGTGCATCCGTCGGCGGGAAAGCCCGAACCGACGCTGGCAAACGCTGTTGTCGGCTATTTTGAGCGGGCGGGGACGCCGCTGTCCTTTCGCCCCATCAGCCGCCTTGACCGCAACACGAGCGGGCTTTTGCCGGTGGCGAAAAGTCCGCACATCGCCTATGCGCTGGCGCATAAGGTCGACAAGACCTATTATGCGCTGTGCTGTGGAGAGATGCACGGCAGCGGCATCGTGGACGCGCCCATCCGCGTCAAAAAGGGCTGCACCATCACCCGCGAGGTCGGCGACGGCGGCAAGGAGAGCCGCACCCGCTATGAGGTGCAAAAGACCGACGGGCGCATCTCTCTTTTGCGCCTTCGGCTGGAGACCGGCAGAACGCATCAGATCCGCGTGCACATGGCGCACCTTGGGCATCCGCTTGTGGGTGATACCATGTATGGCACGGACGAAACGCTCCCGCGGCATGCGCTGCACTGCGCGCAGCTGCAATTTATTCATCCCGTGACCGGCGCGGCGGTGACGCTTTCGTCGCCGATCCCCGCCGATATGCAAACACTCATCGACACTTTGGAGGAAACGACATGATCAAAGCCTGCATTTTCGACATGGACGGCACTGTGTCCAACACCATCAACAGCATCACCTATTTTGCCAACAAGGCGCTCACGGAAAACGGTCTTTCCGGTTTCACGCCCGACGACTATAAATACATGGTCGGCAACGGCGCGGACATTCTGGTGCGGCGGATGTTTGAGAAAAACGGCTGCACCGACGAGGCGCTGTATAAAAAAGTGCTGAAAGAATATAATGAAAGCTATGACAACGATTTTCTGTATCTCACCGCGCCCTATGACGGCATCCTGACGCTGCTCGACGATTTGCGCGCGGCGGGGATCAAAACGGGCGTGCTCTCGAACAAGCCGCACCCCACAACGCTGAAGGTCGCGGATGCGCTTTTCGGCGATCGGCTGGATCTCTGCTTCGGGCAGAGAGCGGGAAAGCCCATCAAGCCCGATCCGACGGTGCTAAAGGAAATGCTGGCAACACTCGGCGTCAAGCCGGAAGAATGTCTCTATGCGGGTGACACCGCGACCGACATGCAGACGGGCAAGGGTGCAGGCTGCTTCACCGTCGGCGTGCTTTGGGGCTTTCGCACCGAAAAGGAGCTGCGCGACAATCGCGCGGACACGATCGTGGCAAAGCCCGCAGAAATTCTCAAGCTGATAAAGGAGAAAAACAGCAAATGAAGGTCATGATGATCGGCTGCGGCAGATGGGGCTCGCTCATCGCGTGGTATCTTTCCACCCTTTCTCACGAGGTGACGCTGTACGGACGGGAAAGCTCTGCCAACATGCAGCGGTTTTTGCGGGAGCGGAAAAACGATCTGCTGACACTGCCGCCGTCGGTGACGCTGACGACGGAGCTTGCGGCGGCAAAGGACGCCGAGGTGATCCTCATTTCCGTTCCGGCGCAGTCGCTGCGGGGGCTTTTGCGGGAGCTCGCGGCGTTTTCGCTGCGGGACAAGACCTTTGTTTTGTGCATGAAGGGCATCGAGGTCGAGACGGGGATGCGCCTGTCCGAGGTGACTGCCGCCGAGGTGGATCGCTCCAATCACATCGCCGTGTGGCTCGGGCCCGGGCATGTGCAGGATTTTTATGCCGGCATTCCCAACTGCATGGTCATCGACAGCAGCGAGGACGCGGTGAAATGCCGCCTCATTGATGCGTTTTCCGGCAAGCTCATTCGGTTTTATTACGGCGACGACATGATCGGCAACGAGATCGGCGCGGCGGCGAAAAACGTGATCGGTATCGCCGCAGGCGTGCTGGACGGGCTGGGGCTGTCCACGCTCAAGGGCGCGCTCATGTCCCGCGGAACGCGCGAGGTGGCGCGGCTCATCGCCGCCATGGGCGGCAACGAGCGCTCGGCATACGGGCTTTGCCATCTCGGCGACTATGAAGCGACGCTGTTTTCCCCCTACAGTCACAACCGCGCCTATGGCGAAAGCCTCATCACCGGCGCCCCGATGACAAAGCTCGCCGAGGGGCATCCGACGGCGGCGGCGCTGCATCGGCTGGCGGCGGAAAACGGCGTCGAAATGCCGATCGTTGCCGCGGTCTACAGCATTTTGTATGAGGGTGCCGAGCCGAAAGCGGCGGTCGCCCGCCTTTTTGAACGCCGCCAGGGACAGGAGTTTTGACGATGGAAACGGTCGGTCGCTTTGCCCCGACGCCGTCGGGCAGGCTGCACCTCGGCAATGTGCTGTGCGCGCTGCTTTCGTGGCTTTCCGCGAAGAAGCAGGGCGGACGGGTGCTGCTGCGCATTGAGGATCTCGACACCGCCCGCTGCGGTGGGACGCTGACAGAAAAGCTATTGGACGATCTTGCCTTTTTGGGGCTGCGCTTTGACGGCGGCTATGAGCCGGAAAGCTATCAGAGCCGCCGCACGGCGGTGTATGAAGCCTGTTTTGAGAAGCTGCGCGCGGCGGGGCTTTTGTATCCCTGCTATTGCTCCCGTGCCCAGCTGCACGCGGCGACCGCACCCCATGCCGCCGACGGACAGGCGGTGTATGACGGGCATTGCCGCCGCTATCTGCACGGCGAGACGCCGCCTGCGGGCAAAGCGCCCGCCTGGCGGTTGACCGTGCCGGATGAAACGGTGCGCTTCACCGACGGACTGCAGGGGGACTATGCGGAAAACTTAAAAACCGCCTGCGGCGATTTTTTGGTGCGGCGGGCGGACGGCGTGTTTGCCTATCAGCTTGCCGTGGTGGCGGACGACGCGCTCACGGGCGTGAACGAGGTGGTGCGCGGCAGGGATCTTCTGTCCTCTACCCCGCGCCAGCTGTATCTCTATCGGCTGCTGCACTTCACCCCGCCGCGGTTTTATCACATTCCGCTGCTGCTCGATGCACACGGCAACCGGCTTTCAAAGCGCGACGGCGCGCTCGACATGGGCGCGCTGCGGGAGCGCTTTTCCTCGCCTGAGCCCCTCATCGGGCTGTTGGCGCTGACGCTGGGACTTGTCGATCACTATACCCCGCTGACGGCAGAAGCGCTTTTGCCGCGCTTTGAATGGTCGCGCATCCCGAGAAACGATCTGCGTCTGGCGGACGTGCCATTCTTTTGAAAAAATCCCGCCTTGGCATTGCCAAGGCGGGATTTTTTGCGCTTATTTAAGCAGTTTTTTATTTGCGACTTCACCAAGCACGGTAATTTGATGAATGGCAATCTTGTTTAGTTTTTCCGGCCTTTCCGATTGGGGGACGCCCTCACCGATGAGAACGGCGTTAATATTTTCTAAGTTTGAAAGGCAGATCAGTTCATTTATCGAAGCAAAGTCACGGATATTTCCTTTTTTGTCCGGGTTCTCATCCCGCCATTGTTTTGCGGTCTTTCCAAACAGAGCAACATTCAGAACATCGGCTTCATCGGCATATACGAAGGAAATCTGTTTTTGGGACAGTTCTTTCGGTATCAAATTATGTTTAATCGCGTCTGTATGGATATGGCAATTGATCTTTGCCGATTCTCTTTTGGCAGACCATCCGATTTGCTTTTATTCATCGGCTTTAAGCCGTTGGAATTCTTTGACAACATATATTTTGAATTGGGGACTGATCCACATAGCAAATTCAAAAGCAATGTCCTCGTGTGCATAGGTGCCGCCATATCTGCCGGATTTTGCCGAGATGGAAACAGCGTTTGTTTTTTTTGCGAATTCCTTGACGCTTATCTTAAAGCTGTTAAGCCCCCGCTTTCTTTATGATTTCTTCAAAGCCGTCAAGGTTAAAATTGGGATTGTAAACATTTTCCCAAGTGCCGATATATGCGAGCGTGCTGCGGTTTCTCAGCCGGTCCGTCACAAAGAATTCTCCGTCTTTGGCTTTAGGCATGTCTGTGATACAGATATAATCCGCGTTATTACGGGACACCACATTGATCTCAGTACCGTTCACATGGATTTTGTTCATGCTCTTCTCCCGTCCGATTACGGCGAATTCGCCATAATTAAAAGCAGATACCCTGCAATCAGTGTATCACAAATCTTTGGGATAGTCGCCTCATCTATATCAAGTTCGTAATTTTAAAAACTAATCTTCTCCGAAAAGGTGGCGGAGTACGTTGTCGCGGTTGTTGATAAAGTCCTTCATCACTTGATAGTTTTCTGTTTCGGTATAGGCCTTTTTGCAGATGCCGTCCTTTGAAAATTCCCATATGTCGGCGTGCGGAAAGGACAAAACGATCGGGGAATGGGTGGCAATGAGAAACTGGGAGTTCTTGTCCACCAGCCGCCGTATCTCTAACAGCAGTGTCATTTGCCGTATCGGGGACAGCGCCGCCTCCGGCTCGTCCAAAATATACAAACCGTTTCCCCTGAACCGGTTTTGCACCAGCGCCAGAAAGCTCTCGCCGTGTGACTGCTCGTGTAAAGACCGACCGCCGTAGCCGTCGAGACAGATGTCGTTTTTCAGAATGTCGGTGGCGACATTGTAAAAGCTTTCTGCGCGCAGAAAAAAGCTGTCCCTTTCATATGCCGCTTTGGACACCGATAGATATTCATGCAGCGGCGACTCGGTACGGCAGGTCGAAAAATTAAAATTGCGTGAGCCACCCTCTGCATTCAGTTCGCTCAAAACGGCGATCGCTTCCAAAAGCGTGGATTTTCCCGTTCCGTTTTCTCCGACAAAAAAGGTGACGGGAGAGGACAGCGGGAGACGGCGCATGTCTTGCAGATGTTTTATGGCGGGAATGTTTTGCAGATAGGAATTCTGCGGGATTTCCCCTTGCAGCGAAACACCGGAAATATATAAGCGCATGCTTTCACCCCCCTGCATATATTAAAGCATAAAAAGGAGTCATTTTCAACAGACATACACAGTATACATGTTTTAATGAGACAAAAACGTCGCATGAAAGCCTTCGTGTGACGTTTTTTTCGTATTTTACCATAGCTCTGTCCGAATTTTACAGGGATTTACCGAATTTTACCGTATAAAACCAAACTATACCAATTCCATTTTTCGCCGGGGTTCGCTATGATTATCTTGCAAGGCACACGAGGGTATCCCCGCTGCGACAAGTTCCCCGCAGAAGAAAGGAGAAGTCATGAATGTCTTTGTACGGTTTCTTAACGAGTACGGCACGGCGATCCTGTATGCGGCGGCAACTGCTTTGGTCGGTGCGGCGGGGGTCACACGCAAGCATCTGTGGAAGCGGCGCACGCGGGATCGGAGAAAGAAAAAGGTGGTCAAGCAATGCACGCAGGCGGTTGACACGGTGTACAGCAAGCTGTCCGAACGGGAACGCGACCGCAAGACGGTGAAAGCGGTCGAGGAAACGCTGGCGGACGAGGGGATCAGCATGGCGAAGGTGGAAACGCTTTTGCACATCGGGGAAGAACGGGACAGGGAAGCAAAGCGAACGGTGACAGCAAATGCAGACAGTGCATAGAGGTGGGAAATGGGGATTTTGTATCGCGTGAAGACGGATCGTGTGTGGGATGAATGCGGAGCGGCGTTTACGGTCTATGGGGTGACGGCGTACACGGCGGCGGGAGAGATCCTGTGCGCCGTCCCCGACCTGTTCTTTGACAGGAAAAGGGCGGCGGCGTTTGTCCGCCTGTGCCGCAGCGAGCAGCCGCAGCCGTGGGCGCTTTTGGAATTTGCAGAAGATGCGCTGGCGGCGCAGTACGGGTGAACCCGTCGCCGCCCTGCTCTAAGGTTCAGATATAGTCCGAAATGTACGGCATTTCGTGCAGAATGGTATCGTCCAGCAGCCTCACGGTGTCTTTGTCTGCTTCGATCCTGCCCATCCGATACAGCTTTGCTGCGGTCTTATATCCCAAAAGCAGGGTCGTCAGGGTGGCGATCGACAGCTTCACCCGGTTGTGGCTGACGGTGTTGACGACCGCACATTCCCCACGGTGGAAATGCACCGTGACCGCGCGGTTGTTGTGCGCAAAAAAGGGATCGTCAACGACAAAGGTAAACACGGCGTTTTCCGCCGTCGGGTCGCAGTGATATTTTTGAAAGAACTGCTCAACATCCACGATACGCCCCATGATATACGGGCGGATCGTTTCGCGGATGTCGCCGTCTTCCAATTCAAACGCGATAGGCTCGCTCGAATACGAGCTGCCCCGCACCTCGTCGATCATGGAATCGTGCGCCCGAATGAACTCCCAAAGCCCCGCCTGCGCTTCGCGGGTGAGATAGATCATTTCCTTGATGTGCATGATGTCGTTTTTGATGAGGTACACCATATAGCCGCACGGTCGCTCGTTTGTGTCATAATAAATTGCGACAACGGTGTCGTCCTCATCCCAGCGCCAATATTCTTCCCACGCCAAAGCGTTTCGAAACAGGCAGCCGTGCGTCACGGCGGCGAACTGGGCGTGCAGATTGCGGAAATCCTCGTTTTCCCAGTCGACGCGACGCACAAAGCCCGGCGCGGACGCTTTCACGGGGATCTGGCGATCCTTGACGGAATAGGTGATCTTGTTCGAAATGATTTCCCAGCCCATTTTGCGATACAGCGGGATCGAATAGGGAAACAAAAGCGCCAGGGACTGATTTTTTTGCCGCATATGTTCGAGACTCTTTTGCATCAGCCGTTTCATCAGTCCGTGTCCCGTATATTCCGGATAGGTGCACACGCTGGTGACAAACCCCACGGGATAAACGGCGTTATAGACGTTCATTTTCAGCGGATAGACGGCGATCTGCGACACCAGCGCGTCCCCGTCAAAGCAGCCCAACACATCCGCACGTTCCAGGATCGGGAATTTGGACTGCTTGATCTCGTCGCCGCGCCACCCGCTGAGGGCAAGATCCTGCTCCGTGATCTGAAAGGCATAGCGCAAAAGGGAGTTGTATTGTTCAAGGTCGTCCGTTTTCAGATAGCGTATGTCATATGTCTTATTTTGCATCATCGTGTTCTCCGTTTCCTTTTTCCTGTAACAGCTGTTCTTCCAATGTGTCCACAAACAGTGAGAGGGCATCGACAAACGCGCCGCCATAGCGGTCGACGGCTTTTGTAAAGGCTTCCTGCTCGGCGGAAAACAGTCTGTCCATCCACGCACTTGTATATTTCCTGCCCTTCTCTGTGATCAGCAGGATCTTTTCTTTTGCGCGGACGCCTTTTTCGAGGCGGATATAGCCGTTCTCGGCATATTCTTTGACAATGGTGTTGAGCGTCGAGCGGGGGATCATCCACTCGTCGCAGATCTCCTTTTGCGAGTGCGGCTTGCCGTCGCTCAAAGCATAGAAAAGTCCGAGCGCATTTTCCGTGATGCCGATGCGCTTTGCAAAGCGGTAATAGATCCCGTCTGTTCGATTGACGTCGGTCAGGATCCTGCGGACGGTGCTGTTTCCCGAATGCTGCATAATGCCCTCCCTGCGGTGTTGTATGAGTATAGTATAATCCGAATTCGTATTGACGTCAACCCGCAGATGCACCGTCATGCGACATTTTGCGGCAGAAAACAGAAAAATGCCCCTGCACGGGAGTTCCGTGCAGGGGCATTGACATTTTAGTGGAACTTTTTGCGGGCGGTATAGTGCGTATGCAGCACCTCATGTGCCTTGTGGCTGCCGAAGCTCTCGAAGTAATCCTTGTAGATCTCGACGACCATCGGGTTCTGATGCGACTTGCGCAGCGGCATATCGCGATCCATGTCATACAGCACCTTGGCACGCTTGGCGCGGTAGTCCTCGAAGTTGCGCACCACGGCGGGCACGATCGGC
>OIZI01000926.1_pt1 | contig 13556 bp, 7 predicted proteins | sample 1588441 | NCBI WGS metagenome assembly OIZI01 (sample SAMN03283284) | human gut metagenome | biome: human-associated habitat; material: feces | host: Homo sapiens | place: Peru | collected 2012
CTCAGCTGGGAGAGCGTTCGGTTCGCATCCGAGAGGTCGAGGGTTCGAATCCCTTTGGGTCCACCATGAAAGCAGACTTGTTTAGGCAGGTCTGCTTTTCTTATGCCTCAATGCAGACGTTCGTTCTCTCATTTGCGCCGCCGCTGCACGCGGCCTGTAACTGCTGGAATTGCTCAAAGGAAACGTTGAACTCGACCTCCAGCGTATAGTCGCGGTAAACGCGGACGGACTTGATAAACTGCGACACGATCATTTTCTTAGCCGCAAAGTTGCAGTTGTCATAGAGGTCTGCCCATGTTTTCAGCTTGTCGTACTCCTGCTGTTCTGTCTCCATGTCTGCGGTACGGCTCTCAAGCTCCTGCCGTGCCGCTTCCGCTGTCTGTGACAGAGCTTCTACGTCGGTCTGCGCTTTGTCGATCAACTCGTTCAGCAGGTCAACATTCAAGCGGCTCTCCCCGCGAATGACCTTGATGGTTTCGTTTCGGTAATCCTCTAACTCGCGGCGTTTCTCGCTCAACTGCATTTCAGCCATATTGCACCTTGCCCGCGCCAGTTCCACGGCCTTTTCGTGCTGCTGGGCGATCACATCATCCTGTGAGGCCATCTTGATTTGCGCGAACTGATGGCGGATGATTTTCTCCACGATACCGTCCAGCTTTGTAACACCATAGCCGGATTGTCCGTCACACTCGCCGGGGTGTCGCAGGTTGTAGTGGCACTGATAGCGGCAGCGTATCTCGCGCCGAACTGTACCATCCTTTTGAATGGCCTTGCGCCCGCTGGTGGTCAGCGTCAAGCGGTTTCCGCAGTGTCCGCAGAAGATGTTGCCCACCAATAGGGACTGCCCTTTCATGTTCAACGGCGTGTCTGCGTGATGGGTAGCCCGCGCCGCCATCAACTGTTGGGCGGCGTCAAACGTATCCTGGTCGATGATTTGCAGTTCGGGTATACGCTCCGATGTAGCATCGCCATTGTGGAGTTGGCCGACATAGATGGGATTTTTGATGATACGATTGATGGTGGTGTTGGGGAAATTCCTTCCATCGGCCTTGCGGATACCCAGCTCGGTCAGGTAGCGGCACAGACGTTGTGCGCCGTAGCCTTCGTGAACGTATTTATAGAAAATCAGCTGAACGATCTTTGCGGCATCATCGTCAACAGTGAGGTCACAGACCTCTCTGTTGCGCTTGTTGATACGACCACGCTTTTCCAATCGGTAGCCGTATGGGATAGAGCCGCCGGTAAACAGTCCGTCCTGTGTCAGCTGCTCCATGCGGGTCTTGACGCGGACGGAGGTTTTTATGCTCTCACCCGATGCCTGCCAATAACGTATGTAGTTCAGCAGCTTGTCAACGTGGTTGTCAAACCGTTGTTGCCCCTCCACGGCACTCCAGACTTCAATACCGTTGCGGACAAACCATTCCACAACAAAGGGCGTTTCGTCGTCACGGCGGCCAAGGCGGTCAAACATATAGACCAACAGGACATCAAATTTGCCCTGTACGGCGTCCCGCTGGATCTCCTGCACGGCATCGCGGTCTTTGGCAGATACCTTGTAGCCAGAAATGCCCTTTTCGTAGAACTCATTTTCAATATGCCATCCAGAATGGCAGTTTACAAATTCTCTGCAAAACTGCTTTTGCATGGGAATGTCATCTTTTTCCACCTGTCCCACGGTCGAAACGCGGTACAGGCAATATACTCGCTTTACGTTTTCCATGTTACATACACCTCATTTCCCCACCGGAAAATGGTGTGTAGTCTTGAACTTTTTGTTCTCTATTTATTTTTCAAGGTACACCTTACACCATTATTATCTCATACTTTCGCCGTTATTGCAAAAAATCGGCTGCGGCGAACTTTGAAAGTTAAACAGGCTGTTTTGCACAGCGCGTGCTGCCGCAGGGTCACCGCTTGCAGCATAGCGGAGGATAACGGTACACCCGTCAATAACAATTCGCTGGGAGACAGGAGACACAGAATTGCCCTTGTCATTCATTGAAATTCCCCCCTTGTATTTCCTTGATATTCTTCAGCGGCGGAATGGGCGACAGCGGCAACTGTCTCATAGGTCATGGCCTCCCTCCATTCTGATGGCGGGGCGTTCTACGCGGTGAAGCATAGCCAACGCAAGTATCTTACCCCTCCGCAAGTCATGGCGGTGGCACTGCCACAGTGCCGCCACGTGACGATGGCGTCTCTCGCTCCCGTCCCTGTGGACGATCTTGGCGCGCCTCTCAACGGCTCGTTGCTTCGGGAATGTACCCAAACAGCCCTATTCAGTTTTAAAATGGCATATAGCCGGACTGTTGCCAGCCCGTGAGAAGGCGCAGCACACTGTGCCCTCTCACGGATCAGTAACACTAATCCGTTTCAATTACCTCACCTTCGGGTAGGCGGGTCGGGTCAAACTTGTAGATGATCTGCAACATCAGCTTGCTTTGCAGACGGCCTTTCAGCTCCATATCCACGGCCACACGGCGGTTGCCGTACTCATCGGTCATGGTACGCTGAGCGCACATGGTTATGTAGCTGTCGTAGTGGCGCAGCACCTGCTCCATGGCGATAGGATCACCGGCCTTGGCTGCAAGAATGGTTTGGTAGGAAATCTTATTGTCCATACGAACCTCCCAGCAGCTTCCGCAGTTTGGCCAACGACGCTGTTCTGCGGTGCTGCACTGTGTCCGGCTTGAGGCGAAGCAACTGACCGATCTGCGGGTCGCTCATGCCCGCAAAGTAGTACAGCAGCGCTACATCCCGCAGACGTACCGGTAGGACGGCGATAGCCTGTCCCAGTGCGGCGTTCTCTACCGTCACGGTGTAGCCTCGGATGTGGAACTCTACCGTATCTTCGGGGATACGATCAACCATGGACAGCCGCGCCATCTCCACAGGTGTAAGTGCAGAAAACACTGTCTCGTTCTTTGCGTGGTACGCCAGCTCCCGTAGGGCATCGGTACGCTCGTTGCGGATGACCTGCTTGCAGAAGGAGTCAAAGGTCTGCTCTGTATAGGCGTAAAAATCTGTGAGTTTCATAGTCGTTCTCCTGCTGTCTTTCGTTCTGATGTAGCTATCACGGACAGGAACGGCAAAACCCGAAATTTTCCCGAAAAGTAGCAGTAAAGTTACAAAAGACCTTTGTGTTCGGCTTTTTTCGCAAAAGCGGGGTGAAAAAAGGCGTCTCAAGTTGAGACACATTTCGACACACCAAGTTGCAAAAAGGGGAGAGGCGGCATACCGCCGCCTCTCCCCTTTATTTATTCGCCCATACCACTGCCAAGGTCATGACCCAGGTCACAGGTGTAGCGCCACTCCACGACGTCGCCGTCCTTCACCTGGTAGCGGGAGCAGCCGTAGTTGGGATACCAGCCGTTGACGTTGTACATCCAGCCGGACAAACTGCCCACGTCAAACTCGTAGAGGTTATTGATCCCCTCTACATAGGCGCTGTTATATACCGGAGTCCAGTTGGATTCCATGTGGATGGCGTTGTCCCGACATACCCGCTGGAGGACATCGAATACGCTTTCACCCTCACTGAACTCTATCTCCGTGGCAGGAAAAACAATGCCGTTTGCTGGCACAAGAAAACGCTTGCTCTCCACGCATTTATCCATGTTGTCCAGAATCGTTTCGCAGGAGATGGAGAAGGTGCAGGTGTGCGTCACGGTGGTATCCACCGCCGTGTCCTGCGGCTCCACCGGATCGGGCTTCCCCTCAGGGATGGGGTCAGTCATGTATTGCCCCTTATCGCCGGTGTCCTCCGGCTGTTCCGTCTGCGTCTGGCCGCAGGCTGCGCAGGTCAGCAGCAAGAAAAACACCAAAAGCAGAGAAGCAATATGTCTATACTTTGCTCTCATGTCACTGCTCCTTCTTAATGCGGCGGTAGCGGCGGATCATACCGAAGGCAAGCAGTGCGGCGATGATGACCGCCAGCAGTATCGCCCCCAGCGGCGTTTCCGTTAAGGCAGAGCCTACGATCTCGAACACGCTGTTGCCCGTACCGTCCGGGCCGAACTTGCCGTTCTCGGCGGCTTGAAGGTAGGTGAGTGCAGATACGGCAGAGGAAAAGTCCATAACAGGGTTATCGTATGAGGGGATCTCACTCAAGCCATCCACCGAGGCTTCTACCTCTGTTTTGGAAACAAAGCCCACGCCCTCGATGTAGAATGTTCTTAGCCCATCGGCCACGGTGTTGCCGTTTTTTACGAAGCGATCATCATCCAAAGAGATGCCTGCCGCGTTCATCATATCCAGGACCGCAAGTGTGGCCTCTCCATCGGGCTGTCCATCTCTGCCTGGGAAGCTGCCGTCCGCCAACTGTACGGACGAAAGGTATTCGACAGCCTTATCTATTGCCTTGGCGATGTATTCTTTGTCCGTATGCGGAGCAAGGGCGGCCACGTTCTCAGCGGTGAACTGCACCTCCTCCCAAATTGGATTGTCGGCGTCGTAGCTGAACTTGCCGTCCGCCATTTGATTTTGCAGCATTTTGGCAGCGTATTTGTCCACCACACTGTCAGCATTCACACCACGGGAGCGCCATACAAAAAGATCAATAGAATCCAGATCCTTCAGAGCATCCGCCAACACTCCTGTTCCTTTACTGCTTACATCGGTAAGCGGTGCAAGGAAGTCAAGGCCATTGACATTCGCAGGGTCTATGTCCAAGGACTTCATGGCGCGCACCGCACTCGGCGAATAAGTGGCGGATTTAAGTCCCATCAGGTATTCACTGTTGGTGTCGGTAAGGTGTTGCATGATCGTCTGCAATTCGTCTTTTTGTTCTTTAGTCAATTTGCCCTGCGCCTGCTCCAGCGACAGTACCTCTTTGGCATAGTGGGAAATAGCTGATTCAGAAACAATAGTCACATTTTCATCCCAAAACCAGCCATCTTCTACCTTTTGGTAAGACGTATCTGCCTGCTCCTGCAGCAACGCCTTATAATCAATGGACGATACTTTTGCTCCGTTGTCCGCAGGAAGGTTGTCAATTTCTGCAACATTTTCAGCTATTCCCCGCACCGCACATAAGCCGCTATAGGGGGCGGCGTTGTCGTATATCCTGCGAGAAACAACTCCCTCGCCGCTGTCCGGATCTTTCATCAGGCTGGAGCCGGCCTCATACCAGCCGCCCCACGACTCCTTATACCTCCACCAATGGTCCTCGCGGTAGAAACCCTGATACGGCTCATTTCTCGCATCCTCAAAATAGAACCCTTGATACCACCCCATCATGCCGTCCAACACGGTGTGGCCGTCCTTGGTAAAGCGCTCATCCGTGAGGGAAATGCCCAGTGTCGCCAGCATCTCCAGCACTGCCGCGTCCTCCTCCACGTCCTCATCGCCGTACTTGACGAATCCGCCGCTGGAGAGCTGCTGCTCGGAGAGGTAATTCAGTGCCTTGTCTATGGCCGCAGCCACGTCCTTGCGGCTTTGGTAGGGCGCGAGGGCCTGTACGGACTTTGCAGTCAGCAGGATATAGTCGAAGTGATCCGGCTCATCGTCCACGCCTTTTTGTTTCAGTTCCGCAGGCCACTTAGAGGTATAGCGGAACTCACCGCTGCTCTGCTGCCGGGCAAGAGCCTCGGTCAAAAGCTGCTCCCGCAGTGCGTTGAACTCGTCGGCCCTGCCTGCTTCACCGGCGGCGTCCAAGTCCATCAGCATATCCAGCCGGTCCTCGTCTGCCTCCACCAACTCCGGCTTCCGCAGGGCGTCCATGAGGTCGTGACCGGCGAAGTCGGTCACATCCAGTCCCATTGCCGTCACCGTGCGGATGGCTCCGGGGATGTAGGCCGTCTTGCCCCGCTTGACCGCGAGGTCCAGCCAGTCGGCCAGCGCTTGCAGGTATTCGTCATAGAAGCCGTCAGGAACGGCAGCGCCGGAGATCCACAGGGCATAGACCACCTTGGCGTTTTCCTCCTGCGTGGCCGTAGCAAGGTAGTCCTTGCTCTCGGTGATACGCTGGACGACCAGCTCCGTCACCGTTTGATACGCCTGCTCCACCTCGCCCGTCCAGCCGTCCGCAGGGGCTGCCTGCGCGGTCACGGGGAGGAGCATGACTATTGCCAGCAGTGCGGTGAGTATTCTTATGAAATGCTTTTTCATTTGCTCTCCCTCCTGCGGCGGATGACCACCGTTGCAGCTACCATGACGACTACCGCACCGCCAATGATAAGAAACAAGTTTCTCTGTGCTGCGTCTGTCTGTGCCTTCACCGCAAGCACGGCATCCCAGTTCTGGACGAGTTCCTTATCGTGGTCTGACAGCGCCTTGTACCGCTTTACCAGCCTGTCCACGGTGGGCTTCTCGCCCAGTCCAGGGTCGGTCATGGGGATGATCTGCTCTTGGATGTCCGCATTGATGCTCTCGATCTCCGCGTACAGTGCATCTATGTCGCTCTTGGCCTGCATCAGCTTGGTCATGTAGGTGTTATAGCCGTCAAAGTCACGGCTCATCTTTAGCTTGTTCAGCAGAGCCGTCACTTCTTCGTCGTTCTCTGTACTCAGCTTCTTGGGCAGGGCGTCCGCCTGCTGCTGGTCGGCCTCGGTGAATTCGTAGCTGCCCGCGAAGGACACCTCGCTTTCCTCCGGTGTCAGTATTTTGGCGGAGACGCTACCGGGACGGAAGTCGTACAGGATACTCATGCCCTGCGCCTGCCGCCACACGGCCACCAGCGCAAGGAGAGCCTGGTCTGTGGCGATACTATCGCTCTCGCCGGGTATGGCGGAGGGGTTGCTGGGGTCAGACTCATAGGAGTGGGCAAATCCTCCATCCTCCTGCTGGTAGTAGAACAGGGCATCCAGCAGATTGATACCGTTCTTGATGAACCGCGAATCATTCTGCGGGTCAACGCCGATGGAGCACAGCGACACGATGATCTGCGACACGGACTCGGAGTTCCGTGTACCCCAGCTGCGGAAATCGCCGGTATCCAGCTGCAATTTGGATAGGCAGTCCAGCGCCTTATCCACAGGGTCTTTCACGTTGAAGGTAGAATTCCGATAATACGGCGCAAGCGCCTGTATCGCCATGGCGGTGATGTCCGGGTCGGCGGTGCTGCCCTGTGCAAAGCGCAGGTTAAACCCGTCGTCCGGGAGTTGGAAGGACAGTATCTTCTTGATCATCTCCGTGCGGGTATAGCTGGAGCCCGCGGGGATGTTGTACTTCATGCTGTCCAGCGTGATAAGGCCCCACAGCCAGCCGTTGAGTCCCTGCGCGCCGATGTCCATGGTCTTGCCGCGGTCATATACGCCGTCCGCAATCAAGTTGATGTCGTTGCCGTTTTCGTCCTTGCCGAAATGGGTGGGATCTCCACCGCAGGCCAGCACCGCGAGCGAAATTCTATGCCATTCGGTGGCCTTCACCCTGTCCAGCTTGTCCGGCTCACGGTACTTCTGCTCCACATAGGTCTGCAACGCTGCGAGGTAGGCGTCATAGTCATCCTCCACACCACAGCGGCTCAAGCCGATGGGCAGCCAGTCTGTGGCGGAGCTGCCCGCGTAAGTCAGCTCGTCTCCGGAGAGGAGATAGTCACCATCTTCCAAACCTAACGCAGAGCGCTTCTGCGCCATGATGCCCTGAATGGCCTCGGAGATCTGCGCCACCGTGTACTTGCCCTGCGGTACAACTTGGCGTTGATTCTGCTTCTGCGCCGCTTCTGCCTGCTGCGCCGTCATGGGGCTGACGGTGATACTTACATCGCCGGTGAATGTGCCGTTCTTGAGCTGCACACGGCCAATGATGTTGGAACTCTCCACCGGCGTGATATTGCCCCATGTTTCCTCGCTCCATTGGGCGTCCTTACCCACCTGTATCTCCACCGTGCCGGTGAAGAAATCCGGGTGATCCAGCGTCACGGACTGCACATAGTACATCCCATTGATGGAAATACCACAGGCGGCTTCATCCTCTTTGTTTTTGCCCACAGCTAACGATACGCGGGCGACCTTACCTGCGGGCAGGGTGTGCCCTTCGTTGGCCGTCAGGTTCAGCACATCCGCGCTGTCTACGCCCGCTTTCTCGAATACCCAATAGGGCAGATCATTCCCTGTTGGGGCGTTGACGGTGATGCTGTATCCCGCCGCGTAAGCTGCGGGCATCATGCTCAATGCCAACACCAGCGCCAGCAGGAACGCTGTCCAATTCCGTACTTTTCTTCTCACAGAGGCATCCCTCCCGTTTCCGTTTATATAGCCGTATTCGCGTGGACGGAAATTCCGCCCACGCGAATCGGCAGACTACTCCTTAAAGAGCCGTCTATTTCACTTATTTCTCGCTGGTCACATCGTCGTGCTCGTCCCGCTTGACCTTGTGGTAGCGGCGTACCGCGCCCACGATGATCAGCGCCGCGACCACTGCCACGATGGCCCATACGATGATGGGATTCTCGCGCACCACCGTGCCGATGACCTCCCACACGGAGTTGCCGCCGCTGCTTGCGCCGCCCTCGGCCTCCTGACCGTCCGGCACGTCCTCCGGCGCTTCAGTGGTCTGGGTGTCGTCAGGCTCGGCGTCAGGCTCCTCCGCGTTCTCGGACAGGCTCTCCATCGTCACCTGCTGGGCATCCAGCCACTGGGGGAAGGTCAGGGACGTGCCGCTGCTCTCCCAGTTGGTATACAGCCGGTCTGCCAGTGCCAGCAGGCTATTGGTGTACTGCGCGAAGATGCTCTCGTAGGTGCCGCTGGCCATACCGCCGCCGGTGGTCAGCCACGCGCTGAACGCGGCCTCCGTGCCGGATTCGATATACTTCCGCAGCATCTTAGCGATGGTGTCGCTGCTCTGACCGTCCAGACCGCTGTGCTCGTTGAGACTGGCCAGCAGCATGGCCGCCAGATCCTTGGCTTCATCGGTCTTCTTGCCCATGGCCGCAACAGCCATGTTGTCAAGGCTGTTGGTGATAAGTGCGCGCAGCACCTCGGGAGAATCCTTCAGCCACTGGGTAAAGGTCTTGCCGCTGCCCTCGGCGCCCCATGCGCCGTAGGCGGCAAGCACCAAGCCCTTGACATTGTACTCCACTTCCAGATTCAGACCGTCCTGCAGGCCCTCATCGTTCTCGTCGCCAGCACCATCGCCGGTGTCTGTGCCGGTGCCGTCGCCGTCACCGCCGTTGCCGCCAGTGCCATCGCCGCTGCCGCCGTTGCCGGTGCTGGCGAAGGCTGCTACCACCAGCGCGTTGGCCTCACCCAGCGTGAAGCTGTCGCCGCTTTCCAATGCCGTGGTGCTGCCTGTGCCCATCAGGTCCAGCGTCAGGGTCTTGAGGCCAAAGGTATCGTCCTTAGGCGTGGCCGTGACGGTCACGCTGGTACCCTTCATGCCGTAGACTGCGTTATCCGCATCGCCGGCAAAGTTGCGGCTGCTCTTGATACTCACCGCACCGCCTGTGCCGCACTCAGCCTTGGCGCGGTAGTAGCTGGTGGAAGTTCCCTCACCGATGGGGACAGGATAGTTGTTCGCACCCTGCGTCCAGTAGTTCTCGTGCTTGCCAGTACCGCCATCCACGCCCCAGGCTACCTTGCCGCTGGTGAAGTCATCTGCACTGGCCCAAGTGCCTGCGCTGGACACCGCCGTAGCGCTGCTGGCGAGGTAGTAGCTGTTGGTAACCTTGCCATCTGCCAAAGTATTGGGAGCAAGGGCGATGTCCTTTCCTGCGACATAGCTAAAGCAATTGCTTATCTTAGTACCATTCCCCTCACTATAGGCAATTCCAAACGCCCACTTCATATCATCTGCTTTGACTTCACCGATGTTATAGCAGAAGCTGGCCGTTCCACCGTAACCGCCGTTGATAAGAATACCGGCAGCTCTTGCTTTGCCGATAACACTCTTGGTGTTGCCGCAGTTCTCTGCCCTAAATGCGCTTATACTGATACCGGCAGATGTAGCGCCTTGAACCTGTCCGTTATTGGTGCAGCCATCAAAATAGCCGCCAGCTGCGATGCCGCTTGCAGAGTTTGTTTGACTACTTCCGATGCTTCCGTTATTAGTGCAGCTTGTAAAATGATTTTGCGTATTTGTGTTGCAGCCCAACAAACCGCCGGCTCTGTCGCCAGTAACAGCCGCATCGTTTGTGCAGTTTTCGAATATAATGTCTGTACCATTTGTAGCCGTGTCGCCCACCAATCCGCCAGCATATCGCCCGATTATGCTGCCGCTGCTGGTGCAGCCGACCATTTCCATTGTGTTTTCAAAACCGCTGTGCAGCTCGAATCTACCAATAATACCTCCGCAATGGCTGGAAGTTCTCTTGACCGTCCCGTTGAAATGCACACTGCTGAACGTGACTTGCCTGTTGGTGCTCAACAGTCCGACCACGCCTCCACAATAAGATGTACCGCCGGTTGTAGATTCCACACTGCCGCTAACTGTCAGATTTTTGATGACCAATGTTCCCACCGCAGAACCGGATGTTCCCTGCGGTGCTACACGCCCAAACAAACCAGCATACTGAGCAGAAGTATTAACATTTAGTCCGCTGATAATATTATTGTTGCCGTCCAAATTGCCGCCAAAAGCGGTCTTGCCATTCCCGATAGGTGTCCAGTTACCAATGTCCTTCAGATCAATGTTACTTGCCAGTCTGAACCACTTGTCAGTGTAGTTAAACCCCTTGTCATTGACCTGTGTTTGCAGGGACTGAAGATCGTCAGGAGTCTTGATTAGATAAGCACCATCTCCATCGGTGTCCCAAATTTTATCCCACTGAGCATAGAGAGTGATGTCCTCGGACGCTTGGATAAGTTGCCCTTCGGCATACAAAGCCCCGCCATCTTTTGCAGTTCCCCATGCCCTGCTGCTTTTTGCCACACCATTTTCGTTAGAAAAGCCTATTTCATTTACGGACATAAGTGCATATTCAGTTGACTTATAACCTCCGTTTTCTATATCAGGCTCTAAAGTAACTTGGACTTTAACCGCCTCGTCTACACCCTCTTGGTTTATACCGCCATTAGGCTCATAAGTCACATAAATGGTTTTGATTCCGCACTTTGGGTTCTGTTCACCATTCCAAAGCAACATGAACGTAGGCAGATAAACACCTTCTGTTGGATTGACAAACCACGGTGTACCTGTCTTCCGCGCTTTGTTTAATTGATTGACCAGTGTATCATCCTCCACGCTATATGTGGAGTTAGACTCCTCATATATAATTGGACTTTCCGCCCCAGCCATACTTACATATCTCATTGTGACCGGTTCAGCGTCATCCAGCGCGCAGACGTAGTAGCTGTTTTCTGTCCTGCTGGGAGAATTCTTTGTGCCTATGCCGCCAAGACCATAGCTCTCATTTGCCGTGCTGGTTACGTCTCCGATATTGTAACAGTTGAAGATTGTGCTGGTGGGGTTAGCTACGATACCTGCCGAAGTGCCCGTACCCTTCACCGCCGCAGTATTATAGCTGTTTGTCGCCTTACCGCTACCGGTGATGCCTCCAGCGTAGTTAAACCCTTGACCTTTCTTCTCCGCGACAACACTTACATTACCGTCGTTCTGGCAACTATCTGCAGTGCCGCTGCCAACAATGCCTCCAGCAAAAAAGTTTTGATCATTACCGCTGGCGGACTTAATCAAAATATTCCCGCAATTGTGACAATTACCAAACTGGCTTGAATTCGTTTGTGCACATCCTGCAATACCGCCGATATGTGTTTGAGGGCCATTGTTGTCGGCAGTTATATCTGCATTATTTTCACAAAGATGTATGGTATAGGCGCCATCTGCGTAGCCTACCACTCCGCCGACATATACACCGCCAACCTGAAATTGAGTGGCTGTTACCGTAACACGACTGACACAGTTGTTTATCGCCCCGCCGGATAAATACCCTATAATGCCGCCAACCCTACCATAGCCGAGACTGTACTTTGAGGCAGCAACTTCACCGCAGACAGTTAAATTTCTAACCGTTCCGGTTACTTTTCCAAACATACCGGCATTCGGTATATTTTCAGCGTTTACCTTTAAGCCGCTGATAGAATACCCACCACCATCAAAGATCCCGTCAAACTCCGCAACGGTATCCCAATTAATACATTCCAAGTCGATGTCACTTACCAGCGTTATAAATTTTCCTGCAAAGTTGTAGTCCTCCGCAGCTTTTCGAGAAAAGCTGCGCAATTGTGCTGCCGTCCTAATGATGTAAGGGTCTGATTGTTCTCCCGTGTGTTGATCAAACCATGCTCCGCTGTCAAAATCATCTGCCGTTCCGTAATAGAGAGTGGTAATCTGCTCGGTCAATGTATATTCAACGCCTGTGCTGGTCACTTCAATTACGGATAAATCTCCAATATCTCTTGTCAAGTCAGATTTAACATATATTTTTTCAGAGCAACCATTGGTGACTACCAGTCTGATAGTATTACAATCCGCAGTTGTGACATAAGAATTCTTGTACCGCGCATCTCCTGCTGATTCACCAATATCGATCATGACTTCTGCACCGCTGCCTTCGACATAGGGTCTTATGCTCACCATCCTGTCAGTTTCGCCCAAAAACTCAGGATGCTCTGTGCCCATTCTCCACGGCAGACAACCCTTTGGAAGGTTGGCGTTCATTGCCTCCACTGCAGTTCCATCCGATATTGCACCCTCAACATTGTCAAAAAAGCAGTTGGGATTTCCCTCCCAATCATACGAATCAGAGTACGGGGCGCCTAAGGCAAAAAGATATGTAGGCTCAGGAGCGGTATCATAGTACCAACCATTTTGTACATTGGCACTTTGGGCCTCTATATAGCCTACAACGCCACCGACACTGCTGCATCCATTACCATCATCGTCATATATTACGCATATCTGACCATAGAAACCACAGTTGCGAAGCACACCATATTCTGCCGCAACAACTCCACCAGCATCCAACGCTTCAACGCCTACAACTAAAGTCCCTTTCACAATAAGATTTTGTATTGTGCTACTATCGGCTGCAAATGCAAACAACCCACACTCTACTGCGTCCTCTGTTACGTATAGCCCGCTTATGGTATGGCCATTGCCGTCAAACGTACCGTCAAACTCCACAATGGGCATCCACTCATTTGGCCTATCCGTATCAGCATTCTCGTCGGGGATTGCCGGTACATCATCGTCGTTTAGTTTGATGTCCGCCATCAGCTTGATGGTTTTGTCGGCAAAATACTGAGGATCTTCTTCATCATTTGCCAACTGCGCCAGACCTGCCAGCTGTGCTGCTGTGCTGATCTCGAACTCGTTTTTATTGGCGTCGTACCATGTGATGTCAGTCGTTTTGCCATCCCATGTTTCAGCAGCAGCATACAGCGATATGCCCAGCAGGGTATCCTCCTGGACGTCATAGCTGTCGCCGCCGTCTGCATCTTCTTCATCTGCAATTATCTCATCATCCTCGCTGTCTCCGCCCTTGGCGTCCCCGCTGGGGTTAGCGTCAGCCGGGTTCATATTGCCCTCGATGATGGTCGTGCCGCTGCCATTCACCACCTCCGTGGCAAAGGCCGCGGGGGTCACCAGCGTCAGCGTGAGCACCATGCTCATCAGCAGGCTCACGATGCGCCGGGACAGATTGCTTGTCCGTTTCTTCA
>OIZI01000929.1_pt1 | contig 13514 bp, 13 predicted proteins | sample 1588441 | NCBI WGS metagenome assembly OIZI01 (sample SAMN03283284) | human gut metagenome | biome: human-associated habitat; material: feces | host: Homo sapiens | place: Peru | collected 2012
CAAAGTGTAAACCATGTGAGTCTTGACATGATAGCCGCCCCTACAGGCTTTGTTGAATCGCCATGGGCGCTAGTCATTGGCTTTGAATACATCCGCAACCTCGGTAATGGTGAGAAACGCTTTGGGGTCGATGGTGCCAACCAGGGTGCGGACCTTGGAAATCTGGAACCGGTTGACCACAAAATAGATAATGGTCTTGTCCGCGTTGGAGTAGCCCCCGGTGGCGCGGATTTTGGTGGTGCCGCAGGAGAAGGTTTCCAGAAGTGCGGCGTTGATTTCCTCCGGCCTGTCCGTAATAATCATCACGGCCTTGGACCTGTCTACGCCCTCTACAATAAAGTCGATGGTTTTCAGCCCCGCCATATAGGTGACGATGGAGTACAGCGGCAGAATCCAGCTGCCCAGCACCGCGCCGCAGAGAATGTACAGTGCCACGTTATAGGCCATGACAAAGGTGCCAACGGTGATGTTCAGCTTTTTGGCAAAAATCACCGCCAGTACCTCCATTCCGTCCATGGCTCCGCCGCAGCGGATGGCAAGGCCGCTGCCCACGCCGGAGATAATCCCGCCAAACAGGGCGCACAGCAATAAATCCTGCCCCGCCAGGGGGGATGCCATGGAAACGTCCATGGGCAGCACATCCGTAATCATCCAGGAGGCCCAGGCGTAAACCGTCACGGCGAAGAGGGAATAGGCGGTAAACTGCTTTCCCTGCTTTTTAAGCCCAAAAAGGAACAGGGGGATATTCAGCAGAAGCAGGTAGGCACTCAGGGAGAGGGGGGTCAGCTGGGAAAGCAGAATCGCCGTTCCGGAAATGCCGCTGTCGTATAGCTTCACCGGTGCCAGAAACACCGTCACTCCAAAGGCATTGACGCACCCGGCGACAAACAGAAGCAATAGCTTCCTGGGGGAGAGCTGGCTGAGTAGTTCTTTCATAAAGTTCCTCCTGTGCTTTAGAATATATGGCTTACCTTTGGGGAAGCAGTCTCGCCCTATGGGCGAGACTGATGAGAGGCGGTACAGACTGACGGAATGAGAAACCCTGGGCGAATCCGTTCAAACTGTGGCGCCCCGTTCGGGGGAGCCAAGTCTTTACGGCGAGAGCGATACTTTCCCATAATCTGATTCTACCAGCCAAACATGGAGAAATTATGAAGGAACCGAAAAAGATTGTGGACCGGTGAAATGAGGAAGCCCAGGCGAATCCGTATACCCCCGGACGCAAACCAAAAAAAGCCTTCTCGGGCTTCCGAAGGTCCCCGCCGCAGCGGGGGAATGTGGAGGGGACACCTATAACGAGTGCCGGAGCGGGTAAGAAAATATCGCCAAAACACGGAATCTAAGGCTTTCAGCGCCTTTTTTAGCACGGCAATCCCGCAAGGGGTCCCCTCCATATCCGGCCTGCGGGCCACCTTCGGAAGCCTGAGAAGGCTAGGGGTTTTCCGTTTCGGGTATACGTTCATCCGTGGCGCTCTGGTCCGTCAGTTTTCGGGCGGCTGGTAGCCGCCCCTACTGGGGGTGCGGTTGGTTGGTACGAATTCGCCCGAGCTTTTTAATTCCGCCGGTCTGTGCCGCCCTCATCCACCGCAAGCGGTCCCCCTTCCCCAGTGGGGAAGGTTATTGTTTTCCCGTCGGGGGTTTTACGTACCTCCAAAAGCTTCCCCACTGGGAAGCTTTTTACGGGGAGAGGCATTCGTACACATGTTCGTGAGACATAATTATTGTCTCCACAGGTTTCCACCGGCTTTTCCACAGGAGTTATCCACATTGTCCACAGGTTTTTCCACAGGGCTTTCTGTGGAAAACCTTGATAACTGCCGTTTTTTGGGGTGGGCTGTGAAAAAAACTCCACAGCTGTTTGCACAGCTGTGGAATTCTTTGGTTTACAGAACGCCTATTTTTCCACTTTTTCCTCAATCGAACAGGAGTCTTGCGGAGAAAACCCGGTGGTCCTCCTGGTTGGCATTCCTGTGGAAATCCACCTGGATGCAGCCCTCCTCCACGACTTCATAGTGCATATCCAGGGTGTCGCCCTCTCTGGCCTCCGCCAGATAGCAGGCGGTAAACTCCCGGAGGGCATGGGTCTGGTGGAAGGCGCTTGAATACAGGTCGTCAATCCAGTCCATGTAGCGGGTGTTGTTCATATGGCCGTTCCGGTCGATGTCCGTAAAGCTTACCCGGCGAGAGGCGGAATTGACCATATCCCGGGGCACCAGCCCCTTGGGAGAGGCCAGCTCCAGGCCCCGGACGGTGCCCACCACCTCAATGCCGCTCTTTCCCGGCTGAATCATGGCCCGGGTGTCCAGGTTCATGAGCACCCACAGGGTGATGGAGCGGAAACACTCCTTGCCCTGTTCATCGTAGGCCACCACGCTTCTGGGGTAGGCAACCCGGGTAGTGGGCATGGCCCAGGTCTCCACCCGGATGGTCTCGCCGGACCTGGGCAGACGGGTAATCTGCACCCGATGACGGCTCACCGCCCAAAAAAGCCCCTTGGCCGCCAGCGCCTCGTAGCTTAGCGACAGCTCCACACAGTGCTTCGTGCCCATATCCTGGGCCAGAAACAGAATCTGGGAGGGCTTCAGGTTTCCAAACCGGTCCACCATATTGTCTTTGATTTCATAATTCTGGGTAAATACTGCTTCCATGGTTTCGCTTCCTTATTTTTTCTTTTCTGTCAGTGTAATTTCCACATTGCCCTGGTGACCGCCGCGGTACACCGTCAAAAGCATGGTGTCCCCGGCGGAATGGGTGTAGAGCAGGGAATTGAGGGTTTCCATATCCGATACGGGGCTGTCGTCCGCCCTGGTGATGATGTCCCCCCGCATGAGCCCCGCGGTCTGCGCCGGGCTTCCGGCCTCCACCTCTGTGATATACACGCCCTGGGGCAGCTGATAGAATCTCCGGTAGTAGGAGGAGAAGCTCTCCCCCTGGATGCCCAGCCAGGGGCGGCCGGACACATAGCCCTGGGTAATCAGCTGGTTTACCACCTCCCGCACCGTGGCGCTGGGGATGGCAAAGCCCAGGCCCTCCACACCGGTGCTGTCGGTAAAGGTGCCGATTTTCATGGTGTTGATGCCGATGACCTGGCCGAACGAATTGATTAAGGGTCCGCCGGAGTTGCCGGAATTCAGGGCGGCATTGGTCTGAATCAGGTTCATGGACCGGCCGTCCACCTGCACATCCCGGGAGATGGCGGAGATGATGCCGTCGGTCATGGTGCCCCGGAGCTCCACCCCCAGGGGGTCCCCGATGGCAACCACCGTGTCACCCACCCGCAAATTGTCCGAATCCCCAAACTGGGCGGGCACCAGGTCCCCGGCCGCCACATACAGCACCGCCAGGTCCGATACCGGGTCCGAGCCCACCACCTTGGCCGTCAGCTCCCGCTCGTCGGTGAGCTTCACCGTCAGGCTCTGGGCCCCTTCAATCACATGGTAATTGGTGACCAGATACCCCTTTTCCGACAGCACCACGCCGGTTCCGATGGCCGTTGTCCGGGTTCCCACCGCGGTGATGGACACCACAGAGGGGATGTTCTGCTCATAGATCTGCTGTAGGCTCAGCCCCTCCTCGGCCTCTCTGCCGGGAATCTCCTGGAGGTCCAGGGTGGCCCCCTCCGGGGCATCCGGCAGGGCCTCCGTTGCCTGGGTGGCCTCCGGCTGGGTGGACTGAACCGCATAGGCAACCGTCAGTGCGTCCTCCTTTTTATGCAGCTCCCGGAAGAGCTTCACATTCAGCACGCTCATGCCCGTGGCAATGCCCCCCAGGAAGATCACCGCCACCAGCAGCAGGGCAATCACCGCCCGATGGCTCTTTGGCGGCTGGGTGCTTCCGGTGCCATAGACCCCGTCATCCCACCCGCTGTCAAATGGAAATCGTTTTTCGTTCATGGAATTCCTCCAGATTATAACTTGCTGAGCGTTTCCCTAGTTTACCAGGGGCATCGTAAAAGTAAACTCCGTTTTGCCGTCCCGGCTGGTGACGCTGATGTTCTCGCCGTGGCTGCAAACAATGGTCTTGACGATGTAGAGCCCCAGGCCCCAGCCGTCCCGGTTTTTGGAGCGGCTCTTGTCCAGCTTGTGGAACCGGTCAAAGACCAGGGGCAGCTCCTCGGGAGGAATGGTATCCCCGTCGTTGGAGACGGAAATATAGGCCTTGGCGGCCCCCTCCTTGATTTTCAGCCCCAGGGTGCCCCCGCTGGGACAGAACTTCACCGCATTGTCAATCAGGTTGTAAATCACCTGGGTGATATAGTCCTCGTTGGCGAAGGTAAACACCGGGTGCTCCGGCATATCCACCTCCACGTTGATTTTCTTGTCGTCGATTTTCTTTTCAAAGGTCAGCAGCACCTGGCTGCAGGCATCCTCCAAATCGAACTGAATCTTCTTTTCGTCGGGAATGCCCCCCTGGGTCTGGAGCTGGGAGATATCCAGCATACTGCGCACCAGGCGGCTTAGACGCTTGGTCTCGTCGGAGACAATCTGCAGATAGTGGGGCCACTTCTCCTCCGGGATGGTCTTGTCCAGCATCCCGTCTACATAGCCTGAAATGGTGGTCATAGGGGTTTTCAGCTCATGGGAAACGTTGGCCACAAACTCCTGCCGCCGGTATTCGCTCTTCTGTAAGCTGGATGCCATGTTGTTAAAGGCCAGGGCCAGCTCCTCCACCTCTTCGGAGTAGCTCTCCTCGATTTTGACCCTTGCCTCCAAATCCCCGTGGCCGAAGGCGTTGGCAACCTTCGCCATCTCCTGCAGGGGCCGACTCTCCCGCCTTGCGAATAGGCTGACCGCCAGCACCGATGCCAGCACCACCACCGCGGCGGTGGTCAGGAAGATATTGGAAATCTTGGTCAGCACCGCGTTGACCCCCGCCAGGGGAGAGGAGACAATGATAATGCCCCGGTTGACCCCGGACCCATCGCTCACCGGCATGGAAACCAGGAACCGCTCATCCTCGTATAGGCCCTTAATGAGCCCCGTAGCCCGGTCCGAGCCCCGCTCCATCACCTTGGTCAGATAGTCCTTGTTGACGTACAGCCCCACATGATTGCACCCGAACAGACTGTCCGAGCAGATGACCACCTTGCCATCGGCGTTGCACAGCACCGCGTCGGAGCCGGAGACCTTGGAGGCAATGTCCAGATTCATAAGGAACTCCCGGTCCCCAAGGGTGCTGTCCTCTAAGTAGGAGGCGGCCAGGTCGGAAATAATCTGGGCATCCTGCTCCAGGCTTGCGAAGGTGGTTTCCATCAGATAGTTCTGCACCAGCATCTGAAAGGACCCCCCCAGCACCGTCAGGGCCACCAGCAGGATTCCCGCAAACACAGAAAAGCTGCGGCCAAAGGATGATTTCATGCGCGTACACCTCAAATTCCAAAAACACAGTTTGTTTTATTAGAATTATAGCACAGTTTCCGGTCTTTGCAACGAAAGGCGAAAAAAGTTTACAACTTTCCCCGGAAAATCCGTTCTCCGGCACGGAAGCGAAAAAAATTGCCATCACAAACCAGTTGCGATGGCAATTGCCCTTTAATATTTCTCCGCCGCTACCGGCTGCAATACCTCGAACTTGTACCCCACACCCCAGACTGTCTTCAAATTCCACTGGTCGGAAACGCCCTCCAGCTTTTCTCTCAGACGCTTTACATGGACATCCACCGTGCGGGAGTCGCCAAAATAGTCAAAGCCCCACACCTCGTCCAGCAGCTGGTTCCGGGTGTAGACCCGGTTGGGGGAGGAGGCCAGATAGTACAGCAGCTCCATCTCCTTGGGGGGCGTATCCACCTTCTTGCCGTCCACCGTCAGCTCAAAGGCATCCATATCGATGATGAGCTTGTCAAACACCAGCCGCCTTGCCTTTTTCTCTGCGGCAGCGCCGTTGTACCTGCGCAGAACGGCCTCAATCCGGGCCAGAACCTCCTTCATTTCGAAGGGCTTGGTGATATAGTCATCGGCACCGTTTTTGAGTCCGGCCACCTTGTCGTCGGTTTCGCCCTTTGCGGTTAACATAATAATCGGTGTCTGGCTCTCCGCCCGAATGGCCCGGCAGACGGCCCAGCCGTCCATCACCGGCATCATCACATCCAGCAGCACCAGGTCCGGCTTAATCGCCCGGAACTTCGCAAGCCCCTGCCCACCGTCGGAGGCTACCGTCACAGCGTAGCCTTCTTTTTCCAGATACATCTGAAGCAATTCCGCGATATTCCGGTCGTCTTCCACAATCAACACAGATACAGCCATTGTTACCCTCTCCTTTGGAAGCCCCAAAAGGGCCAATTCTTTCTGATACTCCCCATTATAGCGTGAATAAGGGAGTATGCATGAATTTTTTGTAAAGAGTTCCGGGGTAATTTGTGAACGGTCAACTCAGACCTTCCCCACCGGGGAAGGTGGACCGCCGCAGCGGTGGATGAGGAGCAGTACGCAGAACCGATGCGGAGAACCCCCGGGCGAATTCGTGCAGGCCAAAATGATTCGATTTTTATTATTGTCTTCTTGTTATGTAATCTAATAGCATTATTCTCCACAGAGCAATCACAATCTGTGCATACAAGTGCGGTCCTTTTCCTGCCTCTGTCCAGTTTCTTTTCCCCCAATTCACAGAAAAACTCCACAGACTTTTCATAGCCTGTGGAGTTTTTCTGTGGAAAAGGGTGCTATTTTCTTTGTTTTCAACAGCCCGGGAAGAAAATGTTGAAAATTTCCGCTTCTTTTGTCCTGATTTTCTTCTCGTCCCCGCCCGGGCAGTCTCTCTTTACACAGCCGTTTCCTGAAATTTCTCCACAATTGTTTCATCCATTGTGGAGAAATATTCCTTTGGGTCCCATGCCATGTGGAAAAGGGCAGGGGAGGGGATTGTCTTTTTTTTCCTGGGATTTCCCTTAATTTTTCTTATTTGGGCCCTCTTTTTCACTTTTTCCACATGGATTTCCCGGATCTCCACAGGAGTTTTCCACAGCTGTGGAAATCATTGTGGATAACTTTCCCGGATCTGTGAAATGGGCAGAGAAAATGGGCTGTTAGAAAAGCATGTCACTGGTTTGCAATGACAGTTGCTTTCTAACAGCCCCATTGGCTATTTACTTGTTGCTCAGGTAGTCATCGATGGCAGCCGCGCCCTTCTTGCCGGCACCCATGGCAAGGATGACTGTAGCGGCACCGGTGACGGCATCGCCGCCGGCGAAGACACCCTCGCGGGTGGTCATTTCGTTTTCGTTGACGATCAGGCCGCCCTTCTTGTTGGTCTCCAGGCCGGGAGTGGTGGAGCGGATCAGGGGGTTGGGGCTGGTGCCCAGGGCCATGATCACAGTGTCCACATCCAGCACAAACTCGCTGCCGGGAATCTCCACGGGACGGCGGCGGCCGGAAGCGTCAGGCTCGCCCAGCTCCATGCGGACGCATTTGATGCCGCAGACACGGCCATCCTCGTCGCCCAGGATTTCTACGGGGTTGCACAAAGTCTTGAACTCAATGCCCTCCTCCTTGGCGTGGTGCTGCTCCTCCTTCCGGGCGGGCATCTCGGCCTCGCCGCGGCGGTAGACAATGTACACCTTGTCGGCACCCAGACGCATGGCGCAGCGGGCACCGTCCATGGCCACGTTGCCGCCGCCGACTACGGCCACGGCCTTGGACTTGATAATGGGGGTATCGGAGGACTCGTCGTAGGCCTTCATCAGGTTGGTACGGGTCAGATACTCGTTGGCGGACATCACGCCCTTCAGGGACTCGCCGGGAATCCTCATGAACATGGGAAGACCCGCGCCGGAGCCCACAAACACGGCCTGATAGCCCATTTCAAACAGCTCGTCAATGGTCAGGACCCGGCCAATGACCATGTTGGTCATGACCTCCACGCCCTGGGCCTGGAGCTTCTCCACCTCGTTGGCTACGATGGCCTTGGGGAGACGGAACTCGGGGATGCCATAGACCAGAACGCCGCCGGCGGTGTGCAGGGCCTCAAAAATGGTGACCTCATAGCCCTTCTTGGCCAGGTCGCTGGCAGCGGTGAGGCCGGCAGGGCCGGAGCCAACCACAGCCACCTTCTTGCCGTTGGGCTCCGCCTTCTGGGGCATTTCATTGACGTTTGCCCGATACCAGTCGGCAACAAAGCGCTCCAGACGGCCGATGGCCACAGGCTCGCCCTTGATGCCCCGGACGCACTTGCTCTCGCACTGGGTCTCCTGGGGGCAGACACGGCCGGAAAGGGCAGGGAGGGCGTTGGTAGAGGTGATAATCTCGTAAGCCGCCTTAAAATCGCCCTCGGCGACCTTATGGATAAACTCGGGGATGCGCACATTGACGGGGCAGCCCTCGACGCACTTGGGGTTCTTGCAGTTCAGGCATCTTCCAGCCTCTTCCTTGGCCATCTCTTCGGTATAGCCCAGGGAAACCTCCTTAAAGTTCCGGGCACGGACCTTGGGGTCCTGCTCGGGCATGGGGGTCTTGGTGAGAGTCATATTAGCCATTTCGCGTTTCCTCCCTTATTTAATCAGAGCCTTGCCCATGGCTTCCATGCGGCAGACATGATCTCTGGCAACTTCTGCTTCCCGCTCCCGGTAGGTGCCGTTGCGGCTCATGAGCTCGGCGTAATCCACCTTGTGACCGTCAAACTCGGGGCCGTCCACGCAGGCGAACTTGGTCTCGCCGCCTACGGTGACGCGGCAGCCGCCGCACATACCGGTGCCGTCCACCATAATGGGGTTCAGGGAGACCATGGTATGGACACCGAAGGGCTCGGTGGTCTTGCAGACAAACTTCATCATGGGTACGGGTCCGATGGCCAGAACCTCGTCATACTGAATGCCGCTCTCCAACAGGGCCTGGAGCTTCACGGTGCCGAAGCCCTTTTCGCCATAGGAGCCGTCGTCGGTCATCAGGTACAGGTGGTCGGCACAGGCCCGGAACTCGTCCTCCAGAATGACAATGTCCTTATTCCGGAAGCCGATAATCACATCCACCTCGGCACCGGCCTCCTTAAAGGCCACGGCCGCGGGCAGGGCAATGGCGCAGCCCACGCCGCCGCCAACCACACAGACCCGCTTTTTGCCCTCCACATCGGTGGGCTTGCCCAGGGGGCCGACGAAGTCACGGATATAGTCGCCCTCGTTCAGAGCGCCCAGCGCCTTGGTGGAGAAGCCGACCTTCTGGAAAATAATGCTGACGGTGCCCTTTTCCCGGTCGTAACCGGCAATGGTCAGGGGAACACGCTCGCTCTTTTCGTCGATTCGGAAGATGATAAACTGACCGGCCTTGGCCTTCTTGGCTACGAACGGCGCTTCGATCTCCATAAGAGTGACAGAGTCGTTCAGCTCTTTCTTACGCACGATCTTATACATAACCTAATCCATCCTTTATAGAATTTTGGATTTCTTCCCTCTGGAACCCCAAAGGAACGGCAGAAAGCGCCGGGACCCTATCCTTGCCCCATTCGCTCCCATTGTATTTATTATAGGCTGTATCACCCAATTTGTCAAACCATTCTTGCAGAAAATCCATATTTTTGAATGATTTCCTAGGTTTTCTGTGTTCTGTCGTCTGTATATTAAAAATTCCCCGAAACCTTTTTGGGTTTCGGGGAAACAAAATGGATGGATTATTTTTTTCCTTTGGCAGATCCCGAATCTCGGTGAGCAGAAGTTCCTGCTTGGTGGGCTCGGGGTCCTTTTTTGCCTCCTCGGCTTTTTCCTCTTCCTTCTTTTTGCCGACCTCGGAGCGCTTGTTTAGCCCCTTTCCCAGGAAGAAGACCACCAAGGCATGGCGTTTCCCTTGATGGCAAAGGCCGTGAATTCATCCCACCACTTTGGTTTTTTGACTTTATCCGTGAGAATATGTCTCCCGGATTACTTCTTCTCGATGACTTCCATGCCGCCCAGGTACTTCCGCAGGGCCTCGGGAATGACCACTGAGCCGTCGGCACGCTGGTTCTGCTCCACAATGGCAGGGAAAATTCGGGAGGTGGCCAGACCGGAGCCGTTCAGGGTGTGGACGTACTCAATCTTTCCGTCGGCACGGCGGAAGCGGATGTTGCCCCGGCGGGCCTGATAATCCCGGGCGTTGGACACGGAGGAGACCTCCTTGTAGCCGTTCATGGAGGGGATCAGGATCTCGATATCATAGGTTCTTGCCATGGAGGCGGAGCAGTCGCCCGCGGCCAGCTTCACGGTACGGAAGTGCAGCCCCAGACCGGCAACCAGCTTTTCCGCCTTGTGCACCAGCTCCTCAAATGCCTCGTCGGAGCCCTCGGGGGTGGTGTACTGGAACATCTCTACCTTGTTGAACTGATGGCCCCGGACCATGCCCCGCTCATCGGCCCGGTGAGAACCGGCCTCCCGGCGGAAGCAGGGGGTATAGGCAAAGAACTTCTTGGGCAGATCCGCCTCGGTGAGGATCTCGTCCCGGTAGACGGAGGCCAGGGCCGCCTCGGCGGTGGGCAGCATATAGTGGACCCGGTCGTCGGTGGGGTTGGCGATCTTATAGACCTCGTCGGCAAACTTGGGGAACTGACCGGCGGTCAGGCCGCACTGGTACTCCAGCATGTGGGGCGGCAGGATGAACTCGTAGCCGTCGGCAATGTGGCAATCGATGAAGTAATTCAGCAGCGCCCACTCCAGTCTCGCGCCCATGCCGGTGTAAATCCAGTTGCCGGCACCGGCCAGCTTCACGCCCCGCTCGTAATCAATCAGGCCCAAACCTAAGCACAGGTCCACATGGTGCTTGGGCTCAAAATCGAAGGAGTGCTTCTCGCCAATGTAGCGCAGAGGCTGGTTGTTCTCCTTGCCGCCGGGAAGCAGGTCGGGGTCCGGCATATTGGGCAGGGACAGCATACAGGTGGTGAGCTCGTCGTCCAGAACCTTCAGCTTCTGCTTGTCCTCGGCAATCTCCTCGTCAATCTTTACGGAGGCGGCCATGTTGGCGTTGATCTGGGCTTCCAGGGCAGAGGTGTCCTCGCCCTTCTTCTCGGCACCCTTCTTCTGGCCGAAGAGCTTGCCGTTTTCCTTTGCCAGCTTGTTCTTTTCGGCGGTCTTGGTCTCGGTATGGGTCTTCAACGCCCGGACCTGAACATCCAGCTCCAGAATGCGGTCAATGGTAGCGTCGCAGTCCACTTCCTTGGCCTTCATACCGGCCTTGATGGCATCGGGGTTTTCCTTAATTCTTTTGATATCGATCATGATAATTCCCTCTCTTGGTTGATTTATTCTTTTATTTTTGCAGCTTCATCAGCGCGTCCAGCAGAATCTGCAGATCATCCTGGCCGTAGAATTCCAGTTCAAAGTGGCCCTTGCGCTTGCCGTTGACGATTTTCACGCCCCGGCCCAGGTGCTTGCTCAGGTTCTTCTCGCACTCTGCCACATAGTCCACTTCCAGAACAATTTCCTTCTTCTTGGGGAGCTCCTGGCTCATGTTCTTGCACAGCAGCTCCGCCTGACGGACGGAAAGGCCCAAGGCCGCAATTTTCTGGGCGGCCTCCACCTGCTTCTTTTCGCTTTTCAGCTGTAAAATGGCCCTTGCGTGACCCGCGGTGAGCTCTCCGTTTTTCAGCTTTTCCAGGACCGGCTCACTTAAACTCAGCAGACGCAGGGCGTTTGCCACAGCGGGGCGGGATTTGCCCACCTTTTCCGCCGCTTCCTCCTGGGTCATGCCGTACCGGTTGATCAGCGCGTCATAGCCCTGGGCTTCTTCCACCGGGTTCAGGTCCTGCCGCTGCAGATTTTCAATCAGTGCCAGCTCCATGGCTTTCTGGTCGTCGGCTTCCATGATGACCACGGGGACCTCATCCAAGCCTGCCAGACGGGAAGCCCGCCAGCGGCGTTCGCCCGCAATGATCTGATAGTACCCATTGGGCATTTCCCGAACGGTCAGGGGCTGAATAATGCCATGCTGCCGGATAGACTCTGCCAGAGCTTCCAGCTCCTCATCGTCAAAATCTCTGCGAGGCTGGTTGGGATTGGGTTCGATTTTATGAAGCGGCAGTGTTTTCAGACCGCCGGTGCTTTCCGGTTCTTCCGTCAAGTCACCCAGCAGCGCACCAAGGCCCCTGCCGAGGCCCTTCTGTGATGCCATGAAATCATCCTTTCCTTATAGCTTCTTGGCCACTTCCTCTGCCATATCCCGATAGGCAGCGGCGCCGCGGCTGAATTTATCGTAGCTGGTCACGGGCAGGCCATGGCTGGGTGCCTCGGCCAGGCGGACATTTCTCGGTACCACCGTCGCCAGCACCTTCCCCGGGAAGTGCCGTCTTACCTCCTGCGCCACCTGGGCGGAGAAGTTTGTCCGACCGTCATACATGGTCAGCACCACGCAGAAAATTTCCAGCTTGGGATTCAGCTTCTTTTTCACCGTCCGCAGGGTTGCCATCAGATCACTCAGACCCTCCAGCGCGTAATACTCGCACTGTACCGGAACCAGGATGCCGTCCGCCGCGCACAGGGCATTCAGCGTCAGCAGCTCCAGAGAGGGCGGGCAGTCAATGAAAATGACATCATATTTGTCCTTCACGCTTTCCAAGGCTGCTTTCAGCTGGTGCTCCCGATCATCGGAGCCGATGAGCTCCACGCCGGCACCGGCCAGATCTGCGGAGGAGGGGACCACGTCTCCAAACTTCGTTTCCAGAATGGCGCTTTCAATGCTGACGCCGTTGATGGTCACATCATAGGAAGAATATTTGATTTTTCGCTTGTCCACGCCCATTCCGGAGGTGGCATTTGCCTGGGGGTCAAAGTCGCAGAGCAGCACCTTTTTGCCTAGATCCGTCAAGGCCGCCGTCAGGTTCACCGCTGTGGTGGTTTTGCCCACGCCGCCCTTCTGGTTTACAATGGCTATAATCTTTCCCATTTTTCGCTCCTCTCATTCTCCGCACCGGAATGTTTCACGTGAAACATCTTCCGATGCCGCATTTTCCGGAAAGTAATGTTTCACGTGAAACATTACTTTTCAGTGGGCAAGGGTCCGGAAGTGGAGGCAGTGGGGGAGACGGACGAATAGTTCTGTCCGACAACAGGCTGCTGCTCCCGCAGCAGGAGCCAAACGCAGAAAGCGCTAAGCCCGGCTATGACAATCAGCAGTGCCGCAATCCAAATCCGCGCCCGTTTCAGCCGCGAATTGGAAATGTGCAGCTTTTCACCGTCGGAAAGGGTCGTCTTCCGCGCAGGCATCCGCTGCTCGGTACGCTTCGGAATCATAACATAAGCATCCGACGGAACCGGGTATTTTTCCATCTCAGCAAGACAATGCGCACAAAAACTTTCTCCTTCGGTAACCTCAGCCCCGCATCTCAGGCAGTTCATTCCATTTCCCCCCTTATCTATCGTTGATTGCTTTATTTTACAACAGAAATATGGATTCGTAAAGAGGGAAAACGAAAAAATCACGACAATTGCATGAGTAAACATTGTGTGAACCGTAGGGGCGGCTACCAGCCGCCCAAAATGTAACGAAAGTGAGCAGCTGGTCGAACGTATCCCCCCGGACGGAAGCCAAAAAAGCCTTCTCCTGCTGGAGAAGGTGCCGCCCGCA
>OIZI01000930.1_pt1 | contig 13494 bp, 8 predicted proteins | sample 1588441 | NCBI WGS metagenome assembly OIZI01 (sample SAMN03283284) | human gut metagenome | biome: human-associated habitat; material: feces | host: Homo sapiens | place: Peru | collected 2012
CTGCCAAAAACTTCGGCTTTGAGGACAACAAAAAAATCGTTCCTCTCTATGCCGCGTTTTGTATCTGAGCCATTTCCTTGTGGAACTTATCGCGGCATATCGCCAATCGGACTGCTTGGAAGAAGTGCTCCTGCGAGGATCCACCTCGCAGGAGCACTCTTTTGCTTCGGGTGTCGGGAGAGCTGTGTGCGGCAGCGTGCCCGCCGGAGGCCTCAGACGCGGCACGACAGGCGCGGAACTGTCTGTGCGCCTGAAACTATACCCCCAACTCTGCGGCGTGGCGCGGCGTGGCGCAGCGGGGCTCTGAGGGGCTTTGCGAGGGAGCCCCTCGCTGTCTCGATTTTTTCGCAAAATCCGAAAATCCGCCGTTTCGTGCAGTAGCAAAACCATCAAGCCCGCCGTTTCGTGCAAATATCGACATATTTAACTTGCCTTTTCGTGCAGGCCTGTGCTAAACTATGGAAAACAGCACGACTTTGAAAGGCAGGAGGAATCGGTATGCTGAAGCGGAAGATTTATGACGACCTCGTTGCGTGGAAGCAGCGAAGCGGCGGAACGACAGCTCTGCTGATTGACGGCGCAAGGCGCGTTGGCAAGAGTTTCATTGCCAAGGAGTTCGCAGAAAACGAGTATAAAAGCCATATCATTATTGATTTCGGGAATGTCCCGAAGGATGTATTGGATATCTTTGAAAATGACAGCACCGACCTCGATATGTTTTTCGCCAAGCTGTCCGTTTTCTTCGGGGTCCAACTCTATAACAGGGAGTCCCTCATCGTGTTTGATGAGGTGCAACAGTTCCCCCGCGCACGGCAGCTCATCAAATACCTTGTGGCGGATGGCCGCTACGATTATCTGGAAACAGGCTCTCTCATCCGGCTCAAGAAGAACGTCAAGGACATTATCATCCCATCGGAGGAGGAACATCTGGAGATGTTCCCCTTGGACTTTGAAGAATTTCTGTGGGCACTGGATGATGAGGTCACCGTTCCGTTTATCCGGCAGGCATTCGAGGCGCAAAAGCCCTTGGGTCAGGCGGTGCATCGAAAAGTTATGAACAGCTTCCGGCAGTACCTGCTGGTAGGCGGGATGCCCCAGTCCGTCCTCGCCTACCTGAACGGGAAGAACTTTGCCGCTTCCGACATGGCGAAGCGAAACATTCTGCGGCTCTACCGCGACGATGTCGCCAAGTTCGCAGAGGGATACGAGGATAAGGTCTATGCTGTTTTCGACGGTATTCCCGGTCAGCTATCCAAAAAAGAAAAGAAATATCGCCTGAGTTCGCTGGGTGAAAATGCGCGTTTCCGTTCCTATGAGGATTCCTTTATCTGGCTGAACGAGGCGATGGTGGTCAACACTTGCTTCAACGCCACCGACCCCAATGTAGGGCTTGCCCTCAGTGCTGACCACACCACGCAGAAATGCTATATGGCGGACACGGGGTTGCTGGTGACACAGACATTCATGGACAAGGGCTATACAAACAACGAACTGTATAAAGCCATCCTTTTTGACAAGCTGGACGTAAATGAGGGTATGATTTTGGAAAACATGGTAGCGCAGATGCTCCGATGCCGCGGACACAAGCTCTACTTCTACTCCCGCTGCGATAAGGAGCATCGGGAAAACCATATGGAGGTCGATTTCCTGATTGCCGAGGGCAAAAAAATAGCCCCCATCGAAGTGAAGTCCGGCAGCTACCGCAGCCACGCATCATTGGACAAATTCCGCGCAAAGTTCTCCTCGAAAATCGGTGAGAGCTACATCCTTTACACTAAGGATGTTATGCGCTCCGATAACATCCTTCATCTGCCCATCTACATGGCAATGTTTCTGTGACCAATATGCAGCCGACTGCCATCTTTGCGAGGGGTGACCCGCTGCGCGGATCACCCCTCGCCTTCAGCAGCGGCCAGAAGGAAACCTATCTCTTCACCGAGAGCCGCGCGATAAAAGGCCATTTGATGCGGAAAGCAGAAAACAGTGATGGGCTTTCCCACCCGCATCAGTGCCGCATTTTCCTTCAGCACGTGAATCGTTATCAGCGGCTCTATCGTGATGTAGTTGCCGGTAACCGGGTCTATCAGCGGGCATACCGTAGATATTCTCGTTGCCGCGTTCCCCGGAATCGTACCCTTCTCCGTGTTCTTCGCATAGCCTGCCTCGCTTATGCTTTCGCTGCACGCTGCCTTTAATTTGTGATAACCCCAGATTTGGATATATTCCAAATCTCTCATCCCTTCCCGGCTCATCGGCACGACATAGCGCATACCCCGCGGCACCACCTTGCCGGGTTCCATGGCAAGTGTCCTGCTCAAATCGCGGGGCTTGCGAACCAGCAGAATACAATCGTGCCCCATATCCTTTGCGGTATGCATCCCTCTGAGGACAAAATCGTCAAACAGTGCTCGCTCCTTGTTCACTATGCTCGTGCCCCATGACAGTCCTCCCTGCGGCACGACGTATACGGCTGCCGGCATGCCGCCGTGCACAACAAACCCCACATACCGGGCAAAGCGTGTAGCCATGCCGTTACCCAGAATGTTCCTCTTTATCTCCAGTGCATTGTAGAAGCTGCGGTCATTGGAAGCATCCAACGGTGGTAAAATCTCCGCAAGGCAGCTTGCTAACGAGGGCTTTCCCTCTTTCATGTTTTCATCGAATACAAGAGGGCGGGTCTCGTAGCCTGCCGCGATAAAAAAGCAATTGGCTCCACTTAAATCCAGCCGCCTGTCCAGCGGAATTCGCCGCGTGCAGCTGCCGCCTTTCAAATTGACCTGCCCAACGATTTCTTTCGGCACGCTTGCCAGCCACGGAAAGAGTGATGCGCCATGCGTAAGCAGAAACAAAAGCCCTGCATTTGTGAGGCCGCAGACATGGCGCATCCGCGGGCGGTTTCTTCCGTCGATCCGCACCGTCACCTCGACAGTTTTGTCCTCGATGAGACCCTTGTCTTCCAGCTCGCGTATCGTGCGAACTCCTGCGTCAGCCGTCCGCGCAAAAATAGCAAGGTCATCGCGGCGCACCTGACCGCAAAGGGCAAGTGCGTACAGCATACTGATTTTTATTTTAGAAGGCGTATACATTGTGGTGTTCCTCTCCTCAGTCTTGGTCAGCCGCCCCTGAATAAGCCGTATCTTATAAACAATTTACCCTTTTATTCGGGCGGCTGCCATGTGGGTAAAGTATCTTCCGAATTGTCCTATTCGTACAGAGACATTGGCATTTCCGCCCTTGCAAAACTGCAAAACCCTTGTGCTTCAGCGGGTTTGCGGGTCTGCCGCCTTGTCTGAAATGCGGTATTCGGAATGACCGTGTTTAGTGTGCAAAACACTCCCACCGGGGTGTGATGAATATGGGGTCAAATATCCATTCCGCTCCGCAGTCGCGCCGTCCACATTTCGATAATATGTTCAGGCGTGGGGAGTACGCCGTCCATCGCCGAAACCGCGACGTATGTCCCTGCCGGGAGGAGCTCGGACGCCCTCGTAAAGAAGCGGAAATCCGCATAAAATCCATCATCGCCCGCCTCAAAGTGAGAGCAGATTTCATCGGTGATCGCTTTGGTATTATGGTTATCGGAGTCCAGATGTGGGGCAGCTGTATCCCTGTAAATGAAGAGATAGGTAATGCATTTCTTTGCGATTTTCGGCAGCTTTTCTTTCACAGAAAGCACCGCTCCGCGCACCGTTTCCACGAACATCGGCGTGTCAAAGATAGCGCGCTTCTGCCCGTTATTGATTACACCATGGGCGCGGATGGAGGGCAGCATAGGCATCCGAACGAGCAACATATTTCCCTCGACAAAAGCGTCAAACGCATGTATTTCACGAGCAATTTTCCGGTAGAGCTGCGTGCATGTTTCATCCGAGGGCAACGTTTCGCCTGCGCCTAATCCCGCCCTGACTGCATCAATTTTGCCCATGAGCGTGAGAGTTCTCAGGAGGCTCCAATATGTGTTATTGTCCAATTTTTCAATGGCACTTTTCACCTCCCTTGCCACTGTCTCAGCATATTCCTCATCGGCGAATTCGGCGTTTGCCATCCGTTGAACGGACTGCATTTCAGAGAAAAATCGTATTAATGCCTGCCCGATTTTCTTGTTTAGCGTAAGCAGATTCTCGGCGTCGTCATTGATGCTCCGGGTCAGCAAGCGCAGCTTAAACATCGCCTCAGGTACGCGGTAAGCGGTGTGCTGCGCACCGTCTGCGCGGTTCGAAGCTGCCGGCGTACTGGGCTTCATAGGCGGTAAAATGGGGGCAAATTGCATGTTGGAGACCTCCCTGGCATTAGGCACATGTCCCCTTTGGGACTGTGCCAGACACGTTGTTTTGGGGCAGCGAGTTTTTCCCGTTGTAGATCACTACCATAGACGGAAACGGCGCAGGAGCAGAGACATTTCCGTCTTCATCCGTGAACCGCAGACGCCCACGCACAAATCGGACTTCCGCCTTCCCATAGATGTAATCGTGAAAATAAGATGTATCCGTTCGTGCTGGGATAAGCAGGACGATGGGGTACCCGCCGAGTGATTCTTCAAACGCCTTCCGCACCCATTTGCCAATTTCCCGGCCATACGGGGGGTTGCAAAAGACAGCGCCGCCGCGATCCCAACTTTGCGAAAGTCCGTCCGTTTCGGGGGTATAGTACAGACCGCACTTTGCCGTTTTATCCGTTGCTGCGGGGTCGAGCACAAAATCAAATTCGGCGTTTAGCTTGTCAAAAAAGTCCTGCGGCGTGCACCAGCACATGCTTTTGGAGGATAACAATGCCTTATTCATTCTGCACACCTCGTCCTTTCAAGTAAGTGTGCAGAAATATCTTTACCGCCTCGATTCCTCCGATGATTTCTGCTATATTCGAGTTGATATTCAATGGGTTTTACTAATGATTGGCTCATGCTGGACTTGCCCATATCAGCATAATATATAAGCCCTTCAAAAAATGAAACGGAGGCTGCGCACTTCTTCAGCTTCTCCACGATGCGCTTCGCACGCTGACGAAAAAGTAATCTGAGTTCACGGTCAGAAAAAAGCTCCTCCAATTTTCCTGCCAGTTCGCCGATGCGCTTCTTAACTGTGTTATAGCAGCGGTTCACCTTTTTTGCGATGGCACCGATGCTCCAGCCGAGGATATGAAACCGCATGATCGCACGGTTTTCCTTCCTCCGCTTCGCAGCGGTACGCGCATCCCGCGCCTGATTTTTGCCCCGCTTTTTTGCCCCTGTGGGCACGACCGAAATACCGATGGCAGTCTGCTCATCAGCGGTAAGGTCCAATGCAGTTATGATGTAGGCGTTTTTCATTTTGTAGTGTTTTTTCATTGCAGTCGAGAGTAATGAGCGCACCTCACGTTCTGACAGAGAAGGTTCTAATTCTGTATTGGCTTCCAGCGTCAGCCGAACAGAATCTTCATTTGAATATCCTGCCATCTGATAAGCGGAGAATAGAATAAGTAGAAAGTAGTCCCGATAGCCCTCCCACTTCGAGCGCAACTTCAGCAGCTTCAACAAGGCATTTACCCGCCGCTCTCCCGCAGCCTGTGCAGACGTAGGCATATAGCGGTGACAAGGCTCAGAAGTTGCTATACTCTTTTTTGAGCAAAACTGAAGATCCTTATATTCCTCTACGAGCGACATCCGAACAGAATGTCGTATTTCGCAGGTACAGTAATTATTTGCGTGAGTGTTAAATGTGCCTGGAATGCGTGTCAATCCTGCAATATTTGAACAATACCCCGAATCGACCGAGTAGCCGATGATCTGCAAGTCGGTGAGAAGATTTTGAATGGCATTTCCAATATGCTTTGAGATTTCGCTTGCCATAAAGCCAAGGCTCGCTGCACACTGGCCGATAAGCCAAATAAGATGGAAACCCCTTCCGCTGTAAACCACAATATTGGGCTCAGGAAGCTCGGTCCATATTTCAAGGCCTTGAGATAACAAGGACAGCGCATCTTCCGGATTTGGACAGTTTGAAGCTTTTTCGTGCGCATCAATATCTACCCAAATTGCATTCAGCGCAAACAATTCACCACCGTCCCATGTTTGCGCAGCTTTGAATTGTGCCTTTGTCAAGTAGTAGTCAGCATCAGCCGAGACATGCATCTGGGAGAGCCATTCTCCCACCTGCTCCGCAGGAACGCTCGCTACCATCTCCATCGTGGCTGTCCCTTTGGGGCGGCGCACAATTGTCACCAGCCCCTTGTACTCGGGGCAGTCCACCGCAAAAATAAGGTCGGCAAACTCCTTTACATTGGCTTTTGGGTAATTGTGCTTTGCTTGCTTAATGGGATATTTTGTGGGGTGCTGGGTACGGAAGGCCTCCTTTTGAGCCTTTGACCATGAGGGAACGAGCATGAATTTTCTCCTTTGTATGATGGATACAAAGGCAGCCATGCACCCTTAAAAGAGCAAAAAATTGTCGTGAAATTTGTCGTCAAATGCTTCACTTTGTCCGCAAATTTGTCGTTGAAGAAAAGAGAACAATGATCTCAGATGGAGACAAATGAGCACAAAGAAAAACGCCAGAAACCGTTGTGGTTTCTGGCGTTTTGCAGGTAAGCGGTATAAACTCAGCGCTTGGAGAACTGAGGTGCGCGGCGGGCGGCCTTCAGACCGTACTTCTTACGCTCACTTGGCAGAAACCCTTGTATTTGCAACGACTTGCGGGTTTGACGAATGAAATTTGTCGTCGATTTTGTCTTTTAAGGTGTGCGTATGGTGCCTGCGGGGGATAGTTATGTGGTAGGATCGGACGGGAAAACCTCATTGATCTGCTTTGCAGACTCTGTCCGTTTTTCTGCGCTCTTGGCCTGTGCGTAGATTTTGAGGGTAACATCGGGATTCTTGTGCCCGGCATAATCCATTACCGTGCGAACATCGACCCCACTATAAATCAGGTTTGTGATATAGGTCTTTCGAAGCATGTGTGTTTTAACCGGGAAGTCAATGATATAGCGTACATTGGGATTGTGGGCAGCAGTCCGGCCTGCTTCCCGATTGACGGAATGAGACTTCTTTCCATGCTGTTTATAGCGGATATATTCGTCCGGTCCAACGCTGCGTCGCTTTATCTTTCGCCACATATTCCGGAACTGAGTCTCACTTAAGGGAAGTCCACTGCTATTACAAATGACGAAATCAGAGGCAACGCTCTTTTTGATTCCTTTCAAATGATTGAAAAGGGGCACTGGAATAGGTATATTACGGTGGCCAGCTGCGGTCTTGGTCACATTGGAAATCTCCGGACGATTGTGGCAAAAGATACATGTACGCGTAACCTCGATCTGCGGAGTGTCCGCATTGAGATCAACGCAGTCCCATTGGAGTGCCAGAGACTCCTCGCGCCGCAGTCCTGCATAAAGCCCCAATTTGACAAACGTTTCCAGAGGATAAATTCCTTTGATCGCGGCAAGTAGCGTGGCAACCTGCGCATCCGTCAAGTATTCCTCCCCTGTATCCTCTTTTTCGCGCCTCACGCGTTTAAAGGTATACTTTGTCGTTGGGTCAACCTGGATCAAATCACAGGTGAGGGCATCGGCAAAAATCTGTTTGATTAGCATAGAAGCCTTGCGATAAACGGACGCGGACTGCGCCTCTGCTACAGCCATAGCCTTCTTTATATCTTCGCCGGTGATGTCGATCAATCGCTTGTCACCAAGCACAGGGATGAAGTGTGTGCGGATGATCTGTTCATAATTGTTATAGGTGTTCCGCTTTAGGTCAGCGGACTTATCCGACAGCCACTCCGTTGCGCGTTCGCTGAAAGTTGGGAATTCCTTAATTTTGCGGCGAAGACGAATCTCGGCCTCCCGCTTTTTTACCTTCTCGTCGCGCTCTGCAATTGTTCTACCATAGACAGTGATATACTTTCCGCGTTCATCGCGAATGCTTTTATAATAGTACTCGATTCCATTTCGAACTACTGTCTTTTCTTTTCTCCGGGGCATCAATTACGCCCCCCTCTTTCCATTACCACCGCGAAAGCTGGGGCAAAAATCCGCTCTGCCGCGAGCCACGCCATCAAGCCGCTGTTCGATAAATTTCCTCAAATCCTCTTCGCGATAGCGGACGTTTCCCTTGCGCCGGTATTGGACAGCAGGAAGTTCCCCCGCTGCGCGAAGGCGGTCAAGATTTGAAACTGAGATCCCTAAGTATTTCGCCGAGTCCCGGCGATCGAGTAAAATGGGATTCATGGCGTCTCCTTTTCTAATTGATTTTTCCGAGACGCCATGATAAAATAACCTTGCACTGGTACTTGATGGCTTCTCGCTGTCTTGTATCCTGCACCTCCCGCCGGCAAGCGGGAGGTGCTTTTTTATTGGCCGAGGCTTTTCGTTCAGCCTTCCTGCTTCGTCAATGATAGCATTTCCACAGGCGTAAATTCCGAGACGGCCTTCCCGTACTCTTGCTTAAGGCTCTGATGGCTATCAGCCACTTCCTGTTTCGTAGATAGATGTATCTCCGCAGGCGTTGATTCCGGGCGAGCCGGCCCGTATTTTGTCGTTATTTCAGAGAAATAACTTGAAGACTATCTGTCTTCTCCTCTAAAATAACACAGGTGGCGATAAAAGTCAATATATAGATGTAAAAAAATAAATCATAACACTCAAAATGTTAATACAATCATTTCTGCCAAACGCCATTTCGCTTATCTTACGTTGACTTTTTTTCGTTCTTGTGGTACTATTAATCAAACAAATTGGGAGGTTTGTATATGGGTGAAGATGCAAAGATGCCAAAAGAATTGGAAAAATTTGAAGACTACTATATGCGAACGATGGAAATTACAGGAAGTAGAGATAATTTCCCCAAAGATCCTCAACTGGTAAAAGATGTAATCAACTTGTTCCTACAGCAAAATCCAAGAGTTTCGCAGGTGGATATTGCAACCAAATATGAACTCGCCCCAAGCCTGTTTTCTCGATTTCTAAGGACAGATAATGTAAAATCAAAAGCAGAATGGAATCGGGTAGCATATAGACTGGGGTTGGATATTGATTTAGCAAGGTATATAAGAAACGCACGAGAACTAATTGAGTTAATTTGGTCTTGGCAACAAATCTACTATGGTGAGCGTCTGACTCGCTTTATAGAAGGAACATTTGAAACGGCTGGCCTTATTCCTTATCCACCAAAGCACTTGGAAGATACGGAAGATTCAGAAAAAAGCTATGAGAATATGCGCTATTTTCTGATTAATAGCACAAATGAAGAAGCATGGTTCTTCTATTACTTCAAAGGCCGTGACACACTTGCCTCAGATGTTGTCTTCAACTTGCTATCCAACGAGAATATTTCGACGGTTCATATGATTATCATTCTTAATAGCGAAAACGCCTTTGAGGATGTAAAGCAAACCTTTCGCAGAAAGGATTGGAGAAATAATCTGCGCTATGCTTCTTTGACTGTTCTTCGGGTTGACGATGAAATTTCTACCATCATTAATGAGTATTCAGATGGAGATTTGGGGCTCAAAAAGCGGTCTGAGCAAGGAAGTGGCACGAGCACCGTGCCTTCCGCAACTCCGCAGTGACCCCAGCGGCCTAGACAGTCACGCTCAGGCGGGGAAATGTAACTTCGTACCCCCGCACCTGCCCCCTAATCCCAGCGTAGCATAATCGAGTATATTGTCAATACGTTCGGAAGGACAAATTCCAAGGAAATCACTCTCTATCTAAGGGAAGGCTACCTGCTGTTTTCGGCAAGTGGTCTTCCTTCATTTATTCAACCGATGCGGCCTATTCTCGACAACTGGCTCAATGCTTAACTGGCATCCCTGCTCTGACACATCAAATGCGTATTTACGTTTCGTGAGTCGCGCGGCGTATAGCAATTGCTTTCGCAGTCGCACTCAGCCCCTTCAGAGCCCCATAGTGTCATGCCGTGGGGGTAGGCGGGGTTCAGGCACACGGGGAGGCCAACGCCCATCACGCCCGTGCCTGAGTCATTACAGAGAAAGAGCAGCCATTCCTAGGAATGGCTGCTCTTTTGTTCGTTTTGCGATTGGTATTTCAGGGTGTCTGTGGGGTCGGGAGCCATCTACTTACCAATACTTGGGATACTTGCTGGTGCTCTGCTGCTTTTCGGCATACTGCCACCAGGGAACTTGGGTGGCGAAATCCGTCAGCTTATCCCAGAACTGATCGGCCAGCGTCCCCTTGTCCACGTAGACCGTGACAGTATAGGTCTTGCTGCTGCCATCCTCCATGGCGACGGTGTAGGTCACGGCATTGGTGAAGTTCACCGTCTCGCCGTTACCGGGCGTTAGGGACTTGACACCGTTTGTGGCGATAACTGGGGTCAGCTTCGTCACATCTGTGCCGCGGGGCATGGTGATGGTAATGGTATTGGTGCTGTTGTTCACCGCACCGGCCACGCCATTGATGGAGAAGCTGGTGATGCCCTTGGCGGTCGTTGTGGCAGTCTCCCACTTGCAGGTGATAGACACATCGCCCGCAGGCATGGTAAAGCGTCCGTTACTGATGGTTTTGGTTTCGCCGCCCGCTGTTTCCAGCGTATAGGACAGAGAACCAGACACCATCTGATAGCCGTTGTCGGGCGTTACGGTAACGATGATCTCCTCACCCGCATCCGCCTTGGTGCGGTTAGTGGTGATCGTACCACCCTTGGGTGCCCTTATCGAAATCTTATACGCGCCGGTATCAGGCGTATCAGTGCCACTGCCATAGGCGGGGATCTCCACCTTCAGGGGTGCGCTCTCACCACCGGCTGCGCTTACGACCACGATGTAGATGTCGCGTGCATCCTCAGTCAGATTGCTGAGGGTGAAGGTTATCTCACCCGTGCTGGCCGTACCCTTAGTGGTGGATTTCATGATTTCATCCGCAGTGGGAGCTGTCGCGCCGTGATCCACCACCTTGTAGAAGTAGTTGCCTGCCTCGCTGGAGGTGAACTTCACGGTTGCACCGGTCTTGCTGGTGCGGGTAGCGGAGCCGTTGGACAGGGTGGGTGTACCGGGCGACGCAGCTTTCTGAATGGTAATGGTGTACTCCCGGGTAGGACCTTCGTTGCCTTCCGTAAGATCCTTCTGCGAACGCACGACGAACTTTGTGACTGTGCCCAACGTCATATTGCAGGCTTGTCCGTTCGCATTCCACGCCGCTGTATCTCCATCTCTAAAGACCTTGGCATTCTTGGAATACGTCAGCTTAAGAACCATATTGGCCAGATTGGATGCGTCCGCATCAGCCGGCAGGGTAACTGTAAATGCCGTGCCATCCTGATCGCCTTCAAAGGTATTACCGCTATGATTCAACAGTAGCACCGATTCCAGAACACATTCCTCGCTCAAATAGTTGGGGTCTTCCGCGAAGGTGGCAACCACATTGACGGGCTGACGATTGGTTGCCGGCATAACGAAGGTTGTCTGAGCTGCAGTGCTATTCGCAATAACAACCTGAGTGTTATCGGAACCATAAGTCGCACTCCAACCCTGGAAGACATATCCGAGATTGGGCTGCGCCTGCAGCTTGACTTCCGTTCCTTCAACTACGTCGTTAATACTTGTAGCCGCCTCTCCTGCACCGATCTGAGCAGTGGCAGTACCCATGCTCTCATCATTTACCGTGACATTCACATTACCATGGTCCTTCGCTTTAAAGATGGCTTTGATCTCATAGTCTGAGGTTCCGTCAACGGTAAAATAAGGTATCATGTAGGAACTTCCGTCTGCAGGATGATTCGATGCTACATATTCAGGAACTACTATCTCATTCTTTGTTACGTTTTTGATCTCCCAACTGTCCAGTTTAAAGCCAGCATTAGCTGTAGGGGCCGTATCAATATACGCAGAGACTTTCGCACCAGCAATCACTGTCCGAGTAACGGAGTTGTACTTGTGCTGTCCAGAGGTGGAATCGTATGTCGATGCAACCGTTTGCCAGTCTCCAATCTTTAATGCCACATCACCCGCATCAAAATTGTTTGCGGTCAAAGTGACTTGTGATCCGACTGCCACAAACACAGCTTTAAGTGAGACAGTCTCTGCCGGCATGTTGAACTCTAGATCCGCTTTCTTCAATTCAGGGTCGGACAATAAACCTGTCGGCCCTGCCACCACTTCCCAATGGTCGAACTTGGCATCGAATAAGTCATCAATATTAGCGAATCTGTACTTTTGAGGAATGGCCTTGACCACAACGGGATCGCCTTCTTTTGCTTCGCTGGCAGACGTACCGTTTACTGTGATCTCAGTTTTTCCCATCGGTGAAGTCTTGTTCCCGACACTGATTATATACGATCCTTCGACCGTGGCGGTAATTGCATAGGTTACTTCGCTCACCGCTGTGGCAGTCAGGGTCACAGTATACGTCGGACTGTCAGCCTTGCCATCGCTGGCAGTGAACACCAGCGTGGTCGTCTCACCGGCTTTGGTGGGCGTGTAGCTGTAGTTGGCATCCGCGTCAACAGGAGCGGCACCGTTCACACTCACCTTGTAGCTCAGGGGGTCGTTGTCCGCATCCTCGAAGATGTCAGCCAGATTCAGCGTCCATGCCGTATCCACCGTGGTCGTAGCGGTCGCACTACTATCCACACCGGCCTTGAGAGCAGGCGCGGTGTTCGTATCGCCGCTTCCCGCGTCAACTGTCATAAGTAGGCTGTAGTAAACAATCTTACTATCACCGTAGTTAATCGCAACTTCCGTCTTATAAGCGCTACTCTTATAAGTCCCCGCAACATCCTGAACCATTTTCAGATTGTTTGCAGCGATAGTTCCTTCCTTCGTTACAACTCCGGAAAAATCAGTTTTTGCCACCCATATTTCAGTGGGTATCGTTGTGGCAGCCGTGCTTGTTACCGTGCCATCTTCTACAGTGACAGGAGGCTTAACTGTGATCTGAATCTCTCCCGCATAGGGACGATCACCACGGTCTGTTCTTGTGACGAGTTCAGAGTAATTATCAATGTATATACTCTTGATCTCCCACGCAGTATTGCGGTTTTTCGCCGTGTAGTCGTTGTAGACATAGGACTCATCTGCCAACTTGAAACTCGTTAATTGTGCCCACGTTACTTCTGCCGCTGTGGCATCGTCTGCCGCATACGCTTTGGGTGCGGTAACCGTAAGGAAGCTCATCGCCATGAGCAGGCAAAGGAGCAGTGATACTGCCCTTTGCCATTTTGTTGCTTTCATGGCTCTCTCCTTTCTGCTTAATTAAATCTGTGTCCGTAGCTGGTCTGGTGATCCGCTACGTCGCTGTTCTCTGCCACCTTATCCCAGAGCTGCTGGGAAATGCTGCGCTCAAAGATAACGGTGACGGTATAGTTTCTGCTTTCCGTACCCAGCGTTACGGTGTATATCGACTGGTTGCTGAGATTCACGACCTCACCGGATACCGGACTGACCACGGCTCCCGCAGGAACGGTAACGACCGGCGCGACCGCCGTGACATTCGTTCCCACCGGCAGCTTGACCGTGATGGTTCCGGCACTCTGGTCGATCTCACCCTCCACACCCAGGACGGAGAAGC
>OIZI01000932.1_pt1 | contig 13491 bp, 30 predicted proteins | sample 1588441 | NCBI WGS metagenome assembly OIZI01 (sample SAMN03283284) | human gut metagenome | biome: human-associated habitat; material: feces | host: Homo sapiens | place: Peru | collected 2012
AGGCAGTATATAAGATAACCACTTAACACAATATATTGTGTTTTTTGGGCCTTTTTTGGTTATAAGTACCCCTATATATAGTGTTTTATCCAACGCAGAAAAATCTGTATTTTTCCCAGTTCAAAAAATTTGGGGCAGTTGATTTTGAAATTTTGTCGAGGTATAGTTGTTACAACATCAGCGACCAAGCCGAGGTCGTTTGATGAAAATAAATTTATCGGCAGAAAGGTTTTACTATGAACATGAACGAAATGATGGCTCAGATGACTGAGAAGATGACTGAGAAGATGATGGAGGTTATGATGCAGTCTGTCATGCAGAGCATGATGAACTCTATGACTTCCGCTATGGCTCCTGCGGAGCAGAAGGAGGTCAAGCCTGTTAAGAAAACCGTCAAGACCATGACCCGTGAGGAGTTCTTCGCCCTGGAGGACGACTCCAAGCCCTCTAGCGACCTGTCTAGCTTGGACTTCGAGCCTGTTAGTGCCAAGTCCCTTCGTTACAACGGCTATGTCCCTTCTGACATCTGGACTGTCAACCATATCGCTATCACTCAGAAGTACGGTGGCAGATGGTCTGGTAAGCTCAAGGCTTACACTTTCCCCACTCATGCTGACGCTGTGAACTTCGCTCAGTCTTACAAGATCAAGACTGTTCTCGATGACAACGACCGCAACAACATCAAGGTCTACAAGACCGAGAGGGCCAAGGCCAAGGCTGAGTATTACGCCAAGAAGGCCGCTGAAGCCAAGTAACTTCAGCCCTAGCATCCAAGCCCCTGGGGGTTAATCCTCCAGGGGTTTTTCTTATGCCCTTTTTGCACACCTGCCCAACATGGGTGGGTGTTTTATTATGCCCAAATTTGATAGGAGGAACACAATATGGATGATTGGAAAATGGCAGAGATTGAACGGCTCCAAGCGGTCAACAAGGAACTCCGAGAGAAGCTGAAGGCGTCTGAGGGCAGATGCCGCTTCGAGGTACACAAGTACCGTCGTCTTCTCTCCATGGTCGAGTCTTCGAATCGTAATTATCTTTTCAAGAAAATCAAGCTTGAGATAATAGGTCTCCGCACTATCGCAGAGTATCTCCCAGAGGATGACAAGCGGCGTGTGCTTCGTCGTTGTTCTCGTATCGCAGATGACCTCGGTTGCAGTCTGCAAGATTTTCACGTTTAATCAATAGCATTGTAAGGAGTGATCAATATGAAACTGTACAATCCGTACACCAAGGGTAGCATTGACTACCCTTTAGACCTTAGCTCAGACAACATAGTTCTAGAGTACCACATAACACATGAGACTTTCTTCTGTGCTTGGCACACAAGTTGGTTAGTGTTGAACCTCGAAAGTGGTGACGTTATCTATATTCCATATGGTGAACAGAACAGGAGAGACATTTACATTGTAACTCCGTTCTATCTCAACAAAGAGGTTCAGTTTCCCCATGGCGTTTACACGCTCAGCTACAGTAAATTCCTAGATTCTTCTAGTCTCAACATCCCTGAATCTGTCGATAACGACGACGACAATGATGATGATGATGATGATTTCGAAGACTTCTTCGTCAATAACTTCAAACCAAACTTTTGATAAGGAGTAAAACAATGATAATATTCTTCACTGTGGTTGGTATCGTCACTAGCACGAGCTTCTTTATGAAGTTCCTTGAAATAATAGACAATTGAACCTGTAACCTATGCTCTTGAACTTGTGTTCAAGGGTATAATTATGGGCTCAAAACCCATAGGAAAGAGGTGTCCTATGTTAGAAAAAGGTATGATTGTTCGTATCAAGTCTGAATACTTGGTCGAATATTCCAAAGGATTATATTCATGGTTCGGTCAAGTGTTGCACGAGAATGCCACAGGTATGGTGATAGATATCAACTACAATGGTTCTATTGCTATTGTGAACTGGTTCCCACTTGGACTGTATCCAATGAATGATCCACGTATTGCTGTACCAGCAGAGTGGGTTGAGATAAACCCGTAACCTATGGGCTTGGCTTGTGCCGAGCCTATAATTATGGGCTTATTAAATGCAATGAGTTCATAAGAAGGAGGTAACATTATGAACAAATTTGAACAAGTAGGCGTGAACTACCAATATGCGGCAGTAACCAAGAAGGAGGCCCAAAGAGCTTTCGCTTACTCTTGCAATTGTTGTTGCAATAAGGGTATGCGTCTTGACTGCGACAACTGTGCAATCAGCCATGTCCATTCTATGGTCGTGGCTTATTTTAACGACAAGGAGGAAAAATAAGTGTCGCTTATTGCAGAAAAAAAAGACCTTTTCAATGACTTCGGAATCCCCTGGTGTCCGCAAATCGAGACTGAGTACAAGGCAAAGAAAAGAGAAAAGGGAAAGGAGTTCGCTGCGAACTACCTTGACCGCCTGTGCCACAGCTATATTCAATATGCACTTGATAACTATCCCAAGGTTCTGCATGAGTTTGTCAAGGCAAATCATCCCAGAGCAGATACAGTTTATGATTATATCATCCAAAGAGAAGTTGGAGCTTACGGTTTCAACGAACTCATCAAAGCCAATCTCATTGAGTGTTGCGGCTCCTTTGATGGGAACAAACTCTACGCAATTTAGGAGGTAAGGCAAATGAAAAAGACTCTTGCACTTGCTCTTATCCTCGGTGTTCTCATTGGATGGCGTATGACCGTCCTCAATGGAATCATCGAAGTGGATAAGACGAATCCACACATTGGATATTTCACAGTATTTGGACAAACTGATGAATACTACATTGACTAAATGGAGGTGATATATTAAGGGAAATGTAACATCAAGGGAAATAACCATTATCGTTCTGGCAAGGCAAATGAGGGGCCGTTGAGCCTTTTTGGACTTTGGCTACGCTAAGCGAAATGGTACAAGACAACTGAATAACATGCGGTTCTAAGGGATTCATCCGTAAAAGTCCCATTCCAGACGAGTGAAAACGAGTCATTCCATAAGCGAAATCCAAAACTATTACAGAAAGGGAAATGATTATGAACTTTGATGCCGAAATGATGGCCAAGAACATCCTTCGTGACCATATCAATGCTTCTCTCTGCGGTGTCGTCTATGAGCCCAAGGATGAAACCGAGGCTTATGAGACCTGCCGCCAGGAGTGTGCTTTCATTCTGTCGGAGATGCTTCTCAAAAAGGAAATCACCTTCGCTCAGATGTACCAGGTGTCTGAGAAGCTGGGAGCCATGCTGTGGGAAATCGTCAAGGAGTGAAACCTTTATCGAGTCTACAAGGGAAACCTTGTAGGCTCTATTAAGGGCTTTGCCCAAATTTATCATGAAAGGGAAATGACAATGGATAAGGCAACTGTGATTAAGGCTCTGGAAATCTGTGCTTCTGAGAAGGGGTGCGAAGCGTGTCCGTATTACGGCAACGGGAGCTGTGACAAGTCTCTGGCAAGGGATGCCATTGCTCTGCTCAATGCGGAAACCAAACCTCAGTATCACACCGTCTACCGCTTCACCAAGCGAGATAATCTGCTTAAGTGGCTTTACAGTAAGCCCTATGACGTTGATCATCCTGTCAGAAGCGAAACCAACATTCGTTTCTATGAAAAGGAAAGGGAAATCCAGCTCATGCTCCTTGTCCGCCATGAGGAAGGCAAGTGCATCTGCCGCATCAAGTGTCCCATCAATCCTCTGCCCATCAAGGGAGAGTTCAATGCGACCAGTTCCGCAGATGTGATCAGACTGCTTGCCTCTCTTGGATGGAGGTACAAAGACACCATCAAGCCTGGCATGTTCAAGTGAAATCTATATTAAGCCCTTGACTTACGTCGAGGGTTTACTTATGGGCTTTGCTCATAGAAAGGAGACATGCATATGTTATTTATGTTCTCGTTCTTCGCCATCCTCGGAATTGTGGGTGGCATTGAAAACGAAATCGCTCCTATGTCCAACATCATTTGGGCATTCATTATCCTGGCCATTGATGCAGTGGTCATCTATAGAAGGGAGGTTAATAATGGAAATCAAAATCAGCACCAGTAATGCCGCATTCAAGGCACCTGAAGAATACTGTGACCCTAACCTCGATATGTGGGTGACGGCAAGAGAACTCGAAGACATTTTCATGAAGATTTGCAACGACATCCGCTACAGAAAGCAAACTGAGGGTGTCTGCATGGATTCCAACGGAAACAAAGTTGGGGAATGGAGGTTGTAATACAAATGGAAATCAAGAAGCTGAACAATAATACCTGCTGGTGCAGTGTGTGTGATGCGAGAACCGCAAAGTGGGAAATCGCCCACAATGGTTCTCTCAAGCTCTTCTGGGCACACAATCCCTCTGACCCTGAGCTTGCCCTGTGTGATTCCTGCATGGAAAAGTTGAAGCGACTCATTAACGAGATTGACTTGTAAGGAGGAAGACAATGTTTATTAAGGTTTGCGACGATTTCATCCAGATGATGAGAGAACTCGTCAAAAGAGATATTGAGTTTCAAATGTGGACTGATAATTTCAACGGAAACGTTGGTATCAATATTACTGGCAAGAATGGAAACAATGTTGATATTGCCCAGTATATGAGTCCAATCGCAACGTCCGATGAGGAAATCAAGATGCGTCCGATTGGACTGGATATCCAGTATAAGACAAAGCTTGGAAGTAAGCATTACGATGAGGGAAATGACGTAGAAAGTTTCTTGTCTGATATTCTTAAGTTTATTGAGGAGGAAACCAAATGACATTTAACGAATTCATCGGTGTTCGCAACGCAAACATCGACATAGAAACAGGTGTGGAACTTCCACACCAATACATCTACCGCAGAGCAATCATGAGGTTCGGAGGTCTTGGTGCAATCAAACTTTTCATTCCATTCTCTCTGGAAGAGATTAAGAAAGCTCTCGCCAAAGAAGACGAGCATCTCGATACCCTTGAAATGAGGAGATGGGATAACGCATCTGGCTTCTATTGCCAAGGTAGTGAATGTTGTATTGCACCAAGTCCTATTTGAAATCTGTATAGGAAACACCATGTGACGAGTGCATCTTGTTCTCAAGGTGTGTGTCTGCTAAAGGAGGCTGCGAGATGGTTGGCAGAGAGGAGTAAGGCAAATGAAAAGACTGCTTGAAAAACTCAAATATGCGTTTAAGTTTTATAGCGAAGAAATTATTTGTTACACGATGATTGCTATCCTTGTTGTGTTGGTGGTTGTCGTAACGATTCTCTTCATTACTGGCAACCTCAACGCAAGTGGAGATTTCAATGCAACACGATGGGTTGCCAATCCTGCAAACCCCGCAAGTCCATTGCATTTACCATAAAGAAAAGGAGAATATAAATGTTCAAAGTTTACTTCTGTGTAGGCGAAAACTATGTTAGTGGTGCAACTCTTCCGTTTCTTCCTAGAAAAGGAGAGAAAATCAAACTGTGTGGTACACTTTATCAAGTGATTGGTATTATGTACAAGCTTGAAGAAGGAAGCAGCAACCAAATTGAAGTCGTAATTGCGTTAGAGAAATTCTAAGAAGGAGGTAACATGAAAAACTATCTGGTCACGGCAAAGCTCTTCATGGACGCAAGCCGCATTGAGAGCATCGTGGTTCGGTGTAACACTGAACGCAAAGCAATCATCTTCGCAACGGAAAAGTTCAAGAAGAAGTATCCAAACGTTGGCAACATGGTAAGCATCATCAAAGTGGAGGTAATGTAATGGAAATGTTTATTGTTGGAATGTTTGGTCTAGCTTTTGGTCTGTGTGCCGCAATTTGTAGTGATTAAAGGAGGTCAACATGATTATCTGTGCAGCACTCAAAATCAAGGGAACTGATTCCGTGATTGGTTGTATCAGACACGGAAACGGTTATGCTTCACTCCATGTCATTAACCCAAACATTGGCATGAGTCAAGTTGAGGAGGGATTCCTCACAAACAAGGGAGAGTTCCTTAACAGAACCGAAGCCTTTGAACACGCCATGAATTGTGGTCAGACTTCTGCAACAACTCGTCAGTATAAGCGTGATAAGCATGAAATCGAACTCTATAGTGAAGATTTGTATTAAGAAAGGAAATTGAACATGAAAAAGATTCTTGCCGCCATCATGTCTCTCGTCATCGTCCTGTCCATGACCGCTTGTGGGAACAACAAGGCACAGCAGATTGAACCCGCTCCTGTTGATGAACCTGAGCTGGAACTCAGCGTTAGTGACCTCGATGCAATGATGAAGGATTGCTTCGGTGAAGGCTTCATCGAAAGCAAATATGAAGATGGCCTGTATGGTGTGGCCGTGACTGCCGATGGTATGCACTATGCCGTGGGCACAAGCGAATACTACGACCTCTGCGATGCAATGAGTGAGCTGAGCGAAACGATTTATACCGTGTTCGACATCGACAATTTCATGCTCCTGGTGGATGATGTGGACAACAATATTGTGTACTTTGCAACCTATAACGGAGTTGATATTACCGACGAGCTCTCTTGACAACAGTACAAAAATAATGTAACATTATTGCCAACAGGCAGAAGGAGTAACATTATGAAGAACATCAAAATCATCAAGGCAAGGTACATCGTGGATAGCAAGGGTTACAAACATGGTAAGGCAGTCATGTGCCTTGACACTGGTGAGGTCTTCACATCTGCAAAGGAATGCGCAGATGTTAAGCAGTTCCCCTATAATGATTTCAGCACTAAACTGCGGAATGGAAAGGAGGCAAAGGATGGAAAACTGTACTGTTACGTGAGTGAACTTCACTATCACGCTGACGCAGTTCAGACCAGGCTCTACTCTAAGGCAAAGATTGAGTATGACACCGCAAAGCTCACCCTCGCAAGTCTCGGCAAGCTGTTCGATTAACAAATTTTTGAATTAAGAAAGGAAAAATAATATGTTTACTATCAATACTGTCATTCGTCCCACCGCCAACGCTGATTCCGAGTACTCTGTCTGCGGCAATTCCGTTCTGCGTACCGCAAAGGTTGTTGATGTCTTCACTCGTAAGGATAACGGAAACAACATCAAGATTGAGATTCTTGACCATGTGAATCCTGAGCAGATTGGTAAGCGTTACAGCGTTGATGACCGCTTCTTTGAGGAGGTCGATCCCGATTGGATTTGGGTGACTGCTTACAAGGCAACTGACGAGAACATGTGCTGCAAGGGTAAGCAGTACGCAATGAATGTTGAAGACCATTACGATGGCAACGTGGTCTTTGGTTCCAATGGATATCACGTTTGCGCCAACCTTATGGATTGCTTCCGTGAGTATCCCTACGCTTACAATCGGCGGTACTTCCATGTCCGTGCTCTTGTGCGGCGTAGTGATTACACTTATATGAATCCCAACAACACTGTTCTGGTTGCTAAGGCAATTCAGTTCTTCAAGGAGATTTCCGATGAGAATGTGATTGACTACTGGAAGGCCTTTGTGACTGAGCGTTAAATCTAGACGGAGCCCACGAGTTTCTCGTGGGTTCCAGTGTGGACTTAACCACAAACGAAAGGAGAAAATAATATCTAAAAGAAAGGGAGATGAGTATGGATATCAACACTCAGAGATATTTCGATTCCATTGGAGTTAGCGGCTACAATAAGAAAACTTTCTTGAATAAGTGGCATAGATGGGGAACCGATAAGTTCTTTGAAATCTACAGAAAAGAAGCAGATGATTATTTTGAACTTTCCTCAGCTTATTATGAAACTCAAATTGCAAAGGGAATCCATGGTATGGATGTTGTGGCCTCTGAGGGATACAAGAACATTGAAAAGAAATTTAATCCCATCAACAGACACAAGGTAATGTGGTTTCTTTCACAGCTTCCATTCCGTATTGAGTGTTGGCTCTGTTGCGGTTGGAAACTGAAATATGTTCCAGCCGATGGTATCCGCAAAGGATATTGGACATGGTTTGATAGATACCATATGTTGAGTAAGCTATGCAGATATGGAGAACCCATGTGGCCCGAATACAGATTCACATGGTGGGATAAGTTGAGATTCAAATGGATTACTGGTTACAAGTATGAGGAGGTAAAGTAAATGCATCACGTTAAAATGATTAAGTTCACTGAGCGTTATGGATACCTCAAAGTAGACCAAGTGGCTTTGTATGATGGCAGAGATTTCACCGAAGATGAAGCGAAAAGAATTATTGAGCATGGCGAGACATGTTATACAAATGGCATCATCGTCATGGACAAGAGAGACTACGAAAGAGTTTTTAGAAGTTTGAGAAATACATGTGTTGGATGCAAATATGAATCTGATTGTCCGTCGCATGTTAAATGTCACGGATGTGAAAAAATGTATACCGACAATTTTGAAACGGAGGAATAAATATGAAAGTATTAAGAGATGATAAAAGGCTAGAGGCCATCAAGAGAATGAAGAAGATGAACCTCTTCGCTCCCGCAATTAAGCAGTTTGCAGAAGACCATACGGTGATGATGAGTGAGCCGCCGATTGGAGGTTTATACTGGTTAAATGCAGAGCAAAAGAAAATGGTGCAGGACTTTGAAAATGAATGGAATGCACTTGTGTATCTTGTGGTGAGAACTTACACAAACCTCGGCACAATGGATAGTCTCTTTTATGTAAGCGACCATAAGGAGGAATGGTCAATGGATAATGATGACCTTGCGGAAAACTGTGCTTGTGTCTATGTGGTAAACCACGACATGCCAGACTGTAGCGAGTTTGGTACAATCACCTTTAGAAATGTTGGCGGCGGAATTCTTAGAGTGCTTTAAGGAGGGCGCAAAATGAAAGTCTTAATGCGGAGCTTTGAAGAGAAGCCTTATGTATGGAAGGAAGCAACTAGGGCAGAAGGTGGTAGCTATATTGTTGACGGAAAAGTAGTAACGGAAACTTCCGTTGTCTCCGTGGCAGATGCGGAAAAGACCAAGTACGTTAAGTGTTCTAACTGTGGGGAAATCATTCCCAACAGAAAGAGAGCCATTGAAGCTCACAAGAATGTCTCTTGTAGTTGGAAGTCTTGTTTGAGTTGCAGACATCTTGCCGAAAAGAATGTTAAGTCCAAGGACAACAGTTATGCGTTAAACGATGATGGCACCTTCCGCAGAACTGCCAAAGCAAACGTCACGCTGTGCTGCAACTGTAGTTACTATCATCGTTATGACATTATGTCTGATGAAGTAAGAAAAAGCTGTCGATATGCAGGGTGTAAGAATGCAACCTTTGCTCCTGTCAAGGGATTTTTCGATGAGCATCCCGATGCGTTTGATGACATGATTACTGTTGACAAGATTATGGATGCAGGGTTTACCAACAAGTATAGCTTGAGAGATGGTTCTACTAACTATCAGTTGAAGGCAAAAAACACTATTGTTGTAAAAGTAAACGCAATGAATATTGTGGAATGCTTTGGTATCAGTTATAGAAACGACAACTGCACCGTTGTTTATTCTAAGGAATTGAACAAGTTGTTTACTTTTAACAATGGAACATATCAGGAGTTCACTGGCCTGTGGCATATGCCAGCAAGCACAGTAGAAAACATCAAGAAGAAGATTTCCAGTTTGTATAATTAAGGAGGCAAACAAAAAATGAACAAGGCAAGTCTGAAGGCAAGTTGGGGAGAATACTGCGATACTGATAAGTTGGTCGATGATGTAATGGCTCTGCTTACTAAGTATCATCATCGTAATAGTGAACACGGTGTTTGTAAGATGCTCAATGAGTATTTCACGAACAAGCAGACGCTGATTAAGATGTTCCAGAAGTCTCCTCATTATATTGGCGACATGCGGATTTGTATTGATGAGGAAATTGAGAGATACAGCAATAGAGATGAAGTCTTCACCTTTTGCCGCAAGTTCTCTGATAAGATTGGTGCAAAGAAGGCAATCCTTAAGTATAAGGACGATGATGGCAAGACCTTTGGTGATTATGTAAGAGTTGGTTTCGGTCATATTAGCGCAAAGGATTTGCTTGTTGAAGACAATGCAAAGAAGCTCATTGTCAACAATGAAAAGAAGGCAAACTTTATGAACGATGGCTCTACCAAGAAATCAAGTCTGGACTATAGTGCTTTCACTATGGCAATTGAGAACATGTCGATGATTTATAGTTCCACTATTGGTGAAGGAAGTGCCGCAACCATTAACCATGGTCGTGATTACAAGGTAGTTGATGGCATGAAGACTGCGAGAGCATTCAACAGAATTTGTGCCTATTACAAGATTGATAAGTGTGCAGATTACAACAAACTGTTTGCTCAGTATGCAGATATGGTTAGTGGACTTAAGCGAAAGATTAAGTTCTTCATCAGCGTCAATCCTATGGACTATCTCACGATGAGCTTTGGTGTGAGCTGGGCAAGTTGTCATACGATTGATAAGGGAAATGTGCGTGGCATGCCTCATGCTTACAGCGGTCAGTATTGCGGTGGCACGATGTCCTATATGCTGGACAATACTTCTATCATTACCTTTGTGAATGATCACATTCCCACCAACTGGGAAGACGGCAAGATTTATCGGTGCATGTTCCATTACGGAAACGACATTCTTGTTCAGAGTCGTGTGTATCCGCAGGGTAATGATGGTAACACTGACCTGTATTCTGTGTTCCGTGGCTTTGTTCAGAAGGAACTTGCAACGATGCTCGGTGTTGAGAATCGCTGGGTAAAGAGAAAGAATGGCACAAGAGACAACATTCGTTCTCACGGTACTCATTATAGAGATTATGCGTATAACAATGAGTGCAATGAAACGTATTTGAAGGCACTTGGAGATGCTCCTGCTGGTGAGATTGATATTGGGCATGAAGGAATTTGTCCTTATTGTGGGGAAACCTTTACTAACAGCAGTAGACTTTCTCATGCTGATTGTGAGATTCCTACGCAATATGTAATTGATCCCGATTCTGGCGCTTGGATTAATGTTGATTTTGTCGATGGACGTGTCTTTAATTTCTAAGGAGGAAATATGAAGAGTTTTACTGATATTTGCAAGATGTCCCAGTTGGAAGTTAAGGAATATGCAAAGAAGTTTTTGGCTTCCGCAAAGTATTCTCCCGTTGTCGATGATGGCTTTGTGTATGCAAAGGGAGATGTTCATGTGCTTCTTGTGGCTCATATGGATACTGTTCATAAGCAGCTTTGCACTGACATTGTAAAGGAAAAGGGCAAGATTAGTTCTCCGCAGGGCATTGGTGGTGATGATAGATGCGGCATCTTTATGATTATGAATATCGTAAAGGAACTGCATTGCTCCGTTCTGTTCTGCGAGGATGAAGAGATTGGCGGAGTTGGTGCAAACAAGTTCGTGAAGTCTTTTATCAGTGATAATGTAGATGTAAATTATATCATCGAGTTTGACCGCAAGGGTAACAATGATGCGGTGTTTTACAACTGTGACAATAAGGAATTTGAAGACTTTGTGTGTGACAATACTGGTCTCAAAAAGAGCTTTGGAACTTTCTCTGATATCTCCATTCTGGCTCCTGCACTGAAGACTGCGGCAGTCAATGTCTCTTGTGGATATTACAATGCCCACACCGTAAGCGAATATGTTATCTATGATGAGATGATGGATATCATTGAGTGTGCAAAGAATCTTATCAAGACGGAAAGCGAAAAGTTCATCTACATCGCAAAGTCTTACAACTATAATGCAGTCTCCGAATACAACAGCGATTGGTTTGATAGAAACTATGGGCAGACCAGTCTTTTTAGTAGCAAGGTTTTACAGCACATCAAAGAAGATAGGGAAGTTGAGCTTGAAGTCGTCTATACGGACGATGGAAAGGAGAAGGTTGGATATGGATATGGCATGACTAAAGCAGATGCATGGTTTGATTTCTTTGTAAGTTATCCAGAAGCTAGCATGAGTATGGTCGAAGATTACAGCATTAATTGAAAGGAGAATAAATATGTATCTCGACATCAAGACCAGCACATATAACGCAATCGTCGATGAGGTAAATCGAAACCATTATATCGCAGATTTTGTCTGCCGAGCATCTAATCATCCAGACGACAACTATCTGTATCTTGTTCTTGCAAGCAACAACAATGAATATGTCACCTGGCTTGCAAACACAAGCGGAAATCAGGTCGGACTGTATGAGGGCCATTATGGTTTGAGTTTCAAACAGGCAATGGAAATTCTCACTAGGGCAGTTCTGGTTGAAATTCCAGATAAGAAAATTGTTGCAATCTGTGTGACTGTTCTTTCTGGTGATGAGACTGGAACAATTCATTTTGCAGATGGAGACAAGATTCAATTTGATGCAAGCGACAGTCGTGTGATGTCTTTTTATGATGGATACTATGAAGTAATTGGAGATAATATCGAGAAGTGGCTCAATTATGAACCTTCTGGCTACACGTTTTCTTATGATAGACAGTTTGAATCAACTTATAAGGAGGAATAAACATGGGTTGGACTAGTACCAATGTACAAGTTAAATATAAAAATGGGAAGGCATATATTGATAGAAAGGAGGAGTGTGACAAGCTCTACAATCAGCCGATGGTTACAATGGAATCCAAGGAACCGATTGGCAAGTACGAAGTCATTAAGTCTTCCGTAATTGGCGGAACTTATTATGCAGCAGTAAAGAAAACTAAGTTTGCAGAGCCAGACAAGGCAATTATCTTTGCGGCGATTTGTTTGACTTCTACAAAGATTGATGAAACCTACAATTTCTTTTATAAGGACATGGATGAAACGTGCAATCCGTTCAAGCATGATTGCCCTGTTGGAATCCTAAATCTGTTGTCTCCGACCAATAACGAGTATGCGTTAGAATGGAGAAGACAGTGCAGAAAAAAGGCTGCACAGAAAAGAAATCCTAATTCTTTGAGTAATCTTCCTGTTGGAAGCATCGTCAAGTTCAAGGCTCCGTTTGATATGCGTCATAACAAAAAGGGAGATGATATGGTAGTAGAAAAGATGAAGATTGGAAATGTCAGCCGATGGGTAAAGGGTGGCTATTATTATCCTAGCAAAATTATTGGACATGAATATGAAGTCGTGAGGAGAGGTAAGTAATGGAAAACTACAACATTGAAGTTAATAAGAAGTACACTGTCACTCCGCAAGACATTGATGATATTATGGTTACTGCATTAGATGGCGGCATTAACTATTGGTGTCGCAAGGCAGAAGTTGTTGGTGAATACCTCGGTGAGTATGCCAGTGACCAGATTAGTCGTGGTGGTTCACTGATTCTGTATGATGCAGAGTCTAGTGACCACTGGGAACTTAATCTTGAGAAGCTTCTGTACGGTATTCAGAAGGCAATTGAAGATAACTGGTTTAGCGATTATGACTGGTATGTTGACGGAGAACTTGATTGTTGCCAGATTGATGCAGATGTTGCAGATGTGATTGTGCAGCTTGCACTTTCCGATGACGTCGTATTTGGGTAAGGAAAATGGATATGTTTTATGTATGGCATTGGACAAGATGGAACTTTGGAAAATGGGAAATTGCGTTTCACGGAACCGAAGAAGAATGTAAACTTTGGGTGCGTAAAAATAAAGGT
>OIZI01000933.1_pt1 | contig 13481 bp, 10 predicted proteins | sample 1588441 | NCBI WGS metagenome assembly OIZI01 (sample SAMN03283284) | human gut metagenome | biome: human-associated habitat; material: feces | host: Homo sapiens | place: Peru | collected 2012
GCCGTGGGCAACAGCTATGAGATCACGTTGATCTTCATTGCCTTTGCCTTCGGCTGCAACATCGGCTGCTCCGTGCTGGTATCCCAGCTGTTCGGCGCGCGGGAATATGGCGATGTAAAGACCGCCGTGTCCACCGCCGCACTGTCCAGCGGCGTGGTATGCCTGCTGCTGATGCTGGTGGGCATTCTTGGCTGCGACGGCCTGCTGACGCTGATCAACACCCCGGAGGAAGTGTTCGCCGACTCTGCGCTGTATCTGGATATCTACGTCTGGGGTCTGCCCTTCGTATTCTTCTATAACATTGCCACGGGCGTTTTCTCCGCCCTTGGCGACAGCAAGACGCCCTTTATCTTCCTGGCGGTGTCCTCCTTGAGCAACATCGCCGTGGACATTCTGTTCGTCACGGCCTTCAAAATGGGCGTGGCGGGCGTGGCCTGGGCAACGTTCCTGTGTCAGGGTATCAGCTGCGTGCTGGCGGTGGCCGTGGTCATTCGCCGCTTGAAGCAGCTTCCCAGCGAGGGGAAGACTGTGCTGTTTTCCGGCGATCTGCTGGGACGGTTCGTGGTCATCGCCATTCCCAGCGTTTTGCAGCAGAGCTTCATCTCCGTGGGCAATATCCTGATCCAGAGCGTCATCAACCGCTTCGGCACGGACATTATGGCGGGCTATTCCGCTTCGGTGAAGCTGAACAATCTGGTCATCACCTCGTTTACCACCATCGGCAACGGCATTTCCAACTATGCCGCCCAGAATCTGGGGGCAGGCAAGCTGACGCGGATTCAGGAGGGCTTCCGGGCTGCGCTGAAAATGGTGTGGCTGATCTGCCTGCCTCTGGCGGCGCTGTACTGCACCTGCGGCCGGGCGCTGATGAACTTCTTCATGGAAGACGCCACGGAGGCAGCGCTGGGCAGCGGAATGCGGTTTTTGTGGATACTGTCCCCCTTCTACTTTGTGGTCTCCGCCAAGCTGGTGGCGGACGGCATTCTCCGGGGAACAGGAAAAATGCGTCAGTTCATGACGGCGACCTTTACCGACCTGATTCTGCGGGTGGTGCTGGCCTTCGTGCTGTCCGGGACGGCGCTTGGTTCCACGGGCATCTGGTGCGCCTGGCCTATCGGCTGGACGGTGGCGACGGTGATTTCCATTCTGTTTTACAGAAAAGGCGAGTGGAACACCGTGCCGGAGGAAGTCCGTGAGGCACTCATGACGGAGAGTGCTTCCCTGTAACAGAGACAGCCGCGGCAGTCTTTTGACTGCCGCGGCTGCTTTATTCAGAGCTTCCATAGCTGCGGTTGTATCGCAGATAGGGTATAACGGGCGGTGCCATACCATGTTGGAACAGGGAGGACGCACCGGGTATTTTGAGGTGAAAGTGTCAGAAGAATTCTTTTTCAGAGCCCTTGCGACGTCTTTCTGGACGTGATATGATAATAAAAATCCTCGCATTTTTTCAATTCCTATTATGAAGCATTTACAGAAAGGAAGGAATACGATGGAAGTAAAGAAAATCAATCACGGAGAAGTCGCCGCGGGAGCAGGGAAGAATGCCAAGGCTTTCTTGGGCAAGACCAAGGACACAATCATTAAAGGCTGTATAAGCGCTGCTGCAAAATAGCCGCGGGAGAGAAATAAGGAGGGACTTCCATGGAAAAGAGCAATATCGACGAGAAGATCAAACTGCTGACGGGAAGTGGCATGTGGCACACCCGGGAAGCGGAGGGGCTGCCCTCCGTTCATCTGTCCGACGGCCCTCATGGCCTTCGCAAGCAGGAGGAAAAGGAGCGTCAGAACAACGTCAGTCTGGTGTCCACCTGCTACCCCACGGCCAGCGCCCTGGCCTGTTCCTGGGACGTGACCGCGGCGGGGCGTCTGGGAAGGGCGGTTGCGAAGGAAGCCTGGAACGCGGACGTTGCCGTGCTCTTAGGACCGGGCATCAACATGAAGCGCTCCCCGCTGTGCGGCAGAAACTTTGAGTATTTCAGCGAAGACCCCTTCCTGGCCGGACGGCTGGGCGCGGCCTATGTCAGCGCCGCCCAGGGGGAGGACGTGGCGGTTTCCCTCAAGCATTTCGCGGCCAACAACCAGGAAACCAACCGGCAGACGTCCAACAGCCAGATCGACGAACGCGCCCTGCGGGAGATTTACCTCAGCGCCTTTGAATACGTGGTGAAAACGGCGCGTCCCGCCACGGTGATGGCGTCCTACAACCGCCTGAACGGATGCTATGCCTGTGAAAACCGTCACCTGCTCACGGAAATTCTCCGGGAGGAATGGGGCTTTGACGGGGTGGTCATTTCCGACTGGGGCGCCTGCGCGGATCTGGCGAAGGCCGTGAAGGCGGGTATGGACCTGGAAATGCCGGACAGCCACGGAATCCACGCCCGGAAGCTGAAAGCAGCGCTCAAGGCAGGAGAAATCTCGGAAGCTGACATCGCCCAGGCCGCCGGAAGAATCGAAAAGCTGGTGAAAAAGTACGCGCCGGACAACAGAAAAAAGAAGGATACGTCGGACGCCCACGAGATCGCCAAGCAGCTTGCCTGTGAAAGTGCCGTTCTGCTGAAAAACGACGGGATACTCCCGATTCATCAGCATGCGGACGTGGTGGTTATCGGCGCTCTGGCGGAGCAGATGCGGTTCCAGGGCGGCGGCAGCAGCCACATCAACACGGCCAAAACCCCGAGCGCCTTGGACGCATTGCGGAAGCTGGGGGTGACGGTCACTTACGCCCCCGGGTATTCTCTGAAGGACGAGGAAAACCGGGAATTGGAGGAGCAGGCGCTGGCTCTGGCCGCGGGGCAGAAAACGGTTCTGTTTTTCGGCGGCCTGACCGACCAGTACGAGGGGGAGGGCTACGACCGGGAAAGCCTCGCCATGCCCGCAAATCAGCTGCGCCTGCTGAACAAAATCTGCGAAATAAACCCCAATGTGGCGGTGGTGTCCTTCAGCGGTGCGCCCTATGACATGGTCTTTGAAAAGAAGGTGCGGGGCATTTTGCAGATGTACCTCGGCGGCGAGGCCGTGGGGGAAGCCTGCGGCGAGCTGCTGACGGGACGGGTGAACCCCAGCGGAAAGCTGGCGGAATCCTGGCCTTACGCGGTGGAGGACACGCCCTGCCACGGATTCTTTGCCACCGGAAGCGACGACATCGAATACCGGGAGAGCATTTTCATGGGGTACCGGTACTATGACAGCTTCGGGATTCCGGTGCGGTTTCCCTTCGGCTTCGGGCTGAGCTATACGACCTTTGCTTACGGCAATCCGGAACTGAGCAGCGAAACCTACGAGGGCGGAAAGCTGCAAGTTTCTCTGGATGTGACCAACACCGGCAGCGCGGCGGGGGCGGAGATCGTGGAGCTGTACGTGGAAAATCCGCCCGCCGATTATCTGCGGGCGAAGAAGGAGCTGAAGGGCTTCCAAAAGGTCATGCTGGAACCCGGCGAGACGAAGCGGGTCACGATGGAGCTGGACGAAAGAAGCTTCTCCATGTTCGACGAAGGCCGGTTCCGGTTGACCGGCGGTACATACCGGGTGCTTATCGCAGGCTCCGTAGAGGATATCCGTCTGGCGCAGACGGTGACGGTGCAGGGCGAAGCCTGTACGCGCAATGACCGGGAGAGACTTTCCGACTACTTCAAGAAAGACTTGCGCGGCGTATCCCGGCAGCAGTTCACGGCGCTTTACGGAAAGCCCCTCAGCCACTTTGACGACCGGAAGCCGGGGGAGTACAGCCTGTATGACTCCCTGAACCAGCTGGCGGAAGCGTCGCCTCTGGCAAGAACGGTGCGCAGGGCGGCGCGGCCGCTGGTGTATTCCATGTTCAAGGGCATTCCCCACGACGACCCCCAGGTCGTCATGGTGCTGATGGGCATGGAGAACGGCATGATTGACAGCGTGGTATGCCAGAGCGGCGGAATGCTGCCCATGCGTGTGGCGGAGGCCATGGTTTTGCAGGCAAACGGCCACCGCGGCAAGGCACTGTGGAAGCTCATAAGGGGATAATGCGGGAAAACGCCAATATTTGCGAGGTGTATCGCGGATGTGACCGCCCGGCTCCTGCGCACGTTCGGATTTTGGACGGCGGTGGTTCATGCGATTCCTGAACAAGAGGGTGAAACCATTTTATCCATCCATGGATATGGACGGCAGCCGGGTGGGGGTGCAGCTCCACGACAGCCGCGCTCCTCATACGATTTCTCGATAAAATGGTTAACACCATTTTATCCTGCGAATCCTTCGCAGGCCGCCGGTAGCGGCGAGAAATGTATGGACTTAGGGAACCTCTGATTAAATCGGCAAGCGCTGTGGGCGAGAGATTTTCCGGCCAGTCGAAGTATCGAAAGCGGAGGAATACTGTATGTATTTCCCGTTTTCGATACGGAAGAATGGGCGAAAAAGATCCGCTCACAGCCGCAGACGATTTATTCAGAGGTTCCTTAGGTTTTTGCGGCTACGCCGCTGGCCGCTGAAACAGCAGCCGGATAAAACGGTTTTTAACCGTTTTATTAAAAACTAGGGCAAGCTTACGGGCACTTCGGGTCACAGACAATGAAAATCGAAAAGGGTATGTGCCGGACGGTACATACCCTTTCTCTTATAGTGTTTCCAGAAGCGCTTCCAGCTGGACGAGGGATTCAATCTCATAATCGGGGACGATATCGGGGCGGGGGAGGCGGTGTTCGGGATTGACCCACACCGTGGTGATGCCCGCGTTTTTTCCGCCCAGAATGTCGGAGGTCAGGCTGTCGCCCACCATGACGGCCTTCTTGGGGTCAAAGTCCGGGATACGGGCAAAGCAGGCGTCAAAAAATTCTTTGGCGGGCTTGTTGAAGCCCAGTTCCTGAGAGACGAAGACCGTTTCAAAAAACCGGTACAGATTGGCGCTGGTCAGTCTGCCCGCCTGAACGGTCGCGGTGCCGTTGCTGGCGAGAAACAGGCGGTATTTTTGGCTCAGGCTTGCCACCGCGTCCTCGGCGCCGGGGAGAAAATAATGTCCCACGGCGAGATTTCCCTCATAGCTGCGGGTACACTGTACCGCGTCCGCCGAAACGCCCAGCTCCCGGAACAGCGCCGCGAACCGACCCACCAGCACCTCCTCCCGGGTCAGCTTTCCCTTTTCCAGCTGCTCCCAGTGCCAGAGGTTGATTTTGTGATACAATGCAAGAACTTCCCCGGCAGGCTCCACGCCGAAATCCCTGAGGGTTTTGCTCAGGGCGATGCGCTCGGCCTTGTGAAAATCCAGAATGGTGTCGTCCAAATCGAGAAACAGAAATTCCGTCATGACCGCATTCCCTCCCTCCGGCGGACGATTTCATTGGCGATCCGGGCAAATTCCGGAATGCCAAGAGTCTCGCCCCGCACGTTGGCATCGAAGCCCGCCGCCGCGATCACCGCTTCCGCACCCGCCTTTCCCAGCTCAGGGAAGCCGGAGGAAAGCCCGTTGGACAGCTTCTTGCGCCGCATGGCGAAGCTGGCACGGACGGCGCGGAAAAACACGGCTTCGTCGGCAATCTCCCAGGGGCGCTCCTGCCGAGTGCGCAGGGTGATCACCGCCGACGTGACCTTCGGCTGGGGGAGGAAGCAATGGGCGGGAACGTCAAACAGCAGCTCCGGCTGAGCGTAATACTGGCAGAACACGGTGAACGCGCCGTAATCCGGGGTGCCGGACTTCGCCGCAATGCGCTGGGCGACCTCCTTCTGCACCATGACGGTGACGGAGCGGAAGCATTCCGCCTCCAGCAGCGCCGTGAGAATGGGGGAGGTGATATAATAGGGAAGGTTGGCGCAGGCCATGGGGCGCAGAGAGCCGAACTTCTCCTTCACCAGAGCGGGAATGTCCTGCTTCAGCACGTCTCCCCAGAGAATTTCCAGATTGGAAAATTCTCCCACGGTAACGTCCAGAATGGGCTTCAGGCGTTCGTCCACCTCCACCGCGCAGACCTTCCCGGCCCGAAGACACAGCTGCTGGGTCAGCGGACCGACGCCGGGGCCGATCTCCAGCACGCCTGCCGTTTCATCCACCCCGGCCTGTTCCGCGATGGACTGGGGTACCCAGGGGGCAATGAGGAAGTTCTGCCCCTTGGCCTTGGAAAAGTGGAAGCCGTGGGCAGCAAGCATCGGCTTCATCACCTGAATATCGCATACGTCGATCATACACAAATAACCGCCTTTCTGCAAGGGAAGCTCTGAGTAAATCGACAAGAGCTGTGAGCGAGAGATTTTTCGTCCAATCGAGGTATCGAAAGCGGTGGAATACTTTGTGTATTTCCCGCTTTTGATACCGAAGAGTGGGCGGAAAAGATCCGCTCACAGCCGCAGACAGTTTATTCAGAGTTTCCCTATACCTGGGGGATGAGGATTTCCGTGGTGAACGCCCCGTCCTCGCTGTTGCGGCTCAGGTAGCCGTCGTAGCGGGACACGATGTCGTCCATGCGCACCAGCCCGAAGCCGTGGCCTTCGCCCTTAGAGGTTTTGAAGCCCCTGCCCACCTTGTTCAGCTTCTTCGCGGCGGTGAAGTTGGTGAAGGAGATGTAGAGCTGCGTTCCCTTCATGTCCATGTACACCCGGATCAGCCGCTTTTCCTCCGGCAAGGCCATGCTTGCCTCCATGGCGTTGTCAAAGAGGTTGCCGATGATGCAGCACAAGTCCAGCTCCGACATTTTCAGCTTCACCGGGATGTGGGCGTCCACCTGGGTCGGGATGTTCCGGGAACGCGCCAGGGAGATTTTGCTGTTGAGGATGGCGTCGGCCATGGGGTTGCCGGTTTTCACCACGGTGTCCACGGTGTTCAAGTCCGTGTCCAGCTCGTCGAGATAGACTTTCAGGGCGTCCATATCCCCGTTCGCCGCCAGCACCTTCATCATCTGGATGTGGTTGCGGTAGTCGTGCCGCCAGCCCCGAATCTGCCGGTACATATTTTCCACTTCCCGGTAGTGGGTCTCGATCAGCTCCCGCTGGTAGGCCGCGATACGCTTGTCGATTTGTTTGGAAAAGAAAGACATAGCCAGTCTCCTATGTGTGCTTGATGATCGCCCGGTTTAAGGGTTCATACGCGCCCCTTGGCAGGGGCAGCAATGTGCCGTCCGACAGGCTGACCTCCGTTTTCGTGACACGGCGGATGTACTTGAGGTTGATAATCAGGCTCCTGCCCGCCCGGAAGAACCGGTCGTCCAGCTCCTTTTCAAACTCGTTCAGGCTCCGCTTGACGGTGTACTCCGTTTTTCCGTGAATCGTCACATAGTTCTGCCGCACGTCCAGATACCGGATATCGTAAAAGGGAATCCGCACCATCTCCCCGCCCAGCTCCAGATTCAGGCACCGCTCCTCCCGCTGCCGCCTTTCCAGCGCCCGGTTCAGAACCGCGAACAGCTTTCCTTCGCTGACGGGCTTCATGAGATAATGCAGCGCCGCCACCTCGTAGCCCTCGGCGATGTAGTCGGAATACCCGGTGACGAAGACGATCTGCACCGCCTCGTTATCCCGGCGCACCCGCTTGGCCAGACGCACGCCGTCCATGGCGCCCATTTCGATGTCCAGCAGCAGAATGTCCCAGTTTTTGACCTCCGCGTACCGGAACAGAAAGCTCTCGGCGGAGGAAAAGGCGGTGATCTCCGCCCGATGCCCGGCCTGCGCCGCCCAATCCTTTACCAGACCGGAAACATATTCCCGATCTTCCTCCGCGTCATCGCAAACCGCGATCCGTAATTCCATCGTCCCGCCCCCTTTTTCATCATTATATCTGTTTTTTTCGCCGCTTGCAAGGGCGAAAAGGGAAAGGAAGCATACCCAGTCCGGGTATGCTTCCAAAAAGCTCAGCTCTCGTATTTTCCTTTCGCCGGCGCGGGAAGGCGGTCGGCGATTTTTCCGGCCAACGCGTTCCCGATAAAGGCAAAGGCGGTTCCCACGATGATGGAGAAAATCACATCGGTGGGGTAGTGGACGTACAGGTACAGCCGGGAGAAGGTGACCAGCACGGCAATTACCATGGCGGGAATGCCCATCCGCTTGTCGTTCAGCAGCAGCGCCACCGCCGCCTCAAAGGAGGCGATGGTATGCCCCGACGGGAAGGAATAGTCGTGTTGGGCGTCGATCAGCAACTTGATGGTAATTCCGAAATTCTCATACTGAAAATCATACGGTCGCGGCCGCGCCACAAGGGGCTTCAGGGTCACGTTGCAGATCAGTACGCCCATGATAAGGGCGATGGCCATGGCGATGCCGGTTTTCCGCGTCTTGGGGAATACCAGCATCAGTACCGCCCAGGCAATCCAGAAGATGCCGCCCTCCCCGAAGAGGGTCACAATGGGCATGACGGCATCCAGGAAGCCGCACTGCAAATGCGCCTGGATCCAGTCCAGAATGGGCAGGTCAAAGCTGACCGCCAGTTGGTTCAGTAATGCCAGCATATTAGCCTCCTTCCGTGGCGTCGGTGCCGGACGGCGTCTCGAACAGGGCGTACAGGGTCATTGGCTCCAGCGTGGTGCCGTTGGGGATGGTGACATGGCCGTTTTCATCCGGGTCGAAGACCATGGTGTAGGTGGTGCCGTTGTCGTACTTGTCGATGCGGTACCAGCCGATGAACACCTTGCCCTCGGGGGCGGAGACCAGGGGGGTATCCAGCTCCGTGGCGTCGGTCTTGACGAAGTCGCTGCTGAGAACCGTGTCGCCGTTCATGAAGGTCAGGCGCACCTTGCCCACCGGCGCGTTAACATCCGCGTTGGTAGCCTCATAGGCCAGCCACTTGCCGGTGTCCTGCTTCCGGAAGAACAACGTCTGATCGTAGTCGTAATCCTTGGTGGTGCCGTCGGTACGGGTGACGTTCAGGGTCAGCGCCACACGGGCGGAGAACAGGTCGTCGCTGTAGCGGGCGTAATCGGAAACCTCTTCCTTGGTAAATCGGTAGCCGTTATTGCCCTGCATCCACAGGTTGCCGCTCAGGTTGGTGATGACGCTGTAGGCCTCAGAGGAGGTGTCAAAGTACTTGGCAATGTCCGCCCTGGACGCCTTCTCGATCATGAACAGGCAGTAGGTCTTCGCCGCGTTCAGCGCCGCTTCCTTCTCGTCGTCGGAGATGGTGTTGGCCTGGGTCTGCTCGGTGAAGGTGTGGGTCTCGGCGTCGTAGCTGACCTCCATGGCCTTGCCCGACTCGTCGAAGATGGTGACGGTGGGGGTGGCCATCAGGTCGGAGATTTCCTGGGTGCAGATGCTCACGCCGGTGATGCCGATGGGCAGCCGTTCCGCCGCCGCAGTGGTGGCGATCTGAATCACGTGGCTGTCGTCCAGGGGAACACCGTTAACCTCGACGGTGTGGCCGTCGGTATTCTTGATATAGAAGGTCTCGCTCCGGTCGAAGAACAGCTCAACGCCGCTCAGCTCCCAGTCGGGAATGTCGGTGATGGCAGCCGTCTGACCGGACAGGGTAAAGGAAGCGATCTTCTCGTCCCCCAGGAATACAAGATACTTCTTATCGCCGGAAAGACCCGCGGAGGTCTCCTTGAAGGTCAGCTGAGAATCGCCCACCTTGTTTTCCATATAGGCGACGAACTGATCCTTGCCCTCGTAGGGGGTGTCCTCTATCCCGGCGGCGTCGTACAGAGCGCTCCAATCGGGGTGGGAGAACAGCTGTTCAAAGACCTCCTGGCTCTTGGTGGTGGGCTGGGCGGCCTGATAATCCGTCAGCCAGCCCTGGAGCCACTGAAGGCCAAAGAACGTGGCCACGAAGAACACCAGGATGAACATGAAATACAGGGTGTAGAAGATCACGCCACCCAGCCGGGGGCCTTTGCGGCGCTTTTCCGGCATGGTCTGGGTCGCGGGCGGCCGCTTTCCGCTGGGCTGCCGGGTTGGCTGACTCTGCCGTACATTTTGCTGACGGGGAGGCTGCTGCGTCCGACCAGGTGCCGCCTTGGACGGGATCTCCCGCACCGGCTGGCGGGGGGGCTGCTCCTGGGAAGGGGCGCTGTTGCGCTGGGCGACCAGCTGGGAAACATCCACCGTGGTTCTTTTATTTTTAGAATCGAATTTTCCTTGATACATGGTTTCCCTCACTTCCTTACGGCGCGACCATCCAGAAAGTCGGCATCTTTCTGGGGCGTTCCTGCAGCAGGGAATAGCTGTTGATCACCTGCACGGTACCGGCTTCACCAAACAGGCCGTAGGTATCCCGGTAGACCATAATGCTGGACGAGCCGCCGTCCATATTGCAGGCGTTCACGACGCCATACTCGATCATGATGTCGATGACGTCCTTATAGGTGGCGCCGATGGAACCGGCCTGCCGTCCGTCGGCACAGACGAAGATCACCGCGCCGTCCTGCCGCTGGCCGATGGCGGTACGGGGGTTCCAGCCGGAATTGGAGTTGTAGGCCTCCTGGTTGATCTCGCCGTTCATGATGAGGACGGGGCCGAAGCAGCAGCCGTCCCGGATGTTCAGCTCCTCCGCCTGGGCTTTGCTCAGATTGTCCTGAGCGACCACAAGGATGTTGTCCTTGTTAAAGCCCGCGAAGCCCTTGATGCCGTTGGGGGGAGAGCCGGTCGTCCACTTGCAGACGCCCTTGGAGTAAACCAGTCCCTCCGGCACGGAGCCGACGGAGGGGTCGGAGGTGCCGTTGTCGAAGAACGCGCCCGCATTGACACCGGCAATGGCGCCGTCGGTCTCGATCTGGTCGTCGATGCGGGTGCCGGGAATGGAGGTGGAGAAGTTCTCCGTGGAGGTGCCCAGGTAGACCTTGCTGGGGTCACGGACGATCATGATATGGGCGTTGTAGGTGTCGCCGGAGTGGGACTCAAAGCGGATACCGTCGGGGCTATTCGCCCACTCGTCGGTACCGGCGGAAATTGCCGTATCCTTGTTGATGACGATCTCAGACGTGTTGGAAAACTCGTCCTTCAGGTTGGAATCATCCCGCGTACGAATGGAATCCAGGGTCTGCGCGTCCATGAACAGGCCGGGAATCCACTTGGTTCCGCTGGGCTCCAGCAGCGTCATGGTCAAAATATCCCGGGCTGCGGGGGACGGGCCGTTGAAGATCAGGTTCGCCGCCAGACACGCCGCCACCAGGATCAGGGCGATCACGGTGAACAGCACCAGGAAAAACCGCCGGACGATCCGTCCGAACAGGCCGCTGCCCTTCTTCTTTTTCTTCTTGGGCGGTCTGGAAGCCCCGCCCCGCTGGGAAGGAACGGGATCATAATCGGGCATTGTGTTTCGTTTGCTCATTTTTTCTCAACCTCGGGTTCATTTTGTTTCTGGGGCGCGAACACCCAGCGCTGCTGAATCATGTAGCCGATGATGTAAAGCAGAATCATCACGACCACGTAAATCAGCGTGTGCAGCACGCCGGTGGGCTTTACGTGGAAAAGCACATACGCACCGTCGGTCAGCAGAATTTGCAGCAGCATCTGGGGAACCGCCAGGCAGTAGTAGCGAAGCATGGTCTTGCCGGTATCCGCGTTGCTCTTGAACACCAGCTTCTTATTGAGGAAGAAGTTCAGCAGAGACGAGAGCACCCTCGCCCCTGTCCCCGCCGCGGCGGTGAGGGCGAAGCCCTCCAGCACCTTTTTAAGCACAGCGGTGAACAGGGTAAACAGGCCGGTGTCCACCACGGCGCAGACCAGGGAATTCACCGTATACCGGAAGAAATGCGCCAGAATCAGCTTGTAGATCCGCCAGGAATCCACAAAGGTACGGAAGTGGGAGCTTTTGTTCTCCTCAATGTACACGGTGCGGATTTTGGTTTCCTCGAAGGGGATGGCCTTTTCCTTGAAGGCCAGGAGCATGTTGGTCTCGTATTCAAACCGGTCTCCCGCCACCTCCACCAGGGACGCCACCGCCTCCCGGGGCAGCGCCCGCAGGCCGGTCTGGGTGTCGGAAATGGTCATGCCCACGAAGGTCTTGAATACCATCGACGTGGTGTGGTTGCCGAACCGGCTGCGCTTCGGCACGTGATCCAGCGTAAAGTCCCGGCAGCCCAGGACGCAGTGCCCGGTCTCCAGCATTTTCTCGCAGCACGCCCTGGTGTCCTCGGGGTGGTGCTGGTTGTCGCCGTCCACCGTTACGACGCCCACGCCCTCGGGGCAGTTGTCCAGGAACCAGCGGAACGCGGTTTTCAAAGCCGCGCCCTTCCCCCGGTTCACCTCATGATGGATCAGATGAATCTCCGGATGAGCTGCGGCGGCGTCCGTGAAATAATGTAAATTTTCCTGTTTGCTTCCGTCATTGACCAGGATAATGTCGGAAAAGCCGTATTCCAGCAGGCCGTCAATGACGGCGTTCAGCTTCTCGTCCGGGTCCAAGGAAGGCAGGACGACAGAAATTTTCGATAGATCTTGCATCTCTTTTGCCTTTCCAATGTTTTAGGTACAGATGGTCGCACCAAACTCAGTATACTATAGCATATTTCTTTTCATTTGCAAAGCGTTTTCGTAAAAACTTAATAGAAAAAGTCGATTTTGACGCTTCTCCCTGCCGCCGGCAGCGGCTTTTCTTGACACGTTTGCCCGGGTATGGTAGATTAATAAATAGAATATCCCATAAAAATGCCCTGTATTCCAACGTTCCGGCCGGGAAAAGCTTCCATTCCCCGGCAAAAGGAGGATATCCATGCTGCAAACGCTAACCACGCCCCGGGGCGAAACCCTTTCCGGCACGCCCTGGCAGGTCTATCCCAGGCCGCAGATGCGCCGGGATTCTTACATAAACTTAAACGGCGAATGGGATTTTGCCGTGTCATCCGAGAAACCGGCAACCTTTGACATGGGCATTACGGTACCCTTCTGCCCGGAGTCCCGGCTTTCCGGCATCGGACGGCATTTTGAGGAAGGCGCGCCATTGTGGTATCGCCGAAAATTTGTCCTGCCCGAGGGCTTTCGCCGGGAACGGGTGCTGCTCCACATCGGCGCCGCCGACCAAACGGCGGAGGTGTTCGTGAACGGGCAGCACCTGTGCCGCCATGAGGGGGGCTATGCCTCCTTTTCCGTGGACATCACCAAAGCGCTGGCGGAGGAAAACGAGCTGGTCATCCGCTGCACCGACAATCTTCACGATCAGGCCTTCCCCTACGGCAAGCAGGTGACAAACCGGGGCGGCATGTGGTACACCCCCGTGTCCGGCATCTGGCAGACGGTGTGGCTGGAAAGCGTGCCGGAGGCCTATATCGAGAAGCTGAACATCGAAAATCACGGCGCGTCCGTGACCATCTCCACGGTTCCGCCCCTGGAGGGTACGGTCAGTGTGGAGCAGCTGGGACAGTTCCCGCTGGAAAACGGGCAGGTGACCATTGCCCCGGAAAATCCCCGTTTCTGGTGTCCGGACAACCCCTATCTTTACCGCTTCGCCGTGGAAACGGCGCAGGACAGGGTGGAATCCTACTTTGCCATCCGTTCTCTGGAAATCAAAAAGGTGGGCAAATATCCCCGCCTGTGTCTCAACGGCAAGCCCTGGTTCTTCCACGGCCTGCTGGATCAGGGCTACTGGCCGGAGGGGC
>OIZI01000935.1_pt1 | contig 13457 bp, 9 predicted proteins | sample 1588441 | NCBI WGS metagenome assembly OIZI01 (sample SAMN03283284) | human gut metagenome | biome: human-associated habitat; material: feces | host: Homo sapiens | place: Peru | collected 2012
TTTAGGGCTTTGCCCGAAAATGAAATACCACCCGCTTTGCGGGTGGATATTTATTATCAGTGCAGCGCGGCGGTGATGATCAGGTCATCGCCGCTTTTTTCGGCTTTGATGCTGCCGCCGTGTCCCTCGGCGATGCTGCGGGCGATGGAAAGCCCGATGCCGAAGCCGCCCGTGGCGGCGTTTCTGGACGGATCGGCGCGATAGAACCGATCGAAAAGCATTTTTGTGTCCTGTTCGGAAATGTTGTCGCAGGCGTTTTCCGTGCGAATGACGATGCCCTTTTTGCCCTTTTCCAGCGTGAAACGGATGGGGGCGTCGGCGGCGGTATATTTGCAGGCGTTATCGAGCAGGATGCTGCAAAGCTGCCGCACGGCATATTCGTCGCCGCGATAGGTGACGGCGGGGGCGACAGCGATTTCGAGCGCGTGTCCCCGATCGGCGGCAAGCGCTCTGAACGACTCCGCCGTTTCCGAGACGGCGTCGCTCACGGGGAAATCCTGCATATGCAGCGGCGACTGCTCCTCGTCCATGCGCGACAGCGTCACAAGATCGTTCACAAGGGCGGTGAGCTTGTCGGTCTGTCCCTTTGCCTTGTTGATCCACTTCTGCTCTCCCGTTTCCATTTCGAGGAGCTTCAGACTGGTGGAAATGACGGTGATGGGGGTTTTGAGCTCGTGCGAGGCGTCGGTGATGAACTGCTTTTGCCGTTCGCTCGCCTTAACGACGGGGTCGATCGCCCTGCGGGAGAAAAGCAGCACCGCGACATAAACGACACCGACGCAGAAAACGGTGGAGAAAAGGGACAAAAGGGCGATCTTGGTGATGGCGCTGACCTCACGGCTGCAATCGAGGAACACCGCCATATATTCCCCGCTTTCGTCCTGCAAAACGCGGTATTTATAGTCGCCTGTGAAGCCATAGCCCACCCCGTGCCGCAGTGCGGTTTTGAGATAGGGGTCGGTGTCCTCTTCGGTCACGGCGGCAATGTTCTTGAGATCGGCGGCAAGAAGCGTGCCGTCGGCGCTGTAGCGCAAAACGAAATAGCGCGTGGCATACGGCGTTTCCGGTGAAAACTTCCCGTCCGGCTTTTTGCTGCCGAAGGGATGGTCCCCGCGCGGCATCGGCGGGATCGTGCCGCGATTTTCGCAGATCATTTCGAGCGTTTCGGTCAGTCCCGTGTTCACCGAAATGAAGTTGGCGACATTGATGATCAGACTTAAAACCACCGTCACCGAAATGACCGCCAGCATGGCGATGCGGATAAATTTTCCCCGCAGCTTTTTGACCATGTTTTATGCCTCCAATACATACCCCAGTCCGCGGTTGGCGCGGATGGTGACGGCAGCCCCGATCTGCCGCAGCTTTTTGCGCAGATTGGAAATGTGCACCCAAACGACCGGCATTTCCGCGTCGCTGTCATAGCCCCACACGCGCTCCATGATCCGCTCGGCGGACAAAACGACGCGCGGCGAACGCATGAAAAGCTCCATGACCTGAAATTCCCTGCCGCTCAGCCGCACGCTGCGGCTGCCGCAGGAGAGCATGCCCGTGTCGCTGTTCAGCGTGATGTCCTCAAAGGTGAGCACCGACGGGGTATAGGCGGCACCGCGGCGCAGCATGGCGCGCACACGGCAGATAAGCTCATCGGGCGCAAAGGGCTTTGGAAGATAATCGTCCGCGCCCGCGTTGAAGCCGGTGATGCGGTCGTCCTTCTGCGTTTTGGCGGTGAGCATCATGACCGGCGCGGTCACGCCGTCGTCCCGCATTTTCTGCAGCGCGGTGAAGCCGTCCATTTTCGGCATCATCACATCGAGAATAATGGCGTCATAGGTGTCCGCCGCGGCATACTCATAGGCGGAAAGCCCGTCATAGACCGTGTCGACGGTGAACTGATTTTTTTCAAAAAACGCCGTGAGCGTTTCCGCCAGATCCGGCTCGTCCTCTGCAATGAGCAAACGCATGCTATCACCCGCCTTTCGTTTAGTATAGCGAAAAAGAAAGCAGAAATCAAGTCACAGTGTCTCGGACTGGTTTTCTCTGCCGCAGATGATGTTCAGATTGCCGTTGCGGCAGCGGATCTCGTCGAGAAAGGCTTTGGATACCTGCGGGGTCTTGAGCAGGATACGATAGTGCAGCTCATACAGCGTGCCCATGTTGGTGGTCTTGACCTTTTGCAGGGTGTGAGAGCGGGTATATTGCGCAAAGAGGTCGTCGAAAAGTCCGTCATATTCGAGATTTTCGGGAATGGTGATGCGCAGAATACGCGCCGCCGCCTCGCCCTCGCCGAAATGCAGCTTTGTCAGCAGCAGCACCACGGCGGCAACGATGACAAAGAAAAGCACCGCGACGCCGACATAACCCATGCCGGTCGCAAGGCCGATCGCCATCGCGAGAAAGATCATGCCGATCTCGCGCGCCGTGCCGGGTGCGGAACGGAAACGCACAAGCCCGAAAGCACCGGCGACGGCGACGCCTGCGCCGATGTTGCCGTTGACAAGCATGATGACGACCTGCACAACGGCGGGCAGGATCGCCAGCGTGACGGCAAAGCTCTGGGTGCACTGCGCCTTATACATGCTGCAAAGCGCCGTGGCGATGCCGAGGGCGAGGGAAACGGCGGTACAAATGAGAAACGCGGACAGGGTGAGGGAATCGGTGATGATGGAATTAAGCACTGAAAAGCGCCTCCTTTTGCAATTTTTGACGGTAGAACGTACCGTATTTGGAGAAAGAAACGGGGGTTGCGCCCGCCTCGCTCAGTGCGTGACTGAGCCACAGCGGGCAGGCGGCGGGAATTTTGACTTCCGTGAGGATCCTGTTGCCTGTCAGAAGCGGCGTGCCGTGGTCGCCCGCCGTCAGGGAAAGCGTCGTTTCGCGAAAGCGGATGCCGGTGTCAAACGTGACGCGCACGCCGTTTTCGCCCGCATAGGCTTCACGGTCATAGGCGATGAACACCCGCGGCGCGGTGTGATAAAACTGCTGAAACCGAAAAATTTCCTTTTCGATCTGCGTTTTCGCGGGAACGCTGCCGTCGAGAAAGGCGGCGACGGTGTCGACTCTCTGCTCGATGCGGCGCTTATACACGATGCCGTCAAACTTCTTTTTCAGCTCCGCAAACACCCTGCCGTCCTTTGCGGGCACACCGTAGCTGCGCACCCGCAGCTTTTCCTTATAGATCGGCTTTTCAATGGATGCGCGAATGAGCCGCCAGTCGGGCGTGTCATAATATAGGTTACAGATCGTATATCTGCCGTATGCGTCCGGCTGTACATAGGGGGCGATGTGCTGCAGGAAAATTTCCTTTTGCAGCGGTGTCAGGAAATACTTTTTTTCATACCGCTCGAAACAGTATTGCACGGCGCGTGCCATAGGGCATACCTCCTTTGTGTCTCCCATGATAAAGGGGCAACCTAAAGTGAACTTAAAGATTTTTCTTTAGGTTGCCTTTAACTTTCCGCCGTATCGTATAGACAAAGGAGGTCATCCGTATGAAAAACATGAAAAAGCATCTCGCGGCGATCCTCGGCGTCTGCCTGTCGGCAGCGCTGTTGTTTGCCGGCTGCGGCAAAACGAAAACCAAAAATGAGAATGTCACCGACAATACGTTATCCATAGAGTATATTACAGAGTCGGAAATACAATCTGTAATCGAAAAAACCGTCTCCGCACCCGATCTGACGGGGGCAAAGACGGTCACACTGACCGACGACGGCGTCACGATCGACGCGGGCGGCGTGTATGTCCTGAGCGGCACGACGACCGGCAGGATCACGGTCAACGCGAAGGACGCCGACGTGACGCTGGTCCTAAACGGCGTCACGGTGAACTGCACCGATAGCAGCGCTTTATATGTCTATAAGGCAAAAAGCGTGACGCTGTGGCTGGCGGAGGGAACGACAAACACGCTCACCGACGCCGAGAGCTATAGCTTCTCGGATGCGCTGTCCTCGAAAGCGGACGAAGAACCGAATGCCTGTGTCTATTCCAAGGCGGACATGGTCATCGGCGGAACGGGGACGCTCACGGTGAACGGCCGCGCAAACAACGGCATCACCGGCAAGGACACCCTGCGCGTGGAGACCGCCACGGTGCAGGTGACGGCGAAAAATCACGGCATAAACGGCAAGGACGCGCTGGTGGTCAAAGGCGCGACCGTCACAGTGGACTGCGGCGGTGACGCGCTGCGCTCCACCAACGACAGCGATAAAAAGTGCGGCTATGTCGCGCTGTCCGACGCGACGCTGTCGCTCACAGCGGGTGAGGATGGCGTGCAGGCGGAGACGGTGCTGTTTGCCGACAGCGGCACAGTCACTGTGAAATCGGGCGGCGGCAGCACCGCCACCGTTTCGTCCGACACTTCGGCAAAGGGCTTGAAGGCGGGTGCGGGCATGCTGCTCAAGGGCGGCAGCTTCACGGTCGACAGCTGTGACGACGCCATCCACAGCAACGGCAACGTTGCGATCTCCGGCGGCACTTTTCTGCTGGCGACGGGGGACGACGGCGTGCATGCCGATGAAAACGTCACCGTGTCCGACGGCACGATCACCGTGACAAAAAGCTATGAGGGCATCGAGGGCGCGACGGTGGACATCACCGGCGGCACCATCGACATCACCGCCTCGGACGACGGTCTCAACGCAGCGGGCGGCAACGACCAAAGCGGATTTGGGCCGCGCAAGGACAATTTCGGCGGCAGCAGCAATGACAGCACCTACTATATCCGCATCGCGGGCGGCAAGATCACGATCGACGCGGGCGGCGACGGCATCGACTCCAACGGCTCTCTGACCGTTTCGGGCGGCGAGACCTATGTCAGCGGCCCGACCGATAACGGCAATGGCGCACTGGACTTTGACGGAACGGGCACGATCACGGGCGGTATCGTCGTGGCGGCAGGCGCTTCCGGCATGGCGCAGAACTTCGGCGAAAATTCCACACAGGGCAGCATTCTGGTGTCGTTTGGCAGCTTCGGAACGGGCGCCGTCACGGTGACGAACGCTGCGGGCGAAACGCTCGCGAGCTTTACGCCCACCAAGCAGTATAACTGCGTGGTGGTGAGTGCGCCGACGCTCAAAAAAGGCGAGACCTACACCGTCAATGCCTGCGGACAGTCGCAGTCGGTGACGCTTTCGAGCCTTATCTATGGCAGCGGGATGCAGGGCGGCGGCTTCGGCGGCGGGCGTCCCGGCAATCAGCAGTCGGCAAACGGTCAGCAAGGCGGACAGAGCGATACAAACACCCCGCCCGACCTCCCGAGCGGACAACAAAACGGGCAAAACGGACAGGGCGGCACGCCGCCCGAACTCCCGAACGGACAGCAAAACGGTCAAAACGGGCAGGGCGGCACCCCGCCGTCCAAACCCGACAGCGGCAGCGGGAAAGGCAACAAGACCGCCGGCAGCACGACCGCCGCGACCGGCTCCGAAGCTATCTGACAAAAAAATCAGCACAACCTCACGGTTGTGCTGATTTTTCTGTCTATCTGTCTGTCAGTGTATAACGGGGGCAAAATCTGCGCCGATGAAAGCGGCGAGGGCGGCGGGATTTATCTCCATCTGCAGCCCGATCCTGCCGCCGCTGACGAAAAAGGCGGAAAGCGGCTTTGCCGTTTCGTCGATGACGGTCAAAAACGGCTTTTTCATGCCGACGGGACTGCACCCGCCGCGGATATAGCCCGTCACCTTGTTGATGTCCTTGACGGCGATCATCTCGACCGCCTTTTCGCCGACCGCCTTGGCGGCGGCTTTGAGGTCAAGCTCCGCCGCGACCGGGATCACAAAAACGAAGTGCGTGCTTTTGCCTTTGGTGACCAGCGTTTTGTATACCCGTTCTTCCGGCTGCCCCAGCTTGCGGGCGACGGAAAGTCCGTCGATGCCGTCGTCGGGCGTGTAGGTGTGCAGGGTATAGGGAATTTTCGCGCGATCCAGCATGCGCATGGCGTTTGTTTTCACTTCAGCCATTGTCTGTCTCCTCTCTGAAATACCGCACGATCGCCTCGGCGGCGGGGCGGGTGACGCCCTTCACCAAAAGCAGTTCCTCGACGGTCGCATCGGACACCGCCTTGACCGAGCCGAACTGCCGCAGCAGCGCGCGGGCGCGCTCCTTGCCGACGCCGGGAATTTTTTGCAGCGTGACCGACACCATGCTGCCGCTGCGTTTTTTGCGGTGATAGGTGATGGCAAAGCGGTGCACCTCTTCCTGGATGTCCGAGAGCAGGGAAAACACCGTCCGCTTTGCCGCAATGGCGATCTCGCCGCCGTCGGCGGAGATGGCGCGGGTGCGGTGCTTGTCGTCCTTGACAAGACCGAAAACGGGAATGCCCAGTCCGAAGCTGTCGATGAGCGGCTTCACCGCCGTCACATGCTCGCTGCCGCCGTCCAGCAGGATGAGATCCGGCTTTTTGCCGAATCCGCTGTCGTGCTGCGGGCTTTTTTCATATTCGGTGAGACGCCTTTCGAGCACCTCCCGCATGGCGGCATAGTCGTCGGCGCGGGCAGCGTCCCTGACCGCGAAGCGCCGATAGGCACTTTTGAACGGCTTTCCGTTTTTGAACACCACCATGCCGGCAACCTCTGCGTCGCCGGCGGTGTGGGAAATGTCATAGCATTCGATATACAAAGGCGGCGCATCCAGCGCCAGCAGCGTTTGCAGCTCATTGAGCGCCGTGCTCTCCCTTCCCGTCATGCCGACTCTGTGCGCAATGCGCTCGGCGGCGTTGTCGCGGCACATGGCGACAAGCCGCGCCTGTTCGCCGATCTGCGGCTGCACCAGATGCACGCGCTTTTTGCGCTTTTCGGACAGAAATTGCTCCAAAAGTGCGGCGTCCTCGATGTCGCCGTCCAGTGTGACCTGCGGCGGGACACGGTCGCGCATCGTATAATACTGCTGCAGAAACTCCGCTCTTGCGGCGGGCAGATTTTCCTGTTCATCCATCAAAAAATATTCCTGCTCCCGCAGCGCGCCGTCCGCAAAACGGAACACCTGAAAGCAGCTTTTGCCCGATCCTGTCGCAACGGCGATGACGTCCTGCTCGGAGACGGCGGACATGACGACCTTTTGCCGTTCGCCCATGCGGCGGATGGCGGTGATGCGGTCGCGCAGGCGCGCCGCCTTTTCAAATTCCAGCGCCTCGGCGGCTTCTTCCATGCGGGCTGTCAGCGTTTGCAGCGTGCTTTTGCTGCCCTTTGTGAGCAGCTCCACCGCGCCCTCGACCCGCTCGGCATAAGCGGCGGCGGAAACCTTGCCGCTGCACGGCGCACAGCAGCGGTGAATGTGCGCGTTGAGACAGGGGCGCACCGTTTGCCTGCCCTGCACGAAGCTGTGCCCGCAGGTGGCAAGCCCGAACACGGCGGACGCCTCGTCCACCGCCTGCTTGATGTCATAGCCGCTCATATACGGCCCGATATACCGCGCGCCGTCGTCCGCCGTCTGCTTTGCCTCGGAAATGCGGGAAAACGGCGGCGGGGAGATGCGGATATAGTGATAGCCCCTGTCGTCCTTGAGTAGGATGTTGTATTTCGGGCGGTGCTGCTTTATGAGTGAGCATTCCAGCACCAGCGCTTCAAACTCGCTGCCCACCACGATATAGGTGAACGTCGCCACGTGCGCTACCATCTGCCGCACCTTTTCGGTGTGGTTCGTTTCCGAGCCGAAATATTGGCTCACGCGGTTTTTGAGCGCCTTGGCTTTGCCGATATAGATGATCTCATCGGCGGCGTTTTTCATGATATACACGCCCGGCTGCAGCGGCAGGGTCATCGCTTTTTTGCGCAGCGCGGCAATTCTTTCGTTATCGTTCATGGCGTCACCGTGTCTGCCAGTACTTACGGTCAAGGCTGCGATATTGGATAGCTTCCGCCACGTGTGCAACCTCGAGCGTTTCGCTGCCTGCAAGGTCGGCAATGGTGCGCGCCACCTTCAAAAGACGGTCATAGGCACGGGCGGACAGCCCCATGCGCTCAAACGCGCCCGCAAGCATCGTTTTTGCCGCGTCGGACATGGGACACATTTCCTGCAGCTTTCCCGTCGGGATGGTCGCGTTGGAAACAATGTCCGTTCCCGCAAAGCGTACCCGCTGCACCGCGCGGGCGGCGTTGACGCGCGCCTTGATCGCGGCGGAGCTTTCCGCCTTTTCGCCCGAGGAAAGGTGCGAAAATTCCACCGGCGGCACCTCGATGTGCAGATCGACACGGTCGAGCAGCGGGCCGGAGATCTTGTTCATATACCGTGCAGCCGCCGCAGCGGTGCAGGTGCAGGCTCTGGTCGGATGCCCATAGTAGCCGCAGGGACAGGGGTTCATGGCGGCGACCAGCATGAAATTGCAGGGATAGGTCAGCGATGCGCTGACGCGGGAGATGGTGACCTTGCCGTCCTCAAGCGGCTGGCGCAGACATTCCATCGTCTGACGGGAAAACTCCGGCAGCTCGTCCAAAAACAGCACGCCGCCGTGTGCCAGCGAAATTTCGCCCGGGTGCGGCACGACACCGCCGCCCGCCAGTCCCTGCGGGGAAATATTGTGATGCGGCGCGCGGAACGGACGGCGATGCAGCAGTCCCGCACCGCCCGGCAGCGTCCCCGCGACCGAATGGATCTTCGTGATCTCCAGCGCCTCTTCCTGCGTCAGATCGGGCAGGATGGAAGGCAGACGCTTGGCAAGCATGCTTTTGCCCGACCCCGGTGGGCCGATGAGCAGCACGTTGTGCGAGCCGGCAGCGGCGATCTCCATCGCCCGCCTTGCCGCTTCCTGTCCCATGACCTCGGAAAAATCCGGCAGCGGCGGTTCATTTTCACCGCCATTTGCATGCGGCGTGACAACGGGGAGCGGCATGCTGCCGGAAAGATGCAGCATCAGCGCGTCCACGTTCGGCGGCGCAAAAACGGAAAGGCCGCTCACGACCGCCGCTTCCTCGGCGTTTTCCGCCGGAACATACAGCTCCTTCATCCCTGCATCGCGGGCGGCGATCGCCATCGGCAGTACGCCGCGCACGGGGCGGATCGCGCCCGCCAGCGACAGCTCGCCGATGAACGCTTTTTCATCGAGGGAAGCCTTCAGCTGCCCCGATGCCTTCAGAATGGCGAGCAGCAGCGGCAGATCATACACCGAGCCTTCCTTTTTCACGTCGGCGGGGGCGAGATTGACGGTGATGCGGCTGACGGGATAGGTAAATCCCGCGTTTTTGATAACGGCGCGCACGCGGTCGCGGGATTCCCGCACCGCCGCGTCCGGCAGACCGACCAGCTCAAACGAGGGCAGCCCTTGGGAAATGTCCGCTTCGGTGGTGACGGGGAAGCCGTCGATGCCGAAAAGCCCGAGGCTTTGGACACTGGCAAACATACGATCAGTCCTTTTTATCGTCGGTGGGAGCTTCCTCGGTCGGCAGTTCCGCCTCGGAGGTGTAAAATTCCTGTTTCACGGTGTCCGCAGGCTCGGCGCGGTCGGCGTCGACAAAGGCGGGCACATCGAGCGCTGTTTCTTCCCGCACGGCGGTGATGCGCGCAGGGGTCGCCCTGCGTTTTTTGTGCTGGGTGCGGATATACTTATACGTCTCCATCACCACAAACGGCACAAAGGACAGCCCTGCGACGGTGAGCCATGCCGCACTGTTCATGGCGGACAGGCCGAACACGGTGCGCAGCGGCGGAATGAGCAGCACGACCAGCATGGCGGCAAGCGACACCGCAAAGGCGCCGCACATCCGTCGGTTGGTGAAGAAGCCGACCTCAAACAGCGAGTGGGTGGAGCGAATGTTGAATGCATGAATGATCTGGGAGAACGCGAGCGTGGCAAACGCCATCGTCTCGCCGAGCGCCAAATTCGGTTCGCTGCCGCCCATGACGCGCGAGCCGACGAAATAGGCAATGAGGGAGAGCATGCCGATCATCAGTCCCTGCCAGATCGCCTGTGCGCCGACGCCGTCGGCAAAAAGGCTTTCCTTGCGGCTGCGCGGCTTGCGGCTCATGACGTCGTCCTCGACCGGCTCGACGCCGAGGGCAAGCGCCGGCAGACTGTCGGTCACGAGGTTGATCCACAAAAGCTGCATCGGCAGCAGCGGCGACTCCCGCCAGAAGATCATGGCGAGGAACACCGTCAGAATTTCGCCGAGGTTGCAGGAAAGCAGGAAATGCACCGCTTTGCGGATGTTGTCATAGATGCCGCGTCCTTCCTTGACGGCGGCGACGATGGTGGCAAAGTTGTCGTCCATCAGCGTCACGTCCGCCGCCCCCTTGGCGACGTCCGTGCCGGTGATGCCCATGGCACAGCCGATGTCGGCGGCTTTCAGGGCGGGCGCGTCGTTGACGCCGTCGCCGGTCATGGCGACTACATCGCCGCGCTTTTTCCACGCCTTGACGATGCGGATCTTGTCCGCCGGGGTGACGCGGGCATAGACGCTGTATTCGGTGATATGCTTTTTGAGATCGCGATCGGACATTTCGGCAAGCTCCGCGCCGGTGATCGCTTTGGTGTCGTCGGTGAGAATGCCCATTTGGGCAGCGATCGCAGAGGCGGTCACGACATGGTCGCCGGTGATCATCACCGGACGGATGCCTGCCGCACGGCACTCGCGGATGGCTTCGATCGCTTCGGGACGCGGCGGGTCGATCATGCCGAGCAGTCCCAGCAGCGTCAGCCCGTTTTCAAGCTCCTCGGGCTTACAGTCGGTGGGGGCTTCGTCCAGCCGCTTGCAGGCGACCGCCAAAACGCGCAGCGCGGATTTGCCCATGGCGTCCGCGGCGGCGAGCGCTTCCATCACGCTGCCGTCGGTGCAGCGGGAAAGCAAAATTTCCGGCGCGCCCTTGACGATGGCGACGGTCTCGCCGTCGATGAGGTGCACCGCCGTCATCAGCTTGCGGTCGGAGTCAAAGGGAATCTCATCCAGCCGCGGGCACTGGGAGAACAGATCGTCCTTGGAAAAGCCGTTGTGCATGGCATAGGCGATGATGGCGGTCTCGGTCGGATCACCGATGTGCTGTTCGACACCGTCGGCGGTGACCTGCACGCTGCCGTCGGTGCACAGCGTCGCCAGCCGCACCAGCGCCAGCGCACCCTCGGACGCAGACTGCCGCAGATCCTCGGTGTGGTTGCCGACAAAGGCACGGGTGAGCGTCATGCGGTTCTGTGTGAGCGTGCCGGTCTTATCCGAACAGATGACCGACGCGCTGCCCAGCGTTTCGACGGCGGGCAGACGGCGGATGAGCGCCTGTTTTTTCACCATTTTCTGCACGCCCATCGCCAAAACGATGGTGACGATGGCGGGCAGTCCCTCGGGGATGGCGGCGACCGCCAGCGATACGGCGGTCATGAACATCTCGAGCACCGGCATATGGCTGAAAAGCCCGATGATGAAAATGATGATGCAGATGGCAAGCGCCAAAAAGCCGAGCTGCTTGCCGAGCTGTCCTAACTTGCGCTGCAGCGGCGTGGCGGTCTCCTCTTCCGCGCCGAGCATGGCGGCGATGCGCCCCATTTCGGTGGACATGCCGGTGGCGACCACGACGGCGGTGCCCGTGCCGTAGGACACGGCGCAGCCCGAATAGACCATGTTCACACGGTCGCCGAGCGGGGCGGTGGTGTCGATGTGCGCCGCCGCATCCTTGTCGACCGGCAGCGATTCACCGGTCAGCGCCGATTCGTCGCACTGCAGCCGCACGGCGGTGAGCAGACGGCAGTCGGCGGGGATAAGGTCGCCCGCCTCAAAGCTGACGATGTCGCCCGGCACAAGGTCGTTGGCGGAAACGGTGGTGAGCTGTCCGTCACGCAGCACCTTGGCATTCGGCGCGGACATGTTTTTGAGCGCCTGCAGGGCGGCGTCCGCCTTGCTTTCCTGAATGACGCCGATGATGGCATTGAGAATGAGGATCGCCACGATCACGACAGGCTCCGCCCATTCCGCGACGTCACCGCGCAGGGTGTTATAGATGCAAAGTCCCAAAGACACCAAGGCGGCAATGAACAGAATGATGACCATGGTGTCCTGCAGCTGACCCAAAAAGCGCTCAAGAAAGGAGCGCTGTTTCTTTTCGCTGAGAATATTTTTGCCGTATTCCTTTTCGCGGCTTTGCGCCTCGGCGGTCGTGATGCCGACAGTCTCGTCGGTCGAAAGCTCCGAGAGGACATCCGCCGGTGTGCCTGTATGCCAGATCATAAGATTCCTCATTTCATTTTGAAGATAGATACATACATGATACCACAGTCTTCATTTTTTTGCAACACCGTGTGCTGCAGGGCGCAAAACGGGCGAAAAAACGAAAAATCCGAAGAAAATGCTATTTTAACCTTGCAAAAAAGACGGGTCTTGTGTATAATTACATAAAGATGGGTATAGTATGCCCTCTAAAATGGTCAAATTGTTTGTGCGCGGCGGCGCTGCCGCGCTCCGAAAAAAGGATGGAGAGTTTCTATGTCGAACAGACTGTTTCAAAGCGTGGTTCATCAGATGCAGCCGGCGATCGACCGCACCATCGGCGTGATCGATGAGAGCCTGTCGATCGTTGCGTGCAGCGATCTCGGACGCATCGGGGAGAGCGTTCCCGCCGTCACGGCGGAGACCTTCACGGTGCCGGAGGCGTTTGTGGTGGACGGCTATACGTATAAGGCGTTTGCCCGCCCGCACTGCGAGTATGTGCTGTTTGTGGAGGGCAACGACGAGGAAGCGGAGCGGTATGCGGCGCTTTTGGCGGTATCTCTCACCAACATCAAGCAGTATTATGACGAAAAATACGATCGCGGCAACTTTGTGAAAAACGTGATCCTTGACAACATCCTGTCGGGCGATATCTATCTCAAAGCGCGCGAGCTGCGGTTCAACAGCGATGTCGACCGCGTGGTGCTGCTCATCCGTGTGGCGTCCCATTCGGAGGTCTCCGCGTTTGATGTGGTGCAGAACCTGTTCCCCGACAAGGCAAAGGACTTTGTCATCAACATCAACGAAAACGACATCGCGCTTGTGAAGGAGATCCGCAGCGGCATCGACGGGCGCGATCTCGAAAAGCTGGCGTGCTCCATTGTGGATACGCTCAGCAGCGAATTTTACACGCAGGTGTCGGTCGGCATCGGCACGGTCGTTTCCAGCATCAAGGAGCTTGCCGGTTCTTTCAAGGAAGCGCAGATCGCGCTGGAGGTCGGCAAGGTGTTTGACACTGAGCGCACCATCGTCAGCTATGACAATCTCGGCATTGCGCGCCTTATCTATCAGCTGCCGACCACGCTGTGCGAAATGTTCCTGCGGGAGATCTTCAAGCGCGGTTCGATCGAGTCGCTCGATCAGGAAACGCTGTTCACCATTCAGAAATTCTTTGAGAATAACCTCAATGTTTCCGAGACCTCGCGCAAGCTGTTTTTGCACCGCAACACGCTTGTCTACCGTCTCGAAAAGATCAAGCGCCTGACGGGGCTGGATCTGCGGCGGTTTGACGACGCGATCGTGTTCAAGGTGGCGCTGATGGTCAAGAAGTATCTG
>OIZI01000940.1_pt1 | contig 13418 bp, 15 predicted proteins | sample 1588441 | NCBI WGS metagenome assembly OIZI01 (sample SAMN03283284) | human gut metagenome | biome: human-associated habitat; material: feces | host: Homo sapiens | place: Peru | collected 2012
CATGGAGCGCCGGGGCTTGCTGCAAAGTAAAATTCCGCACCTGCGCCAACACCTCATCCGGTTCGCTGCGCGAACCATCTTCTCCTCAAGGGGAAGGCTTTTAAGCCTGCCCTTATCCCGCGGTTATCAATCGTAAACCGGCTCAAAGCTTATGAGTATTTTTGACAAATTATAGTATGTAACTTTCAGTTTCTGATCCCGTCTCTGATTTTTCATTTCTTCAAGAAGCTCGCTATTTTTGATATCCGGTACACGAAGCCTAAGTATGTCGTTGCTCCCATAGTAAAATTTCCATTCAGTATAGTTGCCTCTGCTAAAAAAATCATATCCCCAAGAAATAATTTTACCCGAAAGATATACTTCTTTAGTTACACTGCCTTTGAATACATCAATCAATAAAGCAAAAAGCGGACTGCACTGGCTTGCGAGACACGTTATAAGGATGGTCTCAAAAATGACTGTTAATACTATATATCTTTCGAATACATATATTCCTATTCCAATGGCGATCCCGAATAGCAAATATAGAACTTTATCAATAACGAACTTTCTCATTTGACTCTCTATATTTTCCTCAGCTTGCTTTTAGCGATATAGTACATCGGGTCCAGTCCGTCGGGTCTCGGCTCCAGGGACTTATACGCATACATGAAGCCATCCTCATTATGAAAGAGCCTGAACGGAAGTTCCTGCGTGTAGCCTGCGGGCTTGAACTTGCCAGATCTGGTTTTTGCTTTGTACGAGAGCTTTTCGCCCAATATGGCTTCACACATCAACCCAGACTCATCATACTCATAATCTTCTGCCTTGAATAAACATGAGTCCTTGTCGGCATAGCAACTCCCGTCATCTCTGCAATATGCGGCCATGCACAGCCGCCTGTATGCGCGGAGCTTTCCCGCCGCATAATCGCACAGCGATGCGGAGTACATATGGATGTAGCCTAAAAAATAATCCAGTTTATACTCCACGGATATTTCGACATCATCTTGGTGAATAACAAACTCCCTTGTGTACAGAGTTTTCCTGCCGTTTTCCCATGTGGTAAACCCATCGACCATAATGATTTGCCGCGCTTCGTTCAGATAATAGATATAGTCATAGTTGACCACCGGACGCCGTTTCAGGAGCCTGCCGCGATTTGCATTACCTACGATCAAATCATATACGGGGCTGGGGCAGTAGTAGCCTCTGTGCATGCTCTCCCCGCCTTTGGAGTATTCCCTATAGCAGGTCTCCGCCAGCGCCTTTTTCCGGAGCTCATCATAGCTGTAAAGATATTTGTCATACAGGTTAAATAATCTTTGCTCCATATAGTTCACGCGCATGTGCCGCTCCTTTCTCTGTGTTCTTATATCCATTATAATAGATTTCCGAAACTCTTTCAAATCATTTGTTCTGTCTGCGGCTTTTTTCTTGTACTCGCGGCGCAGTTGTGGTATCTTATTAGAGATATCTATTTCTCTTTGAAAGGAAGAATCATCCTTGAAGATCGTTGTTTTAGGCGGCGGGATAAGCACCGAGCGCGAGGTCGCGCTCGTCACGAGCACCTCCGTGTGCAAGGCTCTGCGCAGCCTCGGCCATAAGGCTATATTCGTCGATATGTTCATGGGGCTTGAAAATTATGACGGCGCGCTTGAGGACGCATTCGACGTCCCCGACGGCTTCTGCGGCAGCGTCGCGGTCGAAAGAAAAGCGCCCGACCTCGAAGCGGTCAAAGCCTCGCGTAAGCTCAAGAGTCCGAGCCGCCTCGGCAGGAACGTGCTTGAGATATGCGCGCTTGCCGACTGCGTCTTTCTCGGCCTGCACGGCGCTGACGGCGAGGACGGCAAAATTCAGGCCGCGCTCGATCTGCTCGGCGTTCCCTATACCGGCTCCGGCCCGCTCAGCAGCGCGATGGCAATGGATAAGGCCGTAGCCAAGCGCGTCATGGACAGCTACGGCATCCGTACCGCGCCGTGGCGCGAGGTCGTCTACGGTGAGGACGATATACCCGGCCTCCTCGATACGCTGCCGCTGCCCTGCGCGGTAAAGGTCGTGAACGGCGGCTCGTCCATCGGTGTGGAGCTGCCCGACACCCGCGAGGAGCTGGAAGCCGCCCTGCGCAATATTCTTAAGTATGGCGACCGCATCGTCGTCGAGGAGAAGATACACGGCACCGAGGTCACAGTCCCCGTTCTCGGCGACCGCTGCCTGAGCCCTATTGAGATCGTCCCGCCAGAGGGCTCGACCTTTGACTATGTCGCCAAGTACCAGAGCGGCGACGAGGGCGCGCGCGAAATTTGCCCCGCCCGCATCAGCGAGAAGGACAGACAGACCGTCTGCGAAGCGGCGCTGAAGTTCCACAACGCTCTTGGTCTTTCGGTCTATTCCCGCAGCGATTTCATCATCGACAGCGAAGGGCGCGCATGGTGCCTTGAGGTCAACACCCTGCCCGGAATGACGCCGAACAGCCTCATTCCCAAGGCCGCAAAGCTTGAGGGACTTGAATATCCGCAGCTGTGCGAGGAGATAATACGCCTGTCGCTTGAGTGCAAGAGCAAAAAATAATCGGAAATATCAAATTCTTAACCGAAGTTAACACTTTCTTGATGTTTTGCATACGCATTGTGGTAAAATGCTCTCTTAGAAAAAAGACAGACAATGCCTATGAAATCAGCGAAGGTGGACTATGAGAGAAAAAATTGCGCGCTTCATGGCCGGGCGCAACGGCAACGACCAGTTAAATCGTTTTCTGCTGCTCGTCGATATCGTGCTGCTTTTGATCGCGGCGATATTCAAGGACGGGATAGGCAGATATGTATATCCGTTTGTATTCGTGCTGCTGGCGTACGCATACTTCCGTATGCTCTCCCGCAACGTTTACAAGCGCCGCGAGGAAAACGGGAAGTATATCCGCGCAAGGTACAAGGTCTCCGCCGCGCTCAGGGTGCGGCACGAGCGCTGGGTGCAGCGCAAGGACTATAAGTTCTTCACCTGCCCCAACTGCAAGACGGCGCTGCGCGTTCCGAGAGGGCACGGCAAGGTCAATATAGTCTGCCGCAAGTGCGGCACGTCCTTCACGGGGAAGACCTGATATGTTCGGGTATCTTGTCGCAGCATCGGAGCTGCTTGAAGAGGAACAGCAGCAGCGCTATAAGGAGTGCTACTGCGGGCTGTGCCGCAGCCTTGACCGCTGCTTCGGCTCCGCCGCAAGGCTCACGCTCAATTATGACCTGACCTTTCTTGTGCTGCTGCTCTCCTCGCTCTATGAACCGGAGGAGGAGCACGGGGAGAGCGTCTGCCCGCGACACCCGGCCAAACGGCAGCAGTGGATGACGAACGAGATAAGCGACTATGCCGCGAACATGAACGTCGCATTGGCTTATCTCAAATGTCTGGACGATTGGCATGATGACCACAGCCTCACGGCCTACGCCGAGGCGAGGACGCTCAAGCGCTGGTACGAGGAGATATCCGAGCGCTATCCGCGGCAGTGCGGCGCGATGCGCCGTTCACTCGAAAAGCTCGGAGAGATAGAAAAATCAGGGCTATGCGAGCCTGATGCCGCCGCCGACACTTTCGGCGAGCTTATGGAGCAGCTCTTTATCTATAAGGACGACCGCTGGTCAGATACGCTTGGCCGGATGGCTCACGCGCTGGGGCGCTTTATCTACCTCTGCGACGCGATCATCGACCTTGAGGACGACATCTCCTCCGGCAGCTATAACCCGTTCAAGGAATATGCCGGGCGGGAGGATAACGAGCAGCGCTTCAGGGATATACTGAAGATGCAGCTCGGCGAGTGCGTGTTCTATTTCGATAAGCTCCCGCTGGTGCAGGACGCGGGACTGATGCAAAATATACTGTGTGTAGGGCTGTGGGCACAATTCAACAAGAAATACAGCAGAAAGGACCTGTAAATGTATCAGGATCCATACAAGGTTCTGGGCGTCTCTCCCGACGCATCGGACGAAGAAATAAAAAAAGCGTACCGCGAGCTTACGAAGAAATACCACCCCGACCTTAACCCCGGTGACGAAGAGGCCGCGCGGAAGATGAACGACATCAACACCGCATACGACCAGATAAAGAACGGCACCGCCAAGGCAGGCGTTTATGGCCAGCAGGCCAATAACGGCTACGGCGGGGCTCAGTACGGCCAGTATGAGCAGTACGGCTGGAACCCGTGGACGAGCTGGGGCGATTTCACCGGCTGGTCGAATGCGCAGCAGAACCGTCAGACCGAACGCAGCGAATACACCGCCGCGAAAAATTACATTCGCAACGGCATGTACCGCGAAGCGCTCAATGCACTGTCCGGAGTTCCGATGTCGGAGCGCGACGGCAAGTGGTACTACCTCTCCGCCGGGGCGAACATGTACATGGGCAACAAGGTCACGGCGCTGGAGCATGCCAAGCGCGCGGTAGAAATAGAGCCGGGCAACGAGGAATACCGCCGCCTGCTCGAACAGCTGCAAAGCGGACGCGATTTCTATGACAGCTACTCCACCGGCTACGGCCACCGCGTGAATCTCAGCCCGCTGTGGCTGGCGCTCTGCGGCTCTCAGCTGCTGTGCGGCCAGACCTGCGGCTGCCCCATGATATACTGCTTCTGAAGGAAACAAAATCGCATCGCCGATCTGAACTACCAGACCGGCGATGTTTTTAGTCGAACAGACTGTGGATGACTCTGTCGGTATACGCGGTGAGCGACGGAAAATCCATATACGGGCGGTAGACGCGCTCAAGCTCATCGTGCATTCCCTTGGCCTTGGCAAGCTGGGCGCAGGCCGCGTCCAGCAGCTCATCAAGCAGGGGAGCGTATTGGTTTTCATACTCCGCTTCGATGCTCTCCGTGCTCTCGCACTCCCATGCGCGGGAGACGAAGGCCAGAGAGCGCTCAGGCAGCAGCACGGCATCGAGCTTATCCGGGCGCAGCGGCTGTGGGCAGACGACGGCGCTCAGTCCGTTTTCCTCCGCCAGACGCGCGGCGTGTTCCAGCCCTTCATCACTGAGCATAACAGCGCGTGGGCAAAGCTCGCGGAGCGTCCCGGCAAGACGCACACGCCCCTTGCAGCTCACGGCGCGAAGGAAGCGCCGTTTTATGAAACCCGGCTCTCCCGCTTCGCCGATAAGATCGCTTATCTTTTCCGCACCGGCGCAGGAGAGCGGCGCTTCATTTGCGCAGTCCGCGGTCTGCGCTGCGGCGGCAAGGAGCCTGTAGGCCTGGGCGTATACGGCCTTGTAGTCCCGGTCAATTTCACGCGCCAGCGCGGCGTCATTTTTCCCGAGCGGGTGGGCGCAGAAGCGGCCAAGATCCTCATAGCCCGCGTCAGCGGCGAAAACTTTTGGCTCGCGCACATGCGGAGCCGTCCCGTCCATCCACGCGCGGCCAAGCGCCGGGATATACAGCGCGTCCAGCGAATCCGGATCGCCGGAGCAGATGATCTCCTCCGTGTCAAGCCCGGACTGCTTCGCCGCGGCGGATATACGGCGCATGAAGCCCGATTTGCCGGTGCCCGGCCCGCCCTTTATTATGTTGAGAAACACCCCGCGCAGCTCCGGGAAGCCGTCATACAGCGAATAAAAGCCCCTGCCGGAATTTGCCGCGAGGAAAAACACAGTGTCCATACCTGCACCCCCTGATAAAAGCATAGTCTATTATATGCAGCCCGCCGCGTGATTGACATCGGGGGAAAGGTCATATATAATTATTTTGATCAGACAAAGGAGGAATCAAATGTACAAATATATCCTGTTTGATTTTGACGGAACCGTTTTTGACACGGTCGAAGGAATAACCAAGTCTGTCCAATACGCCCTTACAAAGCGTGGGATCTCGGCGGAGCTTGACTCGCTGCGCTGCTTTGCGGGCCCCCCGCTGGTGGACATGTTCATGGAGAAATTCGACCTTACGCAGGAGGACGCCGAGGCCGCGACAGCGGATTTCCGCGAGCGCTATCAGCCGATCGGCCTGTATGAATGCCGGGTATTCCCCGGGATAAAGGAGCTGCTGCGTTCGCTTATCGATGCGGGGCTTCACGTCGGCATCGCGACCTCGAAGCCGCAGCACCTCGCTGAGAAACTGCTGGAGGGCGAGGGGATGCTGGAGCTGTTCGAGGTCATCTCCGGCAGCGACAGCGACGGCCACAACAACTCCAAGGCGGCAGTTCTGACGCGCGCGATGAACGCCCTCGGCGCTGATAAAAAGGAAACTGTTCTCGTCGGCGACACGAAGTATGACGTCGCCGGGGCGAAGGCCTGCGGCGTCGATTGCGTCGGTGTGCGCTACGGCTATGCGGCGGAGGGGGAGCTTGCAGCCGCGGGAGCGGATCATATCGTGAACGACCTGCAGCAGCTCAAGGCGCTGCTGCTGAATAAGGAGGAAGAAAGCATGTTCAGACCCCTGAGAAGAAAGAAGAACGCGATATCCGAGGAAGCGGCAAAGGAGCTGCTGCTGAACGAAAAGCGCGGCATCCTCGCGGTGAACGGCGACGATGGCTATCCTTTCGCCCTGCCGGTCAACTACTTCTACGACATGGAAAACGGCAAGATATATTTCCATGGCGCAAAGGTCGGACACAAGGTGGACTCGCTGAAAAAAAGCGACAAGGTCTGCTTCACAGTATATGGGAACAGCCAGTACAAGGAGGGCGAATGGGCGCCCTATACGCAGAGCACCATCGTTTTCGGGCGCTGCCATCTGATACAGGATGCGGCCATGACCGAGGAGAAGGTGCGCACTCTCGCCGAGAAGTACTACCCCGACAAGAGCGAGATCGACGGAGAGATAGCGCAGTCTATCCGCGCGGTGCAGCTCTATGAGATAACGATAGAGCACCTGACCGGCAAGCAGGTTCAGGAGAAATAAACAAAGAAAAAGAAAATCACAGGGAGCTGATGTTCCCTGTGATTTTCTTTATGAATCGAATCTGAATATCAGTAAAGATTTATCGATAAACAATAAAAAATCCTTGACAAACGATGCGCGGAGTGTTAAGCTCGAACCGTAAACAGAAGGAGGTAACGGCATGGATATGAACAGTGATAAGAGCATAAGCCTCTCGCAGTGCTGCGTCGTGCTGTTCGCGCTGCTGCTCGCGGCGCTGGATATCGGGGGCTACTGGTTCGTCGGCTTCTTTATCCGCCTGCGCGGTATGGTCTGGCAGAGCGGTGTTTTAATGCTCGTTTCGATCTATACCGGCAGCGTTTTCGGCTGGGTGACGCTCTGGAAGCTGTGGAAGCTGTTGGAGAACATAAAGGCAGGGCGCGTCTTTGTGGATGAGAATGTCCGCATCATGCGCACGGTGAGCCGCTGCTGCGTCGCCGCCGCTGTGATAAGCGCTCTCAGCGCGCTGTACTATGCGCCGTTTTTCGTGATCGCAATGGCAGCGGCGTTCATGGCGCTGATCGTGCGCATCGTCCGGAACGTCTTTCAGACCGCGATAGGCATGAAGGACGAGCTGGACTATACCGTCTGAGGTGCTGCGTATGGAAATCGTAGTGAACCTCGATGTCATGATGGCAAAGCGCAAGATATCCGCGGGCGAGCTTGCCGAGCGCGTCGGCATAACCCCGGCGAATCTCTCGATACTAAAGAACAACAAGGCAAAGGCCATCCGCTTTTCAACGCTCATGGCGCTGTGCCGGGAGCTCAACTGCCAGCCGGGCGACCTGCTGGAATTTGTGGACGACGGAGGTGAAGAGCATGGATGAAAGAAACGAAAACACTCAGCCTGTCTTTACCGCGTCAATGGCGGAAAAGTACACGGCGCTGTTTATGTACATTGCGGCCTATATCTATACCCTGACGACCGGCAGCCGCTGGCAGCTTTGGTTTGCGGCGTTCGTCGTGCTCTTCGTGATGATGGCCGAGTACCTTTACCGCAATGTTCCGCGCTCGAAAGAGAGCTGGGTCTGGCTCGGCTGCGCCGTGCTCGTGACGGCCTGCACTGCCATTGGACGGAGCAGGGCATGGGGAGAGTTTTACAGCATCGCCGCGGTACACATCCTCGCCGTGTGGTGGGCGCTCTCCCGCGGCGGAAAGCTCATAGAGGGCGAGAGCGGGCATCTTCTGCCGCTCGATGCGCTCAACAGCTTTGTGCGCATTCCGTTCGGGAATTTTTCTCTGCGCCTGCGCTGCATCGGCGCTTGGATAAAGGACATGAGCCGCGGCAGAAGGAGCAATAAGAACACGATCATTGCGTCCCTTACCGCGATCGTCCTCGGTGTGCTGCTGCTCTGGTGGGCGGCGTCAAGCCTTGCCTCGGCTGACAGCGGTTTCGGCAGGATAGTCAGCGGCGTGCTTGATTCTCTGCGGATAAACCTCGGCACGGGCTTCTGGGATTTTCTCTTCCGCCTTGCCGTGAGCCTGCCCGTCGGCGCATATGTGTTTGGCCTGATCGCGGGCACAGCGCGCCTGCCGGAGGAGAAGCTCCGCATGCAGATGGATGGCGTGAACAGCTTTTTTGCAAAGCTGCGCGTTGTGCCGAACGGCGTGTGGGTCGCCGTGACGGCGGCCTTCGCGGCGGTGTACCTGCTGTTCTTCATCGTGCAGGGCTCGTACCTTTTCGGCGCGTTTGCCCGCCGCCTGCCCGAGGGCTTCATCGTCTCGCAGTACGCGCGCGAGGGCTTCTTTGAGCTTTGCCGCGTTATCGCCATAAACTTTACGCTCCTCTGGCTTGTCACGCGCAGCTCGTCAAGGCCGATGCGCGAGAGCCGCGCGGCAATGCTGATGTGCACTCTGCTGCTCATCGCCGGGGCGTTCTTCGCGGTGATCTCAATATCGAAGCTCTGCCTGTATATCTCCTGCTTCGGCTTCACGCCGCTGCGCCTGCAAAGCTTCTGGTTCGCGCTCCTCATGCTCTGCGGCTGCGTATGCGCCGTGTACTCTCTCTGGACGGGGAAGAAGAGCTTCCGCTTCTGGATGATGTTCGGCGCGGTCACGCTGTCGCTCTTGAGCGTATACTGAATTGAACTATGAAAAATGGCCGCCCGATACGCAGGTATCGGGCGGTCAACAGACTGTCAAAAAAAGTATTTTTGCCAGTCTGAAATTAAAACTTTTCTTTCCCATGAATAGGACAAAGCGCCGCGCATGTATACTTTTTTCGAGGGGGTGCATGGCATGATGTGCTATTTTTCCGAGCTGCGGTATAAGGAGGTCATCGATATACACACGGGCTTCCGCCTCGGCTATATCTGCGATGTGGAGCTTGACGATGCCGAAGGGCGCGTCGTCTCTCTCATCACGCCGGGGCGCGCGAAGCTGTTCGGGCTGCTCGGGCGCGAGGATGACTATGTGCTCCCGTGGAGCTGCATCGTCAAGGTCGGCAGCGATATCGTCCTTGTCGAAGCCAAGGGCGAATTCATGCGCCGTAAGCGGCAGCACCGGCTGTTTTGAGATAATAAGCAGTTGGCAAATTCAGGTGTATGTTATATAATATATGAATCAAACACCCTGATCCGGAGGTGCGCCATGAGAAATAAGATCGCGCTGCTGCTTGCCGTGCTCATGCTTGCCTCGGCGCTGCTGTGCGGCTGCGGTGAGGAGAAGACTCTTGAGCCGTGGACTATGCCTGCCGTGGACGCAAAGCCCACCGAGGAGCCGACGCCTGTTCCGACCTATGGCGGCGGAAGCCCCGAGGAATATATCTGGAACGAGGCCGAGAGCTTTGACATGTCCGACCCCGGCGCCGCGCTCGGGAGTGTGCAGGAGACGCTCAGCCATAATGACTGCCTTGCGCTCTTCCCGTATAACTTCCTGCCGACGGCGCTCTTTACCGAGAGCTATTCTGCCTACCAGCGCCTCAACCGCCAGAAGACGAATCATGACGTGCTGCGCGACCCGAACGACGGCGGCCTTGCGGAGCACTCGTATGTTGAGTTTATTTATCTGCCCTCTGGACGCGATGAGACGCGCGGCCTTACCGTCATGGCGGAGCTGTGCAGCTACGATGCCGTGAGCAACATGTACTTCCAGCGCATCTATCCGCACATCAGCTACCCCGAGCAGGCAAAGCCGCAGCTGTCGAAGTATTATCTTGACAGCTTTGTCCTCGCCCGCTTCGGCGATGTGCGCTTGGCGCAGATACTCAAGCTGCCGTCCAGCTCTTATTTTACTGACGCCGAGAAGGCCGCGGCTGACGCTGCCGAGAACGGGGAGGAGTATGTGCCCGCGCGGCAGATACTGCTGACGATAACCTGCGGGGAGAATATGAGCGACGAGGAGTTTATCGCCGCCGTGTGTACACTGCTGAAGTTCAGCGACGGCAGCGAGATAACCGCTCCCAAGGAGAGCCGCCTGCCGGTTCCCGGGGAAAAAGGCGCAGCATGACGTCAGAAGAAGCTCGCACCGTTCCGTTTCCGCCTTGCAGCGAAAACTGCACTATGTGATCTCCTTCTTCCTTTTCAAATCGAACCCACTTCGTTGGGCTTCGATTTGATATAAAAGCAGCAGTCGGCAAATCTACGTATGCATTGTCTGCTGACATAATATTCTGAGGAGTACTATGGAAAATACTGAGATAAAAAAAGAACGCGCCGTGCTTGCGGGGCTTTCCGCCGCGAGCATGGACGAGCATGAGCGCTCGACAGAGGTTTCGATGGAGGAGCTTGCCGCCCTTGTCGAGACGGCTGGGGGCGAGACTGTCGCCATGCTCATGCAGAGCCGCCCGACGCCCGACCCGCGCAGCTTCATCGGCGACGGCAAGGTCAGGGAAATGAAAGAGCTTATCGCGATGAACGACTGCGACCTCGCCGTGTTCGACAACGAACTCAGCCCCTCGCAGATGCGCGTGCTGTCCGAGGAGCTCGGCGTCAAGGTGCTCGACCGCTCCGGACTCATACTGGATATCTTCGCCCAGCGCGCCCAAACGCGCGAGGGTCAGCTTCAGGTAGAGCTTGCGCAGTATAAATATCTGCTCCCGCGCCTGACAGGTATGTGGACGCACCTTGTCCGCCAGACCGCCTCCGGCGGCTCGTCGCCTATCGGTACGCGCGGCCCCGGCGAGACTCAGCTTGAGACCGACCGCCGCCATATCCGCCGCAAGATCCAGAAGCTTGAGGAGGAGCTGGCCGATGTGCGCAAGGTGAGAAGCACCCAGCGCCGCAAGCGTGAGAAGAACGCCATGCCCGTCGTCGCCCTTGTGGGGTATACGAACGCTGGCAAATCCACGCTGCTCAACTGCCTTACCGGCTCTGACATCCCCGCGAACGACCGCCTGTTTGACACCCTCGATACCACGACCCGGCGCTTCCGCATCGACGAGACGCAGGAGGTGCTGCTCTCCGATACCGTCGGCTTTATCCGCAAGCTGCCCACGCATCTTATCGAGGCCTTCAAGGCGACGCTCGAGGAGCTGAGCTATGCCGACGTGCTCCTGCACGTCATTGATATCTCGAACCCCGAATGGGAGGAGCAGGCGCGCGTTGTCGATTCGTTGATCCGCCAGCTCGGCGCGGAGGACACGCCCTGCATCCGCGTGTTCAATAAGTGCGATGCCTATATCGGCATCCTGCCGCACGGAGAGAACATCGTCTGTATCTCCGCGCGCAGCGGCGAGGGGGCAAAGGAGCTTGTCGACATGCTCTCCGCCATGCTCGACCGCGGCAAGAAGCGCGTCACGCTGAAGATTCCTTACGCAAACGCCGGTCTTGCCGACAGCCTCAACCGCGAGGCGCAGGTACACTCCATGGAGTATACCGACTCCGGCATCGAGGCCGAGGTCACTGTCGGACCTGAGCTTTTCGGCAGGGTCAAGCAGTTCATCCCCGGCTATGTTGAACCCAAGGAGGACTGGGAGGATTGAGCGAGTATTATATCCCCTCCGCCCCGGGCGAGGCCGAGTTCACCGAGAAGCGGTCGCGCTTTCTTGGACATCTGCGCTGCGTCGAGACCGAGGATGAGGCCAAGGCCTTCGTCGCCGAGATGAAGAAAAAGTACTATGACGCGCGGCACAACTGCTGGTGCTATATCATCAGAAACGGCGCCGAGCGCTACAGTGACGACGGTGAGCCGCAGGGCACCGCCGGTATTCCCATGCTTGAGGTGCTGCGCCGCCAGAATATGACAAACTGCGTCTGCGTCGTCACGCGATATTTCGGCGGTGTGCTGCTCGGCGCGGGCGGGCTGCTGCGCGCGTATACGAAAAGCGCCGGGGACGCGCTCACCGCGGCGGGGACTTCGGTCGTGCGCCCGTGGTCGTGCATGGATGTGCCGTGCTCATATTCCGGTGCGGAGCGGCTCAAGACCGAGTGCGCCGCGATGGGCGGCATCGTCGAGGACGTGGAGTATTCCTCCAGCGTCACGCTCAAGGTGCTGATCCCGGCGGAGACTGAGGCGGACTTCACCGCGCGTATCTTCGATATCAGCGGAGGGACTGTGACCCCGCTTCGAACCGGCGAGACGCACAGAGCCGTGAGAATAAAATAGCGCCCTGACAAAAGCCCCGGCTGAAATCGCTGATTTCAGCCGGGGCTTCAGCTTGCAAAAAGACCTTACAGGATCTCTTGATGACATAAAAAGCTCCACACCAAAGGTGTGGAGCTTAGTGGTGGACGATACAAGACTCGAACTTGTGACCTCCCGCACGTCAAGCGGATGCGCTACCAGCTGCGCCAATCGTCCGTATTGATTTTTGAAAGCTTTGTCATTATAGCGCGCATGACAGAATTTGTCAAGCATTTTTCTCAGGTTTCTCACAAAAAATGCGGCCACGTCCCGAACGTGACCGCAGGTGTTCAGCTCTCCATCTGTTTTCCGAGGAAATTCGCGACCGTCTGCGCAAGCTTGAACTCGACCTCAGAGGCGGGCGGGGAGTTCTTCTCCGTGATGAACAGAACGCAGCCCATCACATCTCCCTCCGAGATGACCGGAGCCGCAACGGAAATGCAGTATTTTTCATCGGCTGCGCTCACAGGGGTGCTGCTTCCGCCTGTGCTGTGGTGGTAGACGGAGCGCCCGGCCATGATCTCACCCAGCTGTGCACTGACGGGCTTTTCCAGCAGCTCCTTTTTCGCGCCGCCCGCGATGGCTATGACCGTGTCCCTGTCGCACACGGCGGCGATGCCGTCCGTCGTTTTTCTCAGGCTGTCGCATATCTGCGCGGCGAAGTCGCCAAGCTCCCCGATAGGGGAATATTTCTTGAAGATCAATTCTCCGTCCTTATCCGTGAATATCTCCAGCGGGTCACCGTTACTGATTACATTGACATGGTAGACCTTGTCCGCGTGCTTTTCCGAGCACTGGACTATGGTGACGGGTGAGCTGTCTGCCATGCCGGGATCAAAATTTGCGGCGTCCTCCGTTTCCTCCGGCAGTGTGCCGCTCTTGAGAATGGAGTCGATATCCGCCTTGAGCTGAACCTCGATGTGGTCCTCGAACACGGTGATGCGTTCAATAATCAGAGTGAGGTCCTGGCGCTCAAGCTTCGGCT